>OGOW01002860.1_pt1 | contig 13092 bp, 14 predicted proteins | sample 1552781 | NCBI WGS metagenome assembly OGOW01 (sample SAMEA2580145, study PRJEB22360) | human gut metagenome | biome: human gut; feature: human-associated habitat; material: faeces | place: Denmark | collected 2008/2010
TAAACAAAATGTTGACAAAATATATTTCAAGTGGTATAAAAGTTATACTTTATGTTTTTTTGAAAAGGTTTAGATTATGCCGCAAAATAAAAATGTCAAAATTTACGATGAAAGCTGGTTAAAAACAATTGTTGAGGCGCAGGCCGGCGTTACTCCCGATTATGACCCCAAAGATACCTTTGGCGCATATTCCAGAGTTATTGAAAGGCAAAGCGCCGATTTCTTGGAAGATTATATTGCCGGTGCCGCAGTGCCTACAGCCGAAGCATCCGATTTGCTACCGGACTATTTTGCCATTTTGAGACAGTCTAAATACCACAGAATCGTCAAATCGCTGAAAAAGGCTGAAACTAAATATAAACTTGAAGCAATCAGCCGTCATAAAGAAGACGAAAAGAAAAAGGCTTTTCAGGCCACGCGTTTTAAAATCCTGAACAGCAAAAAAGAAGCGGCACCACTTGATCTGGAAGCAGAAGTCTATGGTGCGGATATCGGAAGGGAGTGGAAGCATGAGTGAATTTAAGCGAGATCGAAAAGATTATCATATGGTCGGAAAATGTGTTCCGAAAAAAGATTCAAACCAGCTTCTGCTCGGAAAACCGGTTTTCATGGATGACATTGTGCCGCAGGACTGCCTGGTGGTAAAACTGCTCCGCAGTCCGCATGCCCACGCTCTGGTAGAAGAGGTCAAAACAGTGGCAGCAGCCAAGGTTCCGGGCATCGAAGCCATCTATACCTGGAAAGATGTGCCGAAAGAACGTTTCTGTATTGCCGGACAGACTTATCCGGAGCCATCTCCGTATGACCGTCTGATCCTCGATCAGAGGGTTCGCTGTGTGGGTGATCCGGTGGCGATCGTTGCCGGTGAAAATGAAAAAGCAGTCGATAAAGCACTGCGTCTGATCAAGGTGAAATATCAGGTTTTGGAGCCAATCCTTGATTTCAGAAAAGCCCTTGATAACGAAGTTCTGGTACATCCGGAGGAGAACTGGAAATCCTATGGAAATACCGGTGATGTGAAACGCAACCTTCTGCATCACGAAGAAGATGCCCATGGCGACGTAGAGCAGGTGTTGAGTGAATGTGATGAAGTGATCGAGCACAGCTGGCGGATCAAGGCAGCACAGCAGGGGTATATGGAAACCATCCGTGCTTACTGCGAGATCGACCGTTACGGACGTCTCCACTGCATCAGTTCCACACAGATCGTCTTTCATGTACGAAGGATCCTGTCCAATGCCCTGGGAATACCAAAATCAAAGATCCGTGTCAGCAAACCGAGAATCGGTGGTGGATTCGGGGCAAAACAGTCGGTGGTAGCGGAAGTTTTCCCGGCTTTTGTCACCTGGAAGACCGGAAAACCGTCTATGATCGTCTACAGCAGACAGGAATCCCAGACGGCATCCTCCCCGCGTCATGAGATGGAAGTAACGGTACGGCTGGGAGCAATGAAAAACGGAAAGATCCGCGCGATCGATGTCTATACCTTGTCCAATTCCGGTGCATATGGCGAGCACGGTCCGACAACGGTTGGTCTGTCCGGACACAAATCCATTCCGTTATACGAAGGATCTTTGGAGGCTCATCGTTTCTCTTATGATGTTGTTTACAGTAATGTGATGTCCGCCGGTGCGTACCGTGGATACGGTGCAACGCAGGGACAGTTCGCCGTGGAATCCGCGGTCAATCAGCTGGCAGCGAAGATTGGTATGGATCCGCTGAAAGTCCGTGAGATGAACATGGTACACGAAGGCGTTGTGATGCACTCCTATTACGATGAGGTTTCGAAAAGTTGTGCGCTGGACCGCTGTCTGGAACGTGCGGCAAAGATGATCGGCTGGGAGGAAAAATACCCGGCGGGAGATATGGGAAACGGAAAAGTGCGAAGCGTGGGAATGGCGATGTCCATGCAGGGTTCCGGTATCTCCGGTGTGGATGTGGGTTCTGCGGATATCAAGCTGAACGAAGACGGTATCTATACCCTGGCAATCGGTGCTGCGGATATGGGAACCGGCTGCGATACGATTCTGTCCCAGATGGCGGCAGAGTGTCTGGAGTGTGATGTGGATGACATTACCGTTGTCGGCGCAGATACCGATACGTCCCCGTATGACTCCGGTTCCTATGCATCGAGTACGACGTATATTACCGGAAAAGCGGTGGAAAAAGCCTGCATGACGCTTCGGAAACGAATCTGTGCCCTGGCGGCAGAGCGGATGAACGTGCCGGAAGATGAGACAGAATTTACCGGTACCGGCGTCGTGCATGAAAAGAGCGGAAGCAGCATGACGATGGAAGAAATCGCAACAGCGGCCATGTGCAATAACGGCATCGCGCTGGAAGCGACGGAAAGCAACTGCTCTCCGGTATCGCCGCCGCCTTATATGGCTGGTGCGGTCGAGATCGAGCTGGATAAAGAGACCGGCGAGGTCAGGATTCTCGATTATGCCGCTGTTGTCGACTGCGGAACCGTCATCAACCCGAACCTTGCGCGCGTACAGGTCGAGGGCGGTCTGGTGCAGGGCATCGGCATGACGCTGTTTGAAAATATCCAGTACACGGACAAGGGTCAGATGATCAATAATTCGTTTATGCAGTATAAAGTGCCGACCCGCCTCGATATGGGCAGGCTGCGCGTCGAGTTTCGGAGCAGCTACGAGCCGACCGGTCCGTTCGGTGCAAAATCGATCGGCGAGATCGTCATCAACACACCGGCTCCGGCGCTGGCACATGCAATCTACAATGCGACGGGTCTGTGGTTCCGCGAACTGCCGATCACGAGCGAGCAGATTGCAATGGGAATTGCGGAAAAAGAATGCGAGTAACGATACTTTATCTGGCAGCCGGGAACAGCAGACGGTTCGGGGAAAATAAGCTGCTCTATCCGCTGGAAGGAAAGGCGGTGTACCGCCATCTGCTGGACCGGCTGGTCCAAATTGCCAGAAGGCATGAGAACTGGGAACTGCTGGTTGTGACGCAGTATGAAAGGATTCTGGAGGAGCTTGCGCCGCTGGTAAAAGCCGGGCGTCTGCAGACGGTGTTTTCGCCGGACAGCGAAAAAGGAATTTCCTATACAATCCGCGCGGGAATCGAGGCGGCGGAGAAGCAAAATGCCGATGCCTGTGCGTGTTTTGTGGCGGATCAGCCGTACCTGAAGGAAGAGACGGCGGAGCGCTTTCTGGAATCCATGGAGATGCAGAAGGCTCCACTTGGCTGCGTTTTCTGCGGCGGCGAGAGCGGCAATCCGGCGTGGTTCTCAAAACCTTATTTTTCAGAACTAAAAGAACTTTCCGGCGACCGCGGCGGAAAAAAGGTGCTGAAACGGCACTGGGAATCGGTAATTCCGTTCCGGGTCGAAGCCGCGTGGGAATTAAAGGATCTGGACCGGAAAGAGGATCTCTGATGCAGAGACACCGGCGGCTGCCATGAATAAAATTTGAGACAGTGCGAAATTTGATGGATTTGGACTTGCATTTCCAGTGAGAAGTAAGTACAATGGGTATAATAAAAATTCGGGAGGCTTCAAAAAAATGCAGTTATTGGAAGACAGAATCCGCAAAGACGGAAAAGTACGCGAGGGAAATGTCCTGAAGGTGGACAGCTTTTTAAATCATCAGATGGACGTCAATCTGTTCCGGGAAATCGGAAAAGAGTTTCAGCGTCGTTTTGCGGGAGAGGAGATCACGAAAATCCTGACCATCGAGGCATCTGGAATCGGAATTGCCTGTGTTGTGGCTGAAATTTTTAATGTTCCGGTTGTGTTTGCAAAGAAAACACAGACCAAAAATATCGCCGGAGATGTTTATACCACAAAAGTAGAATCTTTCACCCATGGAAGAGTTTATGATATCATTGTTTCCAAAGAATTTCTGGGAAAAGGAGACAAAGTTCTCCTGATCGATGATTTCCTGGCAAACGGAAAAGCGCTGGAAGGACTGGCAACCCTGGTACAGGATTCCGGTGCAGAGCTCGTAGGAGCAGGCGTTGTCATCGAAAAAGGGTTCCAGATCGGAGGAAAACTGCTGCGTGACCGCGGCATTCATCTGGAATCTCTTGCCATCGTCGATGGTATGGATGATAAAACCGGGGAAATTACTTTCCGGAAACAGTAAGGAGGCGTCAAAATGGCAAATCTGATTGCAAGAATTGCCGTTCTTCTGGTTCTGGCGGCCGCAGGAATGGTGCTGGCCGACAGAAAAGAAAAAATTGATCTCAGTGTGTCATTGCTGCTGTTTCTGGCGGCAGTCAATGTGACCTCTTTTTTCAGCCTGAAAGATAACAGGATTGTAGTTGTCATGATTCTGACGGTATATTTTCTGTTGTACGCAGGCGCAAAAGAACTGCTGCGGAGACGGGCAGAGAAAAAAAGAAAATGAATGCAAACCGAACATCCGGCTGCGAGCACCCATGCAAAAGTGCCGGCCGGATGTTTTTGAATTTTCCTGTAAATTCAAAAAGCCCTCCGGGCAGGATCGCACTGCAGAGCGATATTGCAGAAGAACTCCATATGGAAGGGGATGCCGCAAGAATCCACCAGCTCGTTTCTCTTCTTGTGGATAACGCCGTCAAATACACTCCGGAGGGTGGAAAAATCCACATTTTCTGGCGAAAAAACGGCAAAAAAGCAGAATTTTCGGTGCAGAATACCTGCGATACCCTGCCGAAAGGTGATCTCAACCACCTCTTTGACCGCTTCTACCGTGCGGATGCGTCGCGGGCCAGGGAAAGCGGCGGCTATGGAATCGGCCTTTCCGTGGCAGCTGCAATTGTAAAGGCACATAAGGGAAAAATCACCGCAGAGCGGACACGAGATGGCATCTGTTTTAAAGCAGTCTTTCCGGCAAAAGGATGAAAGAAACAAAATTCCGGAAAAACGGAAAAATGACGGCAGGGCAGGAAAGGCAGACACACAAAAAAGCAGAAATCAAAAGCTTCCAAGAGAGAAAAAACAACAGAAAACAAAAGAAAACAAAAGAAAACAAAAGGAGGAATATATGATGTTTGATTGTGGTTTACAGAATATTTTCCGGCTGAAAAACGGACAGTCCCGTTCCATCAACTGGGAAAACCGGAACGGAGAAAAAGGAAAAGGCGGCATGGCATCCAGCAATCTTGGTCCGTCCAGAAAAGGTTCCCCGTGTATCCCGAAAATAGAAGCAGGAGAGACCGTAACACTTGGTGAGATCCAGGGAGAAGGCATGATTCAGCACATCTGGATCACCGTTACAGACCGTACCAGTGAACGTAACCGTTATGTTCTGCGGGATCTTGTTCTGCGCATGTACTGGGACGATGAAGAATTCCCATCCGTTGAATGCCCGCTTGGCGATTTCTTCTGCTGCGGCTTCGGTGTTTCCTACCAGGTAAACTCAGTCCCGATTGCTGTCAATCCGACCCGTGGTTTCAACAGCTATTTCCCGATGCCGTTCCGTAAAAACGCCCGTATTACCATTGAAAATCAGTGTGATGAGCCGATTCCGGCCTTCTTTTATCAGATCGACTATTGCCTGACAACGGTTCCGGAGGATGCTGCCTATTTCCATGCCCAGTGGCGTCGTCAGCGCATAACGGAAAAGGCAAAAGACTACGTTGTCCTCGACAACATCAAAGGGAAAGGCCAGTACGTTGGAACTTATCTTGCGCTTACCAGCCTCGAACGCTACTGGTACGGAGAAGGTGAGATGAAATTCTACATCGATGGAGACAAGGATTATCCAACCATTTGCGGAACCGGAACAGAAGATTACTTCGGCGGTGCCTGGAGCTTTGCAACACAGCAAAATGGCCAAACCGTTGAAAATCAGTACTGTACTCCGTATCTTGGCTATCCTTACTACTCTAGCCACGATACCTTCCTTCATAATGATTACCACAATGATGATCAGATGCCACAACGCAGCTTCTACCGCTGGCACCTTCTTGATCCTATCCTTTTTGAGAAGGACCTTAAGGTAACTCTGCAGCAGATTGGTGTCAGCCACGGAGGTCTTTTTGAACGTCAGGATGATGTCGCTACCACAGCTTACTGGTACCAGACGCATCCTCATGTACCATTCGCGCCACTCATGTCCAGAAAAGAGCGCTGGCCAAGATGATTTTTGACGCTTTTCCTATTTTATATGTTTCATGACGTTGCATATCGGCTGCAAGAGTCCGTTCCGAACAAATCCGCTTCCAACGAATTTGTCCGGAAAAGGGCTCTTTCTTTTTTTATATGGTATTCAAAAAGCGATCCGGATTACAGAGGTCCGTCTTTTCACAAACCTTTCACATTTTCCGTCCATTCTTTAAGGTTCCTTTAAAGTTTCCTCATTATACTTAAAAGTGTAAAAAACATTTCCGGAAGTAAATCAAACGAAAGGATCAATCGATTATGATGCAAAGCCAACAGATTCCCATGACCTTCCAACGGTATGAAACAAAATACATGCTTTCCCCGATCATGGCTCGCAAGCTTCGCAAGAGCCTTCCGGGTCATCTGCAGATGGATGAATACGGCCTTGATACCATCTGCAGCCTCTATTACGATACCCCGGATCACCAGCTCATCCGCCGTTCGCTGGAAAAACCCGTCTACAAAGAAAAACTGCGACTCCGCAGTTATGGTCCGGTCAAAGAGACCAGCCCCATATACGTAGAACTAAAGAAAAAATATGAAGGAATCGTCTACAAACGTCGCGAGCGCATGATATTATCAGAAGCGGTTCCCTATCTTGCGGGAAAATCAGAACCGGGCTTCGACAGCCAGATTCTCCACGAAATCACTTGGTTTCGCAACTACTACCGGGGGCTTGCTCCCGCTATGTACATCGCCTACGACCGCATCGCCTGCTTCGGCACGGAAGACAGGAACTTTCGTGTTACCTTAGACACCAATATCCGATGGCGTACCGACAATCTGTGTCTTGACGGTCCAACGGAAGGAACCAGGCTTTTAGAACCAGGCTGGTATCTCATGGAGGTGAAAACACCAGGTGCTGTGCCCCTATGGTTCAGCAAAATTCTGGATGATCTTGCAATCTATCCGGCATCATTTTCTAAATACGGCTTTGCCTATCAAATCGAAAATCAGAAAGCATCAGAAGAAAAAGCTTTCATACCATTCACAGATATCCGGCAAACCGTATCAAAAACAGCATTCCGTTAGCTGAATCAGGTAAGTCCTCTGCGGCCATTGCGAAAAGCAAGAAGCAGTGGGTGGACTCACAGCTTGCGAAAAGCCTTTTTCAAACATAGTCTGCTTCACAAAAAAAGAAAATGTAACTATTCAGAGCCATGCAAAATAGAAGAAAAATCGCGAATCATGCTTGCATGAATGAGCGGTTTTTCTGGAACTTCATATGGCGAGAAGCAACATCGCGATGTAGCGTAAGCGGAATCGAGATGGGGCTCTGAATAGACAAGAAAATAAAAAAATTCTGGGAGGAATTTGCTATGCTTAACACAATATTCAGTTCCGTTTTTACAGAAACAACCGCCGCCTTCACCTTTGGTCAGTTCCTTGCCTGCACAGCAGTGTCTCTGATTCTGGGACTGTTGATCGCTGCTGTTTACAGGTACAAAAGCGAATGCACCAAAAGCTTTGCTGTCACGCTTGTTCTGATGCCTGTGATCGTACAGATGGTGATCATGCTCGTCAATGGAAATCTTGGAACCGGAGTCCCTTGATTATACCAGTGTTTTTGACGATATCTTTGCCAGGTATCTGACCCGTTGCGAGCTTGTACAGGTAAAAACCACGAATATGGGAAGTCTTTTCAAGCTGGAGTATCGCATCGTATTCCGCGAGGAAGGCGAAGAGAAAAACATGATTGACCAGCTCCGCTGCAGAAACGGAAACCTTGAAATCCTGTGCAGTCGTGCGCAGACCGGAAGGGAGGAATTATAATGAATCGAAACAGAAAGAAAAAAAACAGAAAAAAAGAGACCGGCGCAGTCGTCAGCCTGCTTCTTGCATCATCGCTGGCCTTCGGCGGATGCGGCACAGCAGTGACATCTTCCAGCTCTGTGAATGCCGAATCTGCCCGTACAGAGTCAACCGGCGAAACATCTGCCGACAACGCGGATACCACATCAGAGAGCACAGATTCGGAAAATGCAATGGAAAGTGCTTCCGATATTAATTTTGACCTGGAACTGACCGAATCCACTATCGACACCGAATTCACAGACCGTGAGAAGAGCGGAAGCTATAAAGCATCAGAAGCCGTAAAAATTACACTTAATAAGACGACAGCTACCGTCTCCGGCAGCGGAGCCAAAGCAGACGGCAGCACAATTACCATCACGGAAGAAGGCGTTTACATCGTAAGCGGAACACTTGAGGATGGCCAGATTATCGTAGACGCATCCGATTCCGACAAGGTTCAGATCGTACTCGATGGAGTCCATATCAACTGTGAGACGAATGCTGCCATCTACGTTCGCGAAGCGGACAAAGTTTTCATCACGCTTGCTGAAAACAGCAGCAACACGCTTGGCGATGGAAACGAGTACACTCAGATTGACGACAACACGGTAGACAGTGTTATCTTCTCCAAATCAGATCTTGTCTGCAACGGGACAGGAAGTCTGACCATCGAGGCAGACTACAAGCACGGGATTGTATCCAAAGATGATCTTGTGATTACCGGCGGAACCTACAAAATCGCCGCTGCGGACAACGGGATCACAGCCAAAGATCAGATTAAAATTCTGAACGGAAGCTTTGACATTGATGCTGCAAACAGTGCGGTCAAAGCGAAGAATACGGATGACGCAGAGCTTGGAAATATCTATATTGCCGGTGGAATTTTTACGATCGAGGCGGAACAGGACGGCTTCCATGCAACCGGCAGCATTGTTGTCGATGACGGAACCATCACCGTAAACTCCGGTGATGACGGTTTCCATGCGGATCTCGACACCGTCATTCATGGCGGAACGATCCTTGTTGAAAAAAGCTACGAAGGACTGGAAGGAAAACGCGTTGTGGTCAATGGTGGTGACATTACCGTAAATGCCAGCGACGATGGCGCCAATGCTGCCGGTTCCGGTGACGATGACAGCAATGCCGCAAGCTCAAACGACGATAGCAGTGCTGTCGTAAACTCCGGTGATGATAGCAGCATATCCGGTACGGCAGACGGAAAGGAACCTCCGCAAATGCCGCCTGATACAGAAAACGGCAGCGATATGCAGCCATCGCAGGACTTCGATCCGGAGAACGCTCCGTCTGGCGGAAATGCGCCGCAGGACTTCGATCCGGGGAATGCTCCTTCTGACGGCGATGCTCGACAGATGATGCAGGGAGGCCCCGGCGGCGGGGGAAACTCTGAGCTTTACATTAAAATTACCGGCGGAACCCTGACCGTATCCGCCGATGGTGATGGTCTTGATTCCAACGGCGGTCTTCTCGTGACCGGCGGAACTACGATCGTGTACGGGCCGACCAGCGATGGTGACAGTGCCCTCGATTACGACGGAAGTGCAATTGTGACCGGCGGAACCTTAGCTGCTATCGGCAGTGCCGGCATGACGGAAAGCTTCGACGAAGCTTCCACCCAGCCCGTTATCACCTATTACTGTACGGAAACCCAGTCCGCTGACACTACCATCACACTGACAGACAGCGATGGAAGTGCCCTCTTCACGGTCACACCCGAAAAAGCCTACGCCAGCATCGTTTTGACCTGCCCAGAAATGAAACTGGACGCAACGTATACTCTGGCTGCCGGTACCGATAACGAAGAGATCACCCTCACGGACATCATCACCACCGCCGGAACCCGGTCTGTTAAAACGATGAGCGATCCCGAAGGTGGAAAAATGCCAAATAACAGCGACAACAAAGGAACTCCGCCTTCAAAACCAAGCGACACGGCTGAGTGAACCGTTATAGTTCATTCAGCACCGGAACATTTGCTGTTCCGGTGCGTAAGAAAGTGATTCTACTCATGATTCTACCGTGGCTGTCTTCCTACTTCCAATTTACCGTATTCTGTGCTAAAATAACCTCACAAGAAAAGAGGTAGAAAAATCATGTATGATAAACTGACCGAAAACGATATTAAAAAAATGCAGGAAGAAATCGACTACCGCAAACTGGTTGTCCGTCCAAAAGAGCTCGAGGCTGTAAAAGAAGCCCGTGCCCAGGGCGATCTCAGCGAAAACTTTGAGTACAAAGCTGCCAAACAGGACAAAAACCGCAACGAAAGCCGCATCCGCTATCTGGAAAAAATGATCAAAACCGCTCACGTCATCTCTGATGATTCAAAAGATGACGAAGTCGGCATCAACAACACCGTCCAGGTCTACATCGAAGAAGACGACGAAATCGAAACCTACAAACTCGTCACCACCGTCCGCGGCAACTCCTTAAAAGGCTACGTCAGCATCGACTCCCCCTTAGGAAAAGCCATCTTAGGCCATAAAGTCGGCGACCGCGTCACCGTAAAAGTAAGCGACACCTACAGCTACGACCTCCTCATCAAAAGCATTGAAAACACCGCCGATGACGATGACGAACTCCGAAGCTATTAAAAAAGAAAGGAAACCACTAACCATGGAAAAAATCGCAAGCTTCACCATCGACCATATCAAACTCAAACCAGGCGTCTACGTATCCCGTAAAGACCACGTAGGTGACAGCATCATCACCACCTTTGACCTGAGAATGACTTCACCAAACGATGAGCCCGTCATGAACACCGCCGAAGTCCACACCATCGAGCACCTCGGAGCTACCTTCCTCCGTAACCATGAGCAGTGGAAAGACAAAACCGTATACTTCGGTCCAATGGGCTGCCGCACCGGTTTCTACCTGCTGCTGGCAGGAGACTACACCTCCAGAGACATCGTCCCGCTCGTCACCGAAATGTATGAATTCATCCGCGATTTCAAAGGCGAAGTTCCGGGCGCATCTCCGAAAGACTGCGGAAACTACCTGGACATGAACCTCCCCATGGCCAACTACCTCGGCAAAAAATACCTGGATGAAGTCTTGTACGGAATTGATGATTCCCGTCTCGTCTATCCGGAATAAATTCTAAAAATGGTAACTATTCAGCGCCATGCAATTTCGCATGGCTCTGAATAGTTACAAAAAATGAAAGAAAACAGGGGGAAACAGAGTATGAGAACCATGGAAAACGAAAAACTGCGTGTGCAGATCAGCGATCACGGTGCAGAACTTTGCAGTATCTACGATAAGGAAGCTGACCGTGAGGCAGTCTGGATCGGAGATCCGGCCTTCTGGAACCGCCACGCACCGGTTTTGTTCCCGTTTGTCGGAAAAGTAAACGGTGGATTCTATACCCACAAAGGTATCAAATACCCGATGGGCCAGCATGGCTTTGCACGTGACAAAGAGTTTGCGTGCATGGAAAATACAGAAAATAAAACCGTACATCGTCTGGTATCGACCGATGAGACAAAAAAAGTCTATCCGTTCGACTTTGCTTTTACCGTAACCCAGAAACTTTCAGGCAGAACCGTGACTGTTATCTGGGAGGTAGAAAATACCGGAGAGGAAGACCTTTATTTTTCTGTCGGAGGGCATCCGGCATTTATGATTCCGGAGCAGTACGACATTGTCTTCAACAAAGATCTTCGGAACCATGGCGAGACAGAACTTGAATATGTTCTGATTGATCCGGAAACAGCAGGTGTTGATGCTGCACATCCACGGAAACTGGCATTAATCAACGGAAAAATCCCATATACCAGAACCCTTTTCGACGAGGATGCTCTGATCTTCGACAATACGCAGGTAGAGCGCGTTGGCGTGGAAGTAGATGGGAAACCGTACGTTACCCTCACCTGTAAAGGCTTCCCAAGCGTTGGTGTATGGTCCAAGCCAAAAGCAGCCGCTCCGTTTGTTTGTCTCGAGCCATGGATCGGCCGCTGTGACAACGTTGGCTTTGATGGTGAATTAAAAGACAAATATGGTGAACAGCACCTGAAGGCAGGAGAAAGTTTTCAGGCAAGCTACACCATCACCATCGGAGAATAAACCAGGTAAAAGAGAAAAAACTCTAAAGTATGGGGAAAAGAACACGTTTCCTATGCTTCGGGGGTTGAAATTTTACGGTTTCTTTACTATAATTAGCATCAAGCCCAAAAACGCATGTGGTTTGGCATGCACAGAAGAAAAAACAGGAGGGAACGTTTTTGAAAAGAGAAACGGTTATCGTACTTGATTTTGGCGGTCAGTACAATCAGTTAATTGCAAGACGTGTACGTGAGTGTAACGTTTACTGTGAGATTTATTCTTACAAAACAGATATTGAAAAGATTAAAGAAATTCAGCCGAAAGGTATTATCTTTACCGGCGGCCCGAACAGCGCATATCTGCCGGATTCCCCGACCTATACAAAAGAAATTTTCGAACTTGGAATTCCGATCCTCGGCATTTGCTACGGATCACAGCTGATGATGCATCTGCTGGGCGGAAAAGTAGAAGTAGCTCCGGTCAGAGAATATGGAAAAATTGAGGTAACCGTAGATACCAGTTCCGCACTGTTCGAAAATGTATCTGAAAAAACAATCTGCTGGATGAGCCACAACGACTATATTTCCAAAGCAGCCCCGGGCTTTGAAATCATTGCCCATACGGAGGACTGTCCGGTAGCAGCCGTTGCAAACGTAGAGAAAAAGCTCTATGCAACCCAGTTCCATCCGGAAGTTCTTCATACCAAAGAAGGAAAGAAGATGCTTTCCAACTTTGTATACAATGTATGTAAATGTGCCGGTGACTGGCACATGGATTCCTTCGTAGAAGAGTCTATCAAAGCTATCCGCGAAAAAGTTGGCAACGGAAAAGTACTCTGTGCCCTTTCCGGCGGCGTTGATTCCTCTGTTGCAGCCGTTATGCTCTCCAAAGCAGTTGGAAATCAGCTCACCTGCGTTTTTGTTGACCACGGTCTGCTGCGTAAAAACGAAGGCGATGAAGTAGAGGCTGTATTCGGACCGGAGGGTCCGTATGACCTGAATTTTATCCGTGTTAATGCACAGGAGCGTTTCTATGCCAAATTAAAAGGCGTAGAAGAGCCGGAGAAAAAACGTAAAATTATCGGTGAAGAATTTATCCGTGTCTTTGAAGAAGAAGCAAAG
>OGOW01002863.1_pt1 | contig 13089 bp, 11 predicted proteins | sample 1552781 | NCBI WGS metagenome assembly OGOW01 (sample SAMEA2580145, study PRJEB22360) | human gut metagenome | biome: human gut; feature: human-associated habitat; material: faeces | place: Denmark | collected 2008/2010
CTCCAAAAATTTGTCCAATTTCTTTTCCAAGGTGAAATATTTATTGCACGGCTTCGCCATATAGCTGCGCATGATCCCGCCGGTGCCTATTTCCATTTCATAAAAATCGCTTTCGCTGTGATCAGGCAAGTATTGGTGAAACAGCTGGTAGTTGACCGTCGAGGTTTTCTCATAGATATACTCCATCGTTTTTGGAAATGTATACGCCTCGACGTAGATTTCACGCAAATTTTCGTTTAATTCCACCAAAGTAAGCTGAATCGCCGTCTCCACCGCGTACAAATACGCACTGCCCAAAGACGCGTATTTGGCAAGCATTTTCATCGCGACATCAAATTGATTTTCAAACATAAACTCCGTCAAATCCATCAAAACGCCGTCTTTTGAGTGAAAAATATTTTGAAATGTGCTGTTGGAAACGCCTGCGGTTTTCACAATTTCTGCCATAATCGTTTCTTTATAGCCCTTTTCGATAAAAAGCTGCACACATACGGACAAAATCTTTTTGCGTGCGTCTTCGCTGCTTTTGCGTGACACAGATATTCCTCCTAATATCAAATTGGTATATATGCCAATAATAACATGCTTATGCCGATTTGGCAAGATGTATTTGAAAAAAAATAGGTTTTTCGTGAAAATTCAGCTCATCATCCTGCAAAAAGCGGAAAACCTTCTACATTTCAAAGTAAGCCTTTGCTAATCTTGACATCATAATTGCAAACGAGTATAATATTAGCAAACATATCCACACTAAAGACGTTTATTACCTACTGAGGAGGATTACTATGGATAAAAATATGACTTGGGATCTCACGCAGATGTATCCCGATTTAGACGCTTGGCAAGCGGATTTAAAAAAAGCGCAGGATATCGCTGAACAAATCGCCGCCATGCAGGGCACCATTACTCAAAATGCGCAAAATCTCTATCAAGCGCTTACTCTAAACGATAAATTAGGTGAAATCGTCTCCGCGCTTTTCGTCTATGCCAAGATGTATTTCGACCAAAATATGGCTGACGCTACTGCCAAAAATATTTACGAGTCCGCTGACAGCGCCTACACTATCATCGCGGAGAAGCTTGCTTTCTTTGAGCCGGAATTATTAAATCTGACCGCCGAAAGCTGGCAGGCATATTCCTCCGAGCTGCCGGAGCTGAAGCTTTACGACTTTTTGATCAAAAATTTTTTAGAACGCAAAGAGCATGTTTTTAATACGCAAATCGAAGAAATCTTGAGCAAAATGGGCTCGATGGCTAATTCTTTCGAAAAAATTTACGACGATTTGACTGTAAACGACATTACCTATAAAGACATCTCCACCCCTAAGGGAGAAACTATCTGTGCAGATAACAATAACTATGCCGTCGCTTTGTCCAATAGCGACCGCGATTTCCGATGCGAATATTTCACCTCGCTTTTAGGCATCTATAAGCAGCACGTCCACACTATTGCCTCCGCTTACTACGGCTCGGTCAAAAGCGACTGCTTTTTAGCCAAAAGCCGTCGCTACCCCTCGGCGCGCAATATGGCTTTGTCAGGGCTTCATATCCCCGAGGAGGTCTACGATAATTTAATTTCCACCGTACGCGCCAATTCCGCACCCTTGCAGGAATATGTCACTTTCCGCAAAGAAAAGCTCGGCTTAGACGATATTCATTTCTATGATTTGTTTGTGCCGTTAGTCAAAGACACCGACCGCAAATATACCTTTGCCGAGGCTAAAGATTTAGTTTTGGAAGCGACTTCAGTTTTAGGCGACGATTACACCAAAGTATTGGAGGAAGCATTTAATAGCCGCTGGATCGACGTTTATCCTGCGCCTAATAAAGCGACAGGTGCCTATGCGATTCACGCCTACGGCTACCATCCCTATTCGCTGCTCAACTTTACCGGCACTTTAAACGATGTTTTCACCATTGCTCACGAATTGGGCCATGTCATGCACAGCTACTACAGCAATACCAATCAGCCCTATGTTTACGCCGATTACTGCATTTTCACCGCCGAGGTCGCCTCGACCGTCAACGAACAATTGATGTTTGATTATTTGTATGCTCATTCTTCTTCCGAGGCGGAAAAAGCTTTGCTTTTAACCAATCAGCTTGACAATATCCGCTCGACTCTCTATCGCCAGACTTTATTTGCCGATTTTGAAAATATCACCCACCAGGCTGTCGAAAGCGGCTTGCCTTTATTGCCTGAAAAAATGTGCGCCGACTATGCCGAACTTTATCACATTTACCACGGCGATGATTTCATAGTCGATGATTTGCTTACCTACGAATGGGCGCGTATCCCCCATTTTTATCGTGCTTTTTATGTATATCAGTACGCTACCGGCATTTCCGCCGCCACCGCCACCTGCCATCTGGCGGTTCATCATCATGATCAGAAAGATCACAAGGGCACCTGTGAGAAGAACCGGAAGTAAGGTTGTCAGAAATACATTGTCTCCGGGTACATCCTGAGTTGTAATATCAATATCGTATTTATTCAACAGTTCGATTGCCTGATTGACATCTGTCACATAAACCTTCTTCTGACCGGAGTCAGTAGTATCTACGATCACAGAACCTGTAGGCACTTCTCTGTTCTGTTGAATTGTCGCATCAACCACTTTGTTGTCTTCAAGAGCCTGCTCCAGTTGCTTCTGTGTGTAATTACTCTGGGAAACCACCTGGTTATTCAGATAAAAATAACCGGCTACCAGTGCAATGATCAGCACCAGATACAGACCAATTCTGCTTGGCTGTTTATTCACTTACTTAAATCTCCTTTCAGTCTTCCCCCAGTTCCACTACTCCTATGAATGGAAGATTCCTGTATTTCTGTGCATAGTCCAGACCATAGCCAACTACAAACTCATCCGGGATGTTAAAGCAGCAATAATCAACTCTTACATCTCTGACTCTTCGCTCCGGTTTGTCCAGCAATGTACACAGACGGATGCTGTTTGGATTTCTCTGCTTCAGAATTTCGATGAGATAACTTAATGTTCTTCCTGAGTCAATGATATCCTCTACAATCAGAACGTCCTTTCCTTCCAGTGGCTGGTCAAGGTCTTTGACGATCTTTACAACACCGCTGGACTTGGTGTCATCACCATAACTGGATACAGACATAAAGTCAAGAGAAACCGGCACTGTGATTCTCTTTGCAAGTTCACAGGTAAAGAATACACCACCTTTTAATACACAGATTAAATGGATTTCCTTGCCTGCATAATCCTTGCTGACCTTTGCTGCGATCTGCTTAATACGGGAATCTACTTCCTCTTCGCTGAGTAAAACTTTGATTTTCTCACTCATTTTCGTTTCCTCCTTGGTAATTTAATACTAACACCTTCCTGGTTTGGGGGTTAATTTTATACCTCTCATTCATCCTGCTTCCCACCATCCAGAGGATTTCTTTTCCACATGCGATCAGCGGAATGCTGTCTCTGTATTCCGACGGGATTTTCTCATCAATCATACAGCGGTTCAGCTTCTTTGTGTTCCCCTGCGCATTGATAACCATATAATCTCCTGTCCGTCTGGTGCGAATATACGGATTCTTTTCTATTTTATCATAATCCATCCATTTCGTATACTTTTTTTCTTCAATCTTCTGACCTTCATACAAAAATATTTCTGCCGAAAAAATTCCCAGCGGACTGGTCACAGTCCCCGGAATTCTGATTTTCCATTCCCTGTCTGATATATTTTTTCCGCAAACTGTTTTTCCGTTTTGGATATCTGAACCTTTATGCTTTTCACCGATCATCCCGGCTGACTTCTCCTCTCCGTACCGACAAAGTCTTACTCCCTCGTAATCTCTTCTGGCTTCCATGTGATAAGGAAGGCTGATCCGTCTTCCAGTCTGCATTTCATAAAGTTCCAGAACCTTCTCATAGTGAACAGCCGCCAGATCCTTCCGTCTGCCTGCCAGCTGTTCCATCGCCTGTTGTAATGCATAAACCTGAATGATTTGAGGCTCCATAAAAAATTTTTCAGTAAAGTAATATTCCTTACCTTTCTGAAACTCGCCCAAAACCAGGCAGCTCTGCTGCGTAAGATATTCCTCTGCCTGGGAAATCCTTGCCGCAGTCTCTGCCATATGTGCTGCTGCCTTTTCATTGACCTGCTGTTCCAACATAGGAAGAATATGATGTCTGATTCGGTTTCTGGTATATTCATCTGACAGATTGGTGCTGTCCTGAATATGAGAAATCTTCTTTTCTTTCAGATACTCTGCAATTTTGTCCCGGCTTAAGCACAGAATCGGGCGGATAATCTCTCCGTCTACAGGGCGCATGGTGCATAGTCCCCGCAAGCCTGTTCCTCTGCACAGATTATGAAGCATAGTTTCCGCAAGATCCTCCTGATTATGCGCTAATGCAATTTTTATCTCACTGTCCTTTCTCCCACAGACGGCAGCTTCCCTCTGAAAAGCTTCTTTTCTTACAATCCTTCCCGTCTCTTCCTCGCCCAGCTTCCACTCCCGGCTCAATCCCGGAACATCATAACAATAAACAGTACATGGAATCTGCCACTTTCGGCATATGTTTTCCACAAAGCTTTGGTCCCTGTCCGCTTCCTTTCCACGTATTCCATGATGTATATGGACCACTCTCAATGTAAAATCCAGTTTTCCCTGAAGCTCCTTTAAAATGCGGAGCATTGCCATAGAGTCACTTCCACCGGACACTCCTGCCAGGACCACATCATTTTTTCCGATCATCCTGTTTTGCTTTATATAAGCAAGAATTTCTCTTTCCATTTTTATCCTGATTTCCTTTTCTATTTTAGTATCCGCAGCATTATTTTTTCCACACGCCTGCCACCAGCACTGTCATATCATCCCGTGCATGATAATCGCTGTATCCCAGCACCCGTTCCAGTATTCCCCTGCCGAAATCTTTCGGTGATTCCTCGTGAACATCCATAATGATTTCTTTCATGGTTTCCTCCTCTTTCTGGTCAGGCAATGCATCCAGGACTCCATCTGTCATCATGATCAGGTAATCCCCATGGTACAGCTTTCTGGTAGCTGTCTCAAAATCAATCTGCTGTACAAGCCCTGCGGCCAGACTTTCAGAAGTAATAGATTCCACCCAGTGATCTCTTTTGATAAATGTAGACGCAGCCCCCGCCTTCAGAAAATTGCAGATTCCTGTATACAGGTCCACTGCGCAGATATCCACTGTAGAAAACATACCCTCCTCTCCTTTGAGTACCAGAGCAGAATTTACCATCTTTGCTGCCGTTTCCTGGGAAAATCCTGACTCCATAAACTGTTCCAGAAGTTCCACAACTGTCTCGCTCTCCCTGCATGCTTCCATCCCTGAGCCCATGCCATCCGAAAGGCACATAACAAACCTGCCGCCATCCTCCTGTCTGCATATATAATTATCTCCGGAAACCTTCTCTTCTTCTCTGGTAAGCCTGGCCGTTCCATAGAGAACCTGATAGCTTACATCCTCAGCAAAATGTACAGTGTGATATTCTCCGTTTACAATACATCTGCTCCCATTTACAGGTACCATGGAAATTTCACAGTATTTTGAAAGAAGCTGTGCGATCTCTGTCATGGAAATACACTGACCGCTTCTGGCACGCATGGTGAGAAAAATCTGTTTACGTCCTTTCACCTTATTCATCATCCATGCTCTGCGAAGGATCACATGGCTCTTTCTCAGTCCCTTGCGAAGTTCTTCTTCAAACTGCGGCGTTACTCGCTCCAGGTCATACAGATCACTGGCCACGTTTTCCATGATATGTGAGACTTCCATAAGCTGCTGTGCTACTGCCAGCCGATTCTCGATCATACGGTTATCCCACATCAGGTTCTGCCTTTCTTTCTGAAAATTCTCTGCAACCGTCTCATAATACTGTACGGAACGGGGACATATGCCTGTCCAGTCAGCGCGGATGCCTCTGACATTTTCCTCGTTTCCACTCTCCATAGAACGTACCAGTGCCTCCACTCCTTTCACCAGTTCCTGACTGTGTTCTCCCCAGCAGATTTCCCTCTGATAGCATCTGCTGCATACCTTTGCATTTGTATCCTCAATGATCTGCTCAACCTGCCTGCTGCTCAGATAATCTTTCCGATAAGGCATTCCGTAGAAAGTATCTGCCAGTTTCTGAAAAGATGCCGCATACTTCTCCACCCTCTCTTTCTGAGGATGGCCCTCCTGCAGAGACGGCAGTTCTTCTGTATCCGGCAGATTTTCTGCTAAAATAGTTTTTGCCATGTCCCGTATGATCAGCATAATGCTGATAACGAGCATGGCAATCATCCATTCCTGCATATTCTCCCCTCCCCTTATTCATTCCCTGTATATAGCAGACTACTGCATTTTTATCAGAGAATCTCTATAACTGTTCAACAGTCCTCTCTTTCACAAAGTACTAAACAGTTACAGATATTATATGGAAGGGTTTCTGAAATATCTGTCAAACGCAGACGAATCCTTCGCAAAAGTTTTCGACATTTGTTACTGCTGTTTCTTAAAAACAGTCTCATTGTCCTTCACAAGTCCCAGTTTCTCTCTGGCAACCTCTTCTGCATATTCGTCTGTCTCCATATATTTCTTTAATTTATCAATTTCTTCTGTACGTGTCTGCTCATCTTCAATCTGTTGCTGAAGAGTGGCGGCCTTAGCATCATATCCTGTGAGGCGTTCCTTAAGGTCATTACTTTCTAGCATCAGTCCTCCCAGAAGGACTAAAACAACCAGCGCAATCGCAATCATTCCAAGAGAGTTATACCCTACTTTCTTTTTTTTCTTCCTTTTCTTAGAATTACCCAATTTGCCAGCCTTCCTTTTTTAGCACATTTATACGCTTTATACCACAGAAGTTTACATCTTTTGACCGGAAATAGCAACCATTTTATCAAAAATTTAATAATTATTACAGGAATCTCCATAAATTTCGCACAGCATTTTACAAAAATATCTCCGAGGACCCTGTTGCAGATATACGCTCCGGATAAAAAGCCTAAAACCATAAAAAAACGCAGGATCCCTTCATTGTTCCTGTAAATCTCCGAAAAAACAAAAAAGGCACAACAAAGCCAGTATAGAATGTCTTCCGTCCCGACAGCTTTATCCGAATGTGCAAAAACATTCCTGAATGCAGCCAGCAGATCATAACACAAAAGGAGAACAGCACCCACAGCTATTGTCCGGAGCAGCAGAAGTAATTCATGATGAATAAATGCACTCATCTCTCACCGGAACATCCTTCTAAATAAGGATTCATCCCTGTTATCTGTATTCTTTGACAGATAGGTAAGACTGTCCACTTTTCCCTCCAGATCTACTTCTCCCTTTTCCAGATCAAGCTGCTTCACATGAAGCTGTTCTCCCTTTATTACAAGTTTCCCTGCCTGTGTAAAAAGCAGGATTTCTTTTTCATCAAAGGATTTAATATCCTTTACCCCGGTAATTCTCCCGTTCTGACGGTTTTCCAGCATCAGGCTGTGAGTTGAAAGTATCTTCTTCTCTTCCACAGACGCCTCCCGGTCACAGCCTCCGGAAACTATGACCTGCCAATCTGTTACTTATCAGTAGTTTATGTGCCGAAAAATGGAAATAGACAATAAAATGTTAAAAATTTATATGTTCCCACTGCACAAATGACAAAAGCTACAAATTACCATCCGGAATCAAAGATATTTGTACATACTCTCTACATCTTCTTTTTTGACAGTTTCTTTTACATCCAGTACTTCTACTTTGACATTCTTACTTCCGAACTGGATTTCAATAGTATCTCCCGTCTTTACCTGTACAGATGCCTTGGCAGGCTTATCGTTGACAAGAACTCTTCCTGCATCACATGCTTCGTTTGCCACTGTACGGCGTTTGATCAGACGTGACACCTTTAAGTATTTATCTAATCTCATATTTTGCTCCTGTAAATGTCATGTAAATGGATACTCACGAATTACTCCGCCGGAGTATCAAAAAAGGGGAACTTTCGTTCCCCCGGTTATCGCCTTTATTATTTACCGTTAACCATATCTTTTAATGCTTTTCCAGCTTTGAATTTCGGTGATTTAGAAGCTTCGATTTTCATAGTTTCACCAGTCTGAGGATTTCTTCCCTCGCGAGCAGCTCTTTCACTTACTTCAAATGTACCAAATCCAACTAACTGGATTTTTCCGCCATTTTTCAGTTCTTTAGAAACGACATCAACGAAAGATTTCAGAACGTCTTCTACGTCCTTCTTGGATAAGTTTGTCTCTTTCGCCATAGCTGCTACTAATTCTGTTTTATTCATGGTGTTTCCTCCTCTAATGATCTCTTTCTTGTTTGGTGGCATCTGCCAAAAGCGACAGAGCTCTATCCTCTATATATATACCTTTTTCCCCATATTGTCAAGGTTTTTCGTAACTGTTCAGCTCTGTTCAGCTCTGTGTTACTGAGGATAATCCCTGAAACATTCCTCTGCAAAATTCTCCCAGATTTCTCTCTGTCTGATAAGATTCTGAAGCTTTTCCACATTTTTCTCTGAAATCCACACCTTTTTGTGTGAATAATAATAATTTGCCAGTTTCCAGTATTTTTCAGGATAAGTGAAACGTACACGCAGATTTTTCCACTCTTCTGCCGAGATTGGACGGATTTTATGATATTCCCTGAGCATTTCCCCTGCCAGTTCCAGATTCCAGTTATATTTCTCCAGTATTTTTCTCATAAAACGATACAAATCTGCTACCTGAATATCAAAACTCCAGTGACCAAAATTTGTGACTGCCGTCCCCAAATGATCACCTTTCAGCATCAAAACATTATGCTGATTATATTCTCCATGGCATACCTGTCCTTCCCGCCATGCCCTTTCCCTGAGATCATCATAGTCCGTCTCATCCAGAAGCTTTACTGCATACTGTGCCCTCTCAAGAAACTGCTCCACACTTGCCAGATAATTTTTCTCAAATACATTGGATGCTCCTTTGTTCCGTATAAATTTGCGTATCTTACGAAGCTCCTGATTGTGCCGGAGATATTCCTCCCTGAGAGATCTTTCCCTGTATTCCTCCACAGGTTCCATTTTCATTAAAATATGTAACCTTGCCAGTGTCCGGACACTTTTTAAAATATCTTCCCGGGATTTTGTGTCACATTCTTTTCCTTCATACCAGTGCTGGAGTGTAAACCTTTGTTCAGTCTTATCTTTACTGACCAGACTTTCCTGATTATTCCGCAGAAAATAATCGGTATTTATACCATTTTCCTGAAGTTTCACCAAAAGCTCCTGCTGTTTTTCCAGCTTTTTTTCAGAACCGTGAAATTCCCTCAGGATCAGAAGTCCCTGAGCTGTATAGCAGAGTAAAGCTCCTCTTGTCCTTGCAGAACGGTCTGCTGTCAGCTCATACTGAGCCAAAGTGCCAAGTCCGTAATCATACAATGACATATCCCCCTCTTAATCATCTTAATTCTTTCTATACATATGAAGAAAATCCGGTGGATATACCCCCGGATTTTCATAGAGCCACTGTTATTTACTATATTCGTTACTGTTCACTCCGTTCACAGTAACGTAGCCAAAATTCATTCCAGATTGCCTGCGGCAATGGAATTTTGGCTTGTATGTCTCGGGATTTTGGCATATTCATGCCAAAACACCTCGCGGGATAGTGGTGTGTGAACAGTAACCAATATTCTGATATACTGACCATTCCATAAAACTGCACTATTTCTCATCAAGCAGACCCAATAATATCTCTTTCTGATTCTTCTGTGGATCGGCAAGCACTACTTCCAGAAGACGGTTCAGCGTTTCTCCTATTTCACGCCCCGGCTTATAACCGGCTTCAATCAGATCTTTCCCTGTCACTGCCAGAGTTTTTAAAGATACACACTGATGTTCATTAATGATCGTCTCATAAGCCTCTTTCACCTTATCCAGACGTTCCTGCTTCTCTGTGCGTCTGTAATCACTCTGTGCCAGCATATCTGCCTGCTGCACTTCCAGATAATATGGGAAGAGATCCTCACCGATACGGTTCACTGCCCTGCGCACTGCCTTTGTCATTCCCTCCGGTCTGTCATCATGCCATTTTACCAGACGGGTTACCTTGCGGATCGTATCATTATCGAATTTCAGCCTGCGCAGGATCTGTGCAGCCATCTTTTCTCCCGCAATCCCATGCATCTTGAAATGATCTCTTCCATTCTCATCTGTTTTCCGGACAACCGGCTTTCCAATGTCATGAAGCAGCATGGTAATCCTGAGAACTTTATCTGCACGTACATGACAGAGACTGTGCAGGATATGCTCTCCTACTGTGTAACAGTGGTGCGGCGTATTCTGAGATGTTGTCATACATGCATCAAACTCCGGAAGAAATTCAGCTGTGATCCCGGCTTCATAAGCCACCCTGAGATAATCCGGATGAGGAGACATCAGAAGCTTCACAAGCTCTACCTGAATCCTCTCTGCACTGACATGCTTCAGATTCGGTGCCAGAACCTTCAGTGCCTTACGAGTCTCTTCTTCAATAGTAAAGCCCAACTGCGCACTGAAACGGACTGCACGCATGATCCGCAGTGCATCCTCTGTAAAACGCTCCAGCGGATCTCCCACACAGCGGATGATTTTTCTCTCAATATCCTCCAGTCCGCCGAAAAGGTCCACCAGTCCTGAAGAAGGATTGTATGCCATTGCATTGATGGTAAAATCCCTGCGTTTCAGGTCTTCCTCAAGGCTTGCTGTAAAGGTGACCTCTTTGGGATGTCTGCCGTCCTCGTACTCACCATCTACACGATAAGTCGTGACCTCATATCCTTCTTTTTCCATAAGAACAGTCACTGTTCCATGCTGCAGACCTGTATCCACTGTTCTGTGAAACAAAGCCTTGACCTGCTCCGGCTTTGCGGATGTGGTGATGTCCCAGTCATCCGGGCTCCGTCCCAGAATGGAATCACGCACACAGCCGCCTACCACATAGGCTTCATAGCCTGCTTTTTCCAGTATATGCAAAATTGTTTCCGCGTTTTTCGGTATTTCCAGAATCATATGACCATCCTTATCTTCTTCTATTTATTCTTAACCCCGAAAACCGGCACTCAGATATCTCTGCTGCCGGTTTTCTTTATTTTCTTATTGATTAGTATGCTCTTCCCCAGTAAACCATCTTCTTGGCAGGTTTTCCACAGCATACGCAGACATCACTTAAATGTTCCTGCTCAAACGGCATACATCTGGATGTAGCCTGAACATCCTCTTTAATCTTGTCCTCACATGCGCGGTCACCGCACCACATAGCTTTTACGAAACCTGGTTTGTTAACAATAGTATCTTTGAATTCTTCATAGTTTGTAGCAACATAAGTATGGGAATCTCTGTGCTTACGTGCACGCTCCAGCATATCTTTCTGGATTGTTTCCAGGATTTCCTGTACTTTCTCCACAAGCTCATCAAATGTAACAGTATATTTCTCTCTTGTATCACGACGGCAGATGACAGCCTGACCATTCTCGATATCCTTCGGGCCGCACTCGATACGGATCGGAATACCACGCATTTCCTGCTCTGCGAATTTGAATCCCGGGCTCTTGTCTGTGTCGTCTACTTTTACGCGGACTCCTGCTGCCTTTAATGCTGCAAACATCTCATCTGCTTTCTCAAGAACGCCCTCTTTTCTCTGCTGGATCGGAATGATCACTGCCTGTACAGGAGCGATTCTCGGAGGCAGTACCAGACCACTGTTATCACCATGTACCATGATGATTGCACCGATCATACGTGTTGTCATGCCCCAGGATGTCTGATGTACATACTGAAGTTTATTTTCTTTATCTGTATACTGGATGCCGAATGCTCTTGCAAATCCATCGCCAAAGTTATGGCTTGTACCGGACTGAAGAGCTTTTCCATCATGCATCAGGGATTCAATTGTATAAGTAGCTTCTGCACCGGAGAATTTCTCCTTGTCTGTTTTCTGTCCCTTGATAACCGGGATTGCAAGTACTTCCTCGCAGAAATCTGCATACAGGTTCAGCATCTGGATAGTACGCTCTTCTGCTTCCTCGGCTGTAGCATGAGCTGTATGGCCTTCCTGCCATAAGAACTCACGTGAACGAAGGAACGGACGTGTTGTCTTTTCCCAGCGCACTACAGAGCACCACTGGTTGTATACCTTCGGCAAATCTCTGTATGACTGAATATCATTTTTATAGAAGTCACAGAACAGCGTTTCAGAAGTAGGACGTACACAAAGTCTTTCCTGCAAAGGCTGCAGCCCGCCGTGTGTTACCCATGCCACCTCCGGCGCAAAGCCCTCTACATGGTCTTTTTCCTTCTCCAACAGAGATTCCGGTATAAACATGGGCATATAAACGTTCTCTACCCCTGTTGCCTTGAATCTTTCATCCAGCTGCTTCTGAATCAGCTCCCAGATTGCATATCCTGCGGGCTTGATTGCCATACATCCCTTAACAGAAGTATACCCTACCAGCTCTGCCTTCTTTACCACATCTGTGTACCACTGGGCAAAATCCACATCCATAGATGTGATTGCTTCTACCATTTTCTTTTCTGCCATCTTTCCTCTCCATTTCCGCGCACATTCTTTGCGCATAGTTCTTTTTTCTCCGCTGCTTTACGCAAAGAAAAAGCCGGTATTTCCGTCCCCAAAGGGACCGGAAAACCGGCGATACCACCCTAATTGATGTTTTTTCACATCCTGCTCTTCTTCGTTAACGCCGAGATACGCTGTATTTCACCTGAATACGCTTCATACAGAAACTCCAAGGCAGGTTCCGGATTTCCCCGCATCAGGGCTTCTCAGCTACGCTTCTGCCTCCCTTGCCGGCTTATGCGTCATGCCCCTTCTCTGGAAATGCCTTCCATCCGTACTAATCCTCTTCACAGTCTATAATCAAACAAATTGTAGTTCACCGAAAAGTCTTTGTCAAGAGGTTTCCTCTGCCTTCTGTTCGTATCTGGCAAGTCTGTCTGTAAGTTTCTGAATCAGAGCATCCTTCCCCGCAAGTTCAGAATCTTTTTCCGCAATCCTTGTGTTTAATTCTGTTTTTAAATCCTCCACCTGTTTATTCAGTTCTTCCACCATATACCGCTCTGTGTTTCTGT
>OGOW01002869.1_pt1 | contig 13064 bp, 11 predicted proteins | sample 1552781 | NCBI WGS metagenome assembly OGOW01 (sample SAMEA2580145, study PRJEB22360) | human gut metagenome | biome: human gut; feature: human-associated habitat; material: faeces | place: Denmark | collected 2008/2010
CGGTTTGGGGCGGACACGGAAATGAATCTCAGCATTCTTTCTATCAATTCCTTCGTGAAGGAACAGCAAAGAACGCTATCGACGTCTTTTGGTGCGAGAAACCTGGCCACGCTCACAAGGAACTGCATCGCGTCTTAATGGCTAACGCCAAAGCTCAGACGGAAGCGCTCGTAACCAGGGATCCGAAGAGCAAGTATTTCAATGTGGTTTCCACAGTTTCCATTGAAGAGCTCACTCCTGAGACATTAGGTGCTTTAATGGCCATGTATGAGCATAAGACCACAATGCTGGGAACGCTTTTCGGCATTAACGCTTTTGACCAGCCGGGCGTTGAACTTGGCAAGAAACTAGCCAACGAAGCCTACAAAAAGATCAGCTAAGCAGATCTGATTGAGACAGGGGCCGAATCTTTGACAGATTCGGCCTTCTGTTTTTACGGTCTTAAACTCACGTTTCTGACAATCACTATAGTGAACGGCGGAAGAAAAACGCCGCAAACGGCAAAGTGATGACAGCGGTAATCAGCATGGGAAGAAGCTGTCCCCAAAGTTCTGATATGGATAAGTTCTCAAGATAAACGCCGTGAACATATTCAAGGGCAAACCTCAAAGGATCGGCATAGGTAAGCACCTGCAGGATTTCCGGCATGTTGTATACCGGTGTGACAAGACCGGACAAAATAACCATTGGAACAATCAGCACAAACGAGAAAATCATCGCCTGCTGCATCGTCTGCGATATGGAAGAAATCGCCAGTCCGGTTCCGACTGTCGATAACGTAAAAATGAAAATCCCGAAATAAAGCGGTAAAAGAGACCCTCGCATGGGTATATCAAACCAAAACACCGCAAAAAGAACGACAATAAAGGTTTGAGCAATACCGATAAAGATCGGAGGCGTCGCTTTCGCCAGAAGGATTTCAAAAGGTCTGTATGGCGAAACAAGCAGCTGATCAAACGTTCCGTACTCTCGTTCCCGAGCCACCGACAGAGCCGATAGCATGAGGACCTGAATAAAACTCAGGGTGCCGATGAGCGCTGTCACAATATTCCATTGCGTTTGAAGATTCGGGTTATACCAGGCCCGCATTTCAACGTTGATACCCTCCGGAACGCCGACATAACGATGATTAAAGTCTTGAATGATCATTGAAAGCTCTGCGGCGGCAAGACCGGCTGTTGTTGAGTTTCTCCCGTCCGTAATTATCTGTACGGGACCTTCCTTGCCTTGCGCGAGCTTTGAATCAAAATCTGATTGAATGTGGACAATCGCTAGCGAATCTCGAGGATTAAGCTCATCTTTCATCTGAGAAGCATTCTGCAAGTATCGACGAATATAGAAAGTCGGAGATGCGCCGACTTGAGCCACCAGTTGCTGAGAATATTTGCCGTGGGATTCGTTCAAAACGGCGATCGGTGCATGGTTCAAATCAAATGTTGCGGTGTAACCGAACAAAAAAATCTGAATAATCAAAGGCACGATCAAAATAAACCTAGAAGCCGGATCGATAAAGTACGTGAGAATTTCCTTCACGAAGAGATTGCCGAACCACTTTAGCCATTCACCAAAGGTCATTTTTTCTCCAATGTCTTCTTAAGTGTTCTTGTCACAAAGAAGAAAAATAAAAAGGCATACCCGGCGAGAATCGACACGTCCTTTAATACCGTTACGGCATCTGTCCCTGAAAGAAAAGAAGCGCGAATGAGCTCCATAAAATAGGTCGGCGGGAGAACATATGAAACCGCTGAAATAGCAGACGGAACGTTTCTCAGGTCAAAAACAAAGCCGCTCAGCATCACACTCGGCAAAAAACTAATAATAATCACGAGCTGAGAGGCCAAAAATTGATTTTTAGTAATACCAGAAATCCAAAGACCGGCGCCTAATGCCGTCAGAAGGTATATGCATGAGGACCCGATAATAACTGTCAGAGATCCTTCAATCGGAACCTCAAAAATGAACCGTGCTGCAAAGAGGCAAAGAAACAAACCGCCTATGCCGACAATAAAATACGGAATCACCTTTGAGAGCAGAATCTCCGCGGGCTTGACCGGCGTCGAAAACAACATTTCCATCGTCCCGCGCTCCCACTCTCGTGCAATCACAAGTGCCGTAAGAAATGCACCGACAATCGTAATCACGATAACCACAAGCCCGGGAACAAAATACCATGTGGAAGAGTTTGCTGCATTAAACCAGAGCCGAACCACCGGTACGGCACCCTTCTCGGGTGAATAACCCAGTTTTCCCAAACTAAGTTGAACGGACTGCTGAATATAGCGTTCGAGTGAGGAAGCACTCACTGTGTCAACGCCGTGCACCACAAGCTGCAGCTTCCCTTTCCCGGCTTGAAATTGACCGGCGAAATTACTGGGAATCACGACGATCCCCTTTACTTCTTTCTTCCTCATGAGGCTTTCCGCCTCTTTAATATTGCCGCATCGAATCGGAGTTAAATAGGGAGAACCTTTAAACCCTTGTTCAATCGCATACGAAACCTGACCGGGCGCTTGGTTGATGACAGCAATCGGAGTGTTGCCTAAGTCCAGAGAAAGGCCGCTGCCAAAAATAAAAATAAGAACTAAAGGAAGCACAAGTCCGACAGCGAATGAGCTTGGATCCCTGATTAATTGGCACCACTCTTTAATAGTCAGTGCGCGTAATCGGCGCAAAAAATCGGAGTTAATCATCTGCTGACCCTGCCTCGCCGTAAGCTTTAACGATCTTAATAAACGCTTCGTTCATGTTGGCTGTCTCCGGGAGCCCGGCTACCGCTTTAACTTCCTTAGGGCTGCCAAGGGCCAGCATATGTCCTCTGTCTTGAATCGCAATGCGCGTGCAGTACTCCGCTTCCTCCATAAAGTGCGTCGTCACAATGATGGTTTTGCCTTCATCCGCAAGCCTATTGATGCTTCGCCAGAACACACGTCGCGCAAGCGGATCAATGGAACTCGTCGGCTCGTCAAGGAACAAGATATCAGGATTGTGCATCAAAGCAGCAGCCATCGAAAGACGCTTTTTGTAGCCGTCATTTAAACCGCCCGCTTTTTTACTGATAAGTCCGGTTAGGCCGAAGCGCCTGACAACCGCGTCCATGACCGTCTTTAATTTGTTCCCGAATAATCCGTAGGCACCGCCGTAGAACTTAAGATTAAATCCCACGGAAAAAATGCTGTAAAGAGAAAAAAACTGAGCTACGTAACCGACTGTGCGCCGAGCAGAAGCTCTGGCGGTTCGGAGATCGAAACCTGCAACTTCAACCTTACCCGAAGTTGCTGGAAGAAGACCGCATAAAATACGAAAAGTTGTAGTTTTGCCGGCACCGTTCGGTCCGAGCAATCCGAATATCTCTCCGCGTTTAACACTAAAAGAGGTATCGTCGACGGCAACAAAATTGCCGAATTTCTTAACAAGGTTCTCAACGAGAATGACTGGCTTTCCATCGTCAATTTTTGTGTTTTCTATGCCGGCATTTTCTCCAAAATCCTTCTGAGGTTTATCCGCTGCGAAAGAGACATAAACGCATCTTCCAGCCTCGGCGGTTGAGGACTGAGTTCCGGAATATCGAGTTCCTTGGCTGCCTCTGTAAGATCCGCGTCTTTTTTCAAAAGCAGCCTCACCCCGTCTCCCGAAGGAGTTGAGTCCAAAATCATTGAGGAATGTGACGCCAGATCAAGCATCTGACGAGGCGTACGGCCGTCGGCTCGGGCAAAATAGACTCGATTCTTATAAGGTTCTGTCAGCGCTTCAGGAGTCCCCTGCGCCAAGATCACGCCTTTATTGATGATGTACACATCATGGCACATGGCTGCTTCATCCAGGTAAGCGGTGCTCACGAGCACGCTCATGCCTTTTTGAGCTACCGCTGCCTTAAGAATTTTCCAGAGCTCTTCTCGCGAGACCGGATCAACACCTGCGGTCGGTTCATCCAGAATCAATAATTCGGGGTCATGGATCAGAGCGCAGGCCAGTGCAAGCTTTTGCTTCATACCCCCGGAAAGCTTGCCTGCTAAACGGTTGGCAAACGGAGCTAAATCCGTCATCGATAAAAGCTGACCATATTTGTCTTTTCGTTCACCTTCCGGAACACCCTGAAGATTAGCGAAAAGATCCATATTTTCTTTAATGCTTAAGTCTTGATACAGTCCAAAACGCTGAGGCATGTAAGCGATTCGTTTCTGAATCGCCTCGGCATCTGTTGCGGTATTCATACCGAAGACTTCCAGTTTCCCTGAAGTCGGAATCAGCAACCCGCAGACCAAACGCATAAAAGTCGTTTTGCCGGCGCCGTCCGGTCCAACCAAAGAAACTAAGCCGCCTTTCGGCACGACTAGGTCGATACCGTTAAGTGCGACAGAGTCAAGGGCCGGGTTCTTATTATTAGCAAAAACTTTTTTTAGGGATTTTGCGAAGACGGCCGGAGCATTTTGGTTCTCTGCCATGGGTACTCTTATTCAAAACTGACGGTCGCAGGCATACCCAATCTCAAATGATTCTCCTTGTCGTCAACGAGGATGCGCACCTCATAGACAAGATTGGTTCTCAAGTCAGGCGTCTGAACAGTTTTAGGCGTAAACTCCGCAACGGAAGAAATAAATCCGACATGACCGGGAATTTTTTCGTTCGGATAGGCATCTATCGTGACGTAAGCTTGCTGCCCTGGTTTGATCTTGCCGAGATTGACTTCATTGACATAAGCACGCACCCATTTAGGAGAATTGATAGCCAGGGCCAATACAGGCACTTGAGCACTAGCCATGTCTCCCGGCTGAAGGAGCCTCGAACGAACCGTTGTGTCGAGGGGCGCATACAACGTACTCTGCTTTAACTTCAATTCTAATTGGGCAACTTGCGCTTTTGTCTGCTGCCATTGTGCATAGGCCCTGGCAACATCTTCGGCGCGAGGACCGATCTTTGCAAGTTCCAAGCTCTTTTGGGCAGAGAACAATTCGTTCTTGGCGACCTGCAGCTGGCTGCTTTGGGTGTCGAGGCTTTGTTTGCTCACGCCCTGACCTTTCGTGGACTTAAAGATACCATCCACACGCTCAAAATCTTTCTGAGCTAGATGCAGACGGGATTGCGCGACTAAAACAGCAGCTTCAGCTTTGGCGATGTCTTCCGGCCGACTGCCGTTTTTTAAGGCCAAATAAGTTTGGTACGCAGCCTGCCCCGCAGCCTTAGCTTGTTCAATCTCGATTTTAAGTGTGTCCGTTTCCTGTTCTGCCACTGGCTGACCGGCTTTGACGAAATCTCCTTCTTCGACAAGAATCGACTTGATACGTTCCGGCCACAGAAAAGCCAAATTCACTTGCCGAATATCAACATTACCGTAAAGCTCTAAATTCTTTGGGGCAGACTCGTATCGATAATACATCCAGCCGCCGGTTGCTGCTGCAATAGCGAGAACGGACACAGCGATCACAGCTTTTAATTTCATTTTTTTTCTTTCTATTATCGGTTAACTTGATTGGTCTTTAACTCAATCCCATGGCTACTTATGACTAGCCAGCCCTCATTTGCTTTTTAAATAATCCGGCTGACTATGCCTTAGGAGCCTGCATTTTACAGTTCTTTTCCTGCTGTTTTCCCATCCTGTGAACTCGGCGCAACAGGAATGGTGGCAATCTCCTGCCCCTCCCATAAATGACCGAAAATCTCCCAGAAATCTTCGATTTCCTGCTCGGAAATTTCTTTGTCGCCGTAAACCAGCGTTCTGAATTTCTCTCCGCGCCAAGTTTTCAGCGGGCCGATTTCTTTAAATCCGTTGCGATGGTAAAAACACAAGCGTTTAACGCGTGCGGCTCTGTCCTTGCAGCCGGGATAAATGCCCTCGCAGTCTAAGAAGACGGTCGCACCACAGGCATTTTTAATGACGGCAGACAAGATGTCGCTGCCGATGCCTTTTCCTCGTTTATCTTCATCGACCGCAAGATAAAAGAGGTAGTAATACTTGTCTTTTCTGAGCGTGCAGAAAAAAGCAACCACGTCTTCTTCGTCGCTTAGCGCAAAGATCTCGACACCGTCGGAAACGGAGTTAAAAAAGGGTTCCAGGGAAACGCGCTCAAAGAGCGGAAAAGACTTTATATAGATCCGCTGAACCTTTGCTTTCAGCGGACTGTCCTCTGTGACTTTCTCAATCTTGAGCTCGGTCATTGGTTAGCTTCCTTAATTCTTCTATGCTTTCCATCTTATGCCATAGGCGTTTCATACAGACTTTCGATCGCCCAAGTAGAGGAGGAAGAACTCTGCATTAGGTAGATTCATGATGAGTATGAGGGACCCCTCCGTAAAAGTGCGTGTGCCAATGTTCATGCATTTCCGGCTTGGCAATCGATTCAATTCTGCAGTTTCGAATCGTCGAAAATTTTGTGCAGGTTGAGGACAGCATATCGGGGTCGTGGCTGATGATGATTTTGGCGGCATCAATCTTATTGATCACTTCGATCAACCTTTGTTTACTGTCAACATCGAGTCCGTTCGTGGGTTCATCTAAGAGCAATACCTGCGGTTTCATAGAAAGAACGCATGCAAGCGTGACAAGTTTTTTCTGTCCTCCGGATAATTCGTAGCTCAAAGCGTCTTTGAGCTCGAGAATGCCCAAATTGGATAAAGCTTCTTCGGAGACCTTTCTTGCCTCTTTTTCGTTTAAACCTTGATTGAGCGGACCGAAAGCGACGTCATCTATGACCTGAGGAAAAAACAGCTGGTCGTCGGCGTGCTGGAGCACAAAGCCGACTTTGAGCCGCAGCGCTTTGAAGCCGGCTTCATCTGATACGGCTTTGTCCTCGAGATAAATATCCGCAGCCTGAGGTTTTAAAAGCCCCGTAATCACTCTGAACAGAGAGGTTTTGCCGGTTCCGTTGGGACTCCACAAAGCTTGGCTTTCTCCGGCTTGGAGACTGATTTCCGCATTCTCAAAAATCTTCTTTCCGTTCGGATAGGTCAGATTTAAATTTTTAATTTCCAGAAGACTCACGACTTATCTCCAGCCCAGATAGGCAAATACCACCGAAGCACAGCAAAATAACATTAAAAGGAACGTATCTTTATATCTCCAAACTTCATGGTTCAGAGTTCGTATACGGCCGTCAAAACCCCTTAATTTCATCGCATCGTCGAGAACACGGCTCCGCCGAACCGCTCGAACGAACAAAAGTGCAATAACCGCTGCCACTGTTTGATAGGTCCGCTTATTTGCTTTCATCTCAAATCCCCGGAGCTTTGCTGCCTCTTTCATTCGACGGTATTCGCTTTCAAAAATATCGATGCCTCTCGCACAGAAAAGCAGGATAACTATGAGGCTCTCCGAAAACTTGAGAGATTTAAGACCTGCAGCCAGCCGTGAGAAAGACAGCGAACTCACCAATGCATAGAAGACAAAGAACAAAGCATTGGCTTTAATCGTCACCAAAGATGAGAGGTAAACGCCCTCATAAGAAAAGATCCCGCCGGATCCGATCGAAGTTCCAGGCGTCGTCCAGGGAGTGAGCAGCCAAATGAAAAGAATAAAAAGATTGATTTGAAGCCAGCGCTTAATAAGATGTTTGGCGTCAGTTGGGAAGAGAAAGATGATCAAAAAAGAAAAGAACAGCGCGCAGAGCGCTGCCGTGATATTTGGCAGCACAGAAACGACCACTCCGAAAACTAATGCTGAAGCGATTCTCGAAGCCGCTGAAAAATCCTTTTTTAATGTCATTTATTTTTTTTGTCTGCGGGTCGAAATCCAGGCAAACAGACCGCCGAGGCCTAAACACCAGCCTAGGCCTCCGACGATATCGCGCCATGTGATTTTAGGCTGCTGAGCCTCTGCCAGCTGTGTTCTCAGCGGGGCAATCACTTGCATCTCCGTCTGCTCTCTGGCCGTTTTCAAAGCGGCGTCAAGTTCTTCCTGAGAGTAAATTTTTGGAGATGCTGTGTTTGTCTCGGCCTCTTTATTAAGGATTTCAAGTTTTACAGTGCTCACAGCCGTGTTGCTGTCGGCACCTAAAGAAAAGTCTTCTTTTCTCAGCTTCCACTGGTTCTGGTGCCCTTCCCCGGCATTGACGATCACTGTCAGAGGAGCGGGCTCAAAACCGTCAGGAAGCGCCATGCAGACTTTACCGTCCTGCTCGGTTTTTGCGGTTAAAAAGACCGCCCCTTCCTCTGTTAAGACGCGAACGTCTGCGCCGCGTGCGGGTTTGCCGCCCTGGAAACTTGTCTCGACACAAATCTCGTGCGCCTGACTATAGGCGAACACATTCAGCCGATGGGCGTTAGCGGCCGTCGAACCGCAGAGAAGAAACACAGAGGCAATAAATAAAGCTGAATTATTTTTCATTAAATATCCCAGGATCAGAATGTTTGAGATATACAACCGCAAAGGCAGTAATGACACCTTCGACGACCATCACGGGCAAATTACTCAGAAAGATCAGCCAAGCCGCGGTCACAAAACCTTCATTTGTGAACGCAAGTGCCAAAGCCGTCAAAATACCTGAGATCAGAACAGCGCTGAAGCCGCCGCAGAAACCTGCGAGCTTTAGCCTTTTGTTCGCCGACTTACCGGCTATAGCATAAAAGATCCCGTATGCCGCCAGCGCTCCGAGACCCATAGTGGCGGTGTTGACGCCGAGTACGGTAAATCCTCCGAACTGGAACAAGACAGCTTGTAAGAGTAAAGCCACGAAAATCACCGGAAATGCGGCCCAGCCCAAAACAACACCTAAAAGTCCGTTCAAAATCAGATGGGCGCTGGAAAAACCGATTGGCACGTGGATGAGGCTCGCAACAAAAAACGCTGCCCCGAGAAGCCCGGCCAACATGAAATGATTCGCTGGAATTTTCTTTAATCCGTAGGCAACACCTGCGGCAGCTACAACCGCACCGGTAATTAAAACCGGCGCGGAGAGAACACCTTCAGCAATATGCATTATTTGAAAGACGGATTAACGAATTCTGTCCAAAGCACGGCACCGAGTTCCACATCCTTATCCTGGCCGTCTTTTTTAATCTTGAAGTCCGCATCATTCAAAGCGGCAAATCCCCACCAGCCTTCCCAAGGTACGGCATAAGAGAAGACACCGTTTTTATCGGTTTTGACCTGTTGAGTAATGAAGATATCATCCGGAGCCTTGACTCGATGATCCACGTTGTAATACTCGACTTCGACCATCGTATCGGGAGCAGGTTTGCCGTTCAAAATCACCTGACCACGGAATACATTTCCGGCATAGTTGCCGAACGGACGCGTGAGAGGAAGAATTTCTGTCTTTGCGCCTGTGGGTGCATCCCAGCCGTCATCCACTCCGAAGACCGGAACCATGACTTTAGAGTAGTGAATAATGAACTTGTCTTCTGCGGGTTCCCAATAAGGCTGAGGTTCGAGGACGAACTTGTAGCATCCCGGCCGGGCAACCCTGTACTGGGTTATCCAAGCATCTTTATCCAAAACTTTTGTCTTTTGCAAAGTGTTCGTCAAATCTGTTTTCTTACCGTCGACGATGACAGAAAAGCTTTTTGGTTTTTCCATCGTCATGCCCGTTTGTTCCATCGGATGGTTGAAGGCGGTTGTAATCGTCAGGGTGGAATCCTTAGGGTCGGAAACGATTTGTTTATTCGGAATCACACTTCCGAAGTGGGCGTTTACCAAAGAGCAGACAGACAGAAGCGCCAATGCAATGACAGTTTTATTCATGAAAACCTCGGTCAATAAAAATAACGGAACCCGTTACTTTTTAATTCTACGCCGCAAAAAAATTCTTCGGACGTGAATCTTTTTTTGTGAGCCTAATTCGATGAACGAGTTTTTTCTCTGGTAGCGGCCCAACAGATAAACGAGCCGAGCACAACAATAGAAACGCCAACCCAGAATTCATGAGTGAGCTTAGCGCCGATGAGAAGAGAAGCAAAGATACAGGACAAAACCGGCGTGAAATACGACATGATGGACATAATTTCAATACCTTCTGGACCCCGAAGGTCCACATGCCGTAAGCCGAACCCATAATCAATGCTGATCCGACAGCAAACAAAACACCTTTCGTATTCCAGGGGTAAGAGGGCGCAAGATCGAGAAGCCAGATAGCATTAAAGAAAATTGTATCCAACGCAAAAATCAGCGTAGTCGGATTTTGTCCTTTCGCCCAGGCTCTTGTGAAATTCGAGTAAGCGGCCCAAAAGATAGCCGCCCACAACGCAAGAAAATAACTAATCGGATTGCTCTTGATATGACTCCACATTGCTTTGAAGTCAATCAACAAATTTCCCGAGAGAACAACAAATATGCCGTAGATCGCTAGCAGCATACCGATGCCGACCCACCACTTGGCCTTTTGACCGTTAAAAAGAACGGCAAACAAAATCGTCAGCGTCGGCCAAAGATAGTTAATCATGCCGACTTCCATGGTCTGCGTTCCGTCTTTGGCTAAGCCAAGAGAAAATGCAAAGGTCATGGAGGTACCAATGGCACACCCTAAGCCACAGATGTAGTACTTCAGCGGCATCGCTTTTAGATTAGGTATACCGAAAAGAAGAAATACAAAAACCAATGCAATTAGGTAATTGATCGCCAAGCCTTTTCCAACGCCCAGCGTCTCAGAAAGCGTTCTCACGAGAGAGACGCTCAGTCCCCAAAAAATCGGGGAAATACAGCCGATCATCGTGGCCTGGTTTGTCGAAATCTTCATACAACTTCCGCTCAGATAGGACGTCTATCTTAGAGGCTTTTGGGCAAAGAAATGGTTTTGAGCATCCGAAAAGCGCTTGGACAAGTTAGCTTTGGTGTTAACTCCAGCTATGCTTCACGCCGGCACCTTCTAACCGGCTGACACCGGGCTGAGCCGAACGCTTCACAATAATCTTGCTCGGGATCCGCTCCTTAATCTGGTCCACGTGAGAAATCAGTCCGACGGTTTTTCCTTGAGCATTCAAACTGCTCAAAGCATTGAGCGCCTTTTCCAAGGAGTCTTCATCGAGCGTTCCGAAACCTTCATCCAAGAAGAGCGAGTCGATTCGAACATTGCTGCTTGCCATCTGAGCCAAGCCTAGAGCGAGCGCCAAACTGACGATAAAAGTTTCTCCGCCGGAGAGGTTGTCCGTGGGACGCTCATCGGCCAAATCTAAGTCAATGACTTTGAGCTCCATGTCCTCTTCACCCTTAGTCAAACGGTATCGACTGTGGAGTTTTGTCAGCTCGACATTGGCATTTTGGATCAGTGTCAAAAGCACCAAACTCTGTACGTACCTGCGGTACTTGTCTCCACTGCTCGATCCGACCATCGTGTTGAGACGCTCCCAAACGGCGACTTGATGTTTCAGCTTCTTTAAGTCTTCCTCTATCCCGGCCCGCTTGTGACGTGCCTCTTCGTCTGTTTTCAACTCTTTCTGCAGTTCGCCTTTTTGTTCCAGGAGTTTTTCTTTCCGAGCTAAAACCTCTCGTTTTTCAGCTTCCAAAACTTCAAGCGATTTGTCCGTCAGTTTCTGAGATTCTTTTTCTACCAACTTCTTGTCAGCTTCACTAAAACGGTCTGCAGCACTGCGGGATTGAGCCTGGTAATCTGTAATTTCTTTGTGAATAGCATTAATCGCCTCAGAATCTAAACGAGCTTTTGCCCAAACTTCTTCGGATTCAAATTTTTCCTTTTTAAGGGCATCCGTCCAATCGGTTTTTGCTGAAAGAAGGTTTCTTTCAGCTTCTGCAGCACGCTGTTCGGCCGTTTTAAGCCTTTGCCCCGCAGCGGCCTGAATGCTTCGAGCCTTAGAAAGGATTTCGTAAGCATGGTCTTTTGCTTCTGCCAACTGCGAAAGCAGAATCTCGTAGGCTTTTCGTTCAACTTCTACCAACTTAGTTCCGAAAAGCTTGTCGCGTTGTAACCGCTTCGACTTCAGTTCAGCCTGTAATTCAGCCGCTTGTTCCGACTTTTCCCGAGTGCTTTTTTCCAAAAGCTCCACGCTCTCAATAAGTCCCGGGAGGGCGCCTTTTTTGATCGCTAAATTATTCTCAATTTCCCGGCAGGATTCCAAAAGTTCTTCGTACTTAGCTGCCTTAGCAATCCAACGTTTGAAGAGTTCGGGGTCATGGGCAAAAAGCTCTTCCTCAGTGATGACGGAGCCGTACTCTTTAGCAGTTTTCCGCCAAAACTGCTCAAGCTCTGTTCTTGCTTTTTCTCTGCCGGTTTGAGCTTGCGTCAGTAGGCTTTTTCCCGACTCAACCTTCGTTTGGGCATTGCTAAAGGCCATCTCGGCTCGATAAAGCTCTTCTTTTGTACCGGCAATTTTTTCTTTTGCAGCGGTAGCCTTAGATTCTGCGTCTCTTGCTTTGACAATACGTTTTTTGATATCGGTAAGAAGGCTTTCCTTCTTAGTTATCAAAACCGCCGCTGCCTCTTCCGTTACGCCTTCACGTGTCAGACCAGCTCTGCCGCATTTCAGCGTCAGCTCTTCTTCGGCCAAATCCAAATTCTTCCGAAGTTCTTTCAGACGTTTTTCAGAAACAAGGATCCGATCTTTAAGAACGTCAATTTTCCTATCAGCTTCTTTCTGATTTTTTTGTAGATCCGTCGATTCTTCCTTCACAACGGCCAGACGCTCTTTTGCCGTCGCAACCTCCGGCGGAAGGTTTGCCGCAAAAGGATGCTCCAGTGAGCCGCATACCGGACAAGGTTCCCCTTCCTTCAACTCAGCTCGAACCTTAGTCAATTCGTCAATTTGAACCAAAGCCTCGAGTTCCTCCTGCCTTGAAGTTAGCGATTGGATTTCCTTTTCATACCCCTCTTTTTTGCTGCTCCAATTGTCCAGTTCGGCCGAGTCCCTTTGCATCACATCTTCTTGACGGACGATTTCCTCTTTTTGGTCACAGACGGCTTTGAGCGCAGATTTGACGGCTTCAAGCAACGGAATTTGCTCTGAAAAGCTCAGTTGCTCTTGCGTAAGTTCATCGAGGGTCTTTCCGTCAAGAATTTCACTTAAACGCTTTTCCGCTTCTTTAAGTAATACTTTGTCCGCCTCAATTACTGAAGCTATTTTTTCCTTCCGGATTCTGAGCGCCTCTGCTTCTTTTTCCTGTGATTTGACGGTCTCGCTTGCTT
>OGOW01002882.1_pt1 | contig 12996 bp, 8 predicted proteins | sample 1552781 | NCBI WGS metagenome assembly OGOW01 (sample SAMEA2580145, study PRJEB22360) | human gut metagenome | biome: human gut; feature: human-associated habitat; material: faeces | place: Denmark | collected 2008/2010
GTGATTTCCACAAACTATCGTTCCTCGTTACCATACAATATCACTCTGTTACTAAATTCTTCTGCTCTCAATTCATTCTCGGGAGATAGTTTGCCTTTCAAGTACTGCTCCATAAGCAATGCCCCGAAAGGTACTCCGTATGTAGCTCCCCAACCTCCATTCTCCACATACACAGCAATGGCTATCTTCGGCTTGTTCATCGGCGCAAAGCCCATAAATACAGAATGGTCATGTCCGCGGTTCTGTGCCGTACCTGTCTTTCCACAAGCTTCCAAGTCCGGAACCATTACCGACAACATACGGCAAGTTCCGCCTGTGGCAGCTCCGCGCATCCCTTCCACCACCGATTCATAATGCCGTTTCTCAATTGTAGTATAACGTGGCGTACGATAAATACTATCCAACTGATTATCTTGAATCTCCTTCACAATATGCGGTGTGATAAAATATCCGCGATTGGCAATCGTTGCACCTAGATTGGCTATCTGGAGAGGAGTAGCCAGAATTTCTCCCTGCCCGATCGAAATACTGATTACCGTCAGTCCATTCCAATGGCCGCGATAAGCCTTATCATAGAACTGTGCATTCGGAATCAAACCACGTTTCTCTCCGGGCAAATCAACACCTAACTTATAACCGAAGCCTTGGGAAACCATGTGATCTTTCCAGACTGTAATTGCGTTTTGCGGTGAACCGTATTTACGGTCGCCGAACATACGGAACAGTCCCCAACAAAAATAAGAGTTGCACGATGTAGCAATAGCAGGAATAAGTGGTATCGGTGCTCCGTGGGCATGACATCCCACCGTCAGCCTGCCGTAATGGAAACCGCGCGAACAAGGGAAAGAAGGAGCCTGCTCAGTCACAATGCCTTCCTGCAAAAAAGTTAATCCCTGTGCCGTCTTAAAAGTAGAACCCGGAGGATATACTCCCATCAATGCACGATTCAGAAGCGGTTTCATCTTATCACGCTGCAACATCAGATGGTTCTTTCCACGCTGACGGCCAATCATCAAATGCGGGTCGTAATTCGGCGAAGATACCAGACAAAGAATCTCTCCTGTCTCCGGCTCAATAGCAACAATACTTCCGATCTTATTTTTCAGTAACCGTTCACCCAACATCTGCAAGTCAATATCCAAACTGAGTGTCAAGTTCTTTCCGGGTACGGAAGGACGGTCATATTCTCCGTCCATATAATGCCCCTGAATACGTCCGTGCGCATCACGAAGCAGAATTTCAATGCCTTTCTCTCCACGCAGATACTTCTCATACGATTTCTCTACACCCAACTTGCCGACATAATCGCCACGAATGTAGTAGCCTTCTTCATCGGCTTCCATTTCTTTTGCCGAGACTTCTCCAATATCACCCAAGGCGTGCGCGGCAGCATCATAAGAGTATTGGCGAATCGTACGCCGCTGGATATAGAAGCCACGGAATTTAAACAACTTCTCCTGAAAGACGCCACATTCTTCCGCCGAAAGTTGCGACATAAACAATTGATTAGTGTATCTGGAATATCCCGGATTCCGGCGACGGTCTTTCATGTCGCTCATGATTTTCAGGAATTGAGCACGAGTAATATTCAACGACTGGCACAGGTCGAGTGTATCCAAGTTCTCTACTTCTTTCGGGACAATCGTTATATCATAAGCAGGCTGGTTAAAAACCAGCAACTTACCTGTACGGTCATAGATAGCTCCGCGCGAAGGATATTGAATTTTATTCAGGAACGCATTGCTATCGGCGTTCTTCTTATAATCATCGGTAGTAATCTGCAATACAAAAAGACGGATCAGATAAATCAGCACAATAGACAGTGCAATTCCCCCGATAACAAATTTCCGTTTCTCCAGTCTATAATCTTTTGCCATCGCTATCTCCTTATGCCTTCCACAGCTACAATACAAGTTACAGTCAGAACGGTACACAATGCCACCCGCAGCAGCAACAGCCAAATACCGGAAAACGAGAAGAACTCAATAGAGAGTAAAGCCAGACTATGTATAAAAACACTTGCAGTAGTATATTTCAGAAAAGGAGTGATTCCCATACTCTTGAAAGAAGGTACGAGATTGTCCTGATTATCGCGGGGAGTGAACAAACGCAATAAAGAAGGACGAAGAAAAGCAAGCAACACGGTTGCTGCTGCATTCATTCCCGGAGTATCGGAAAACACGTCAATGGTAAGCCCGAAAAAGAAGGCCCACAACATCAGTTCATTCCGGGAAGTGCCGGAATTGAACTTCAAAATAAAATAAATATAGAGAAAAGGCGTAGCATATCCGGCTATATGCACATTATTCAGAATTAGCACCTGAAGAAGCACCAACCCGATAAACCAACCGATTCTATGTATATAGGTAATAATCATTGTTTCGTTGTCTTGTTTTCGAGTTCTTTCTGCTCCTGCTGACCGTTCCGCGCTATCACCCGCACATCACTAAGCTTGCCGAAATCGGTAGCCAGCTTGATCTTCAGCAGATAGGATAATCCATCATGAGAGTCGGACATATCATCCACCGTCCCCACCATAATTCCTTCGGGAAATACAGTCGAGAAACCGCTTGTCACTACGGTATCTCCCAGATTAAACTCGGCATGACGAGGCAAATCTTTCAGATAAGCGTATCGCGAATCTCCGTGTTCCCACTTCAGATAACCAAAATAATCGCTTCCTACAATCTTGCAACTGATGTTTGATTTGCTATTCAGTACAGAAATCACCACCGAATAGGAAGGAGATGTTTCGTAAACAATTCCCACAATCCCGTTTCCGTCTACCACGCCCATTTCGGAATGAATGCCGGAAGAAGAACCTTTATCAAGCGTTATATAATTATCGGCCAGGTTCAGACTATTCTTAATCACACGTGCCTTAAACAGCTGATAATCTTTCTGAGGCATCTTCCGGATACTGTTCACCGCGATAGAATCGAGTTGACGTTCTTTCAACGCTTTTTCCAAATTATTGATCTGCTCTTCCAATAACATATTCCGGTCCAGCAGGTCTTCATTGACCGATTTCAGGTGGAAATAGGAAGATATACCTCCCGAAACTTCATAAACCGCCCCCACAACTGTATTGGCAGAAGTGAAATAAGCACTCTGCTGGTAATTGTTGAACCGAAATAACAAAACAAAACTGGCTACCTCCAATATGACAAAGAGGAACCAGTAATTGTATTTCAAAAGGAAGTTTATTAAATTCCGCATGAATCAGAGTCCGTGATTTTATCTCATTAGGAAAGAGAAACGATCTACATTCTTTAATGCTACCCCTGTCCCCTTGGCAACAGCGTGTAAAGGATCTTCCGCAATATGGAACGGGATATTTATCTTATCAGTCAGTCGCTTATCCAAACCACGGAGTAACGCACCACCACCGGCCAGATAGATACCATTATGAACGATATCCGCATAAAGTTCGGGAGGAGTATTCTCCAATGCACTCAAGATAGCCGTTTCAATCTTGGAAATCGATTTCTCCAGACAGTGAGCCACTTCCTGATAACATACCGGTACTTCCATAGGAAGGGCAGTAATACGGTTCGGACCGTGAACGATATAATCTTCCGGAGCGTCTTCACCCAGTTCGGTCAAAGCCGCACCTACATTAATTTTGATACGTTCCGCCATACGCTCGCTGACCTTCACATTATGCTGACGGCTCATATATTCTTGAATATCCGCAGTCAAGTCATCACCGGCAATACGGATAGAGTTGTTGGAAACGATACCTCCCAAAGAGATAACGGCAATCTCCGTAGAGCCACCACCTATATCAACAATCATGTTTCCTTCCGGAGCTTCCACGTCAATACCGATACCGATAGCTGCAGCCATCGGTTCGAAAATCAGATAGACATCACGTCCACCGGCATGCTCGGCAGAGTCGCGAACAGCACGGAGTTCAACTTCCGTACTTCCCGACGGTACGCCGATCACCATACGGAGAGAGGGTGAGAAAAGATGATTGCGGGTGTTTACCTGCTTAATCAGACCACGCATCATCTGCTCGCAAGCATAGAAGTCAGCGATTACCCCGTCTCTCAACGGACGAATTGTACGTATATTTTCGTGGGTCTTTTCATGCATCAACTTCGCCTTTTCTCCTACGGCGATCATCTTATCCGTACGGCGGTCCAAGGCTACAACCGAAGGCTCATCCACCACGATTTTCCCGTTCGTGATGATAATGGTATTGGCTGTACCCAAGTCCATTGCTATTTCTTGTGTAAAAGAGAATAATCCCATTCTTGATTCTTGTTTTTAATGTTTAAAATGACGGATACCGGTAGTCACCATTGCCATGCCATGTTCATTGCAGTAAGCAAAAGACAAATCATCTTTCACTGAACCACCCGGCTGAATTACAGCTGTAATTCCTTCTTTATCGGCAATTTCCACACAGTCAGGGAACGGGAAGAAAGCATCCGAAGCCATTACTGCACCATTCAGGTCGAAACCGAATGATTTAGCTTTTTCAATCGCTTGCTTCAATGCATCCACACGTGAAGTCTGTCCCACACCGCTTGCCAACAGTTGTTTACCCTTCGCCAGTACAATAGCGTTTGATTTACTATTCTTGACAATCTTGTTAGCAAACAGCATATCCTCTACTTCTTCCGGAGTAGGAGTCTTGTCGGTCACTGTTTTCAAGTCGGCTACCGTTTCAATATTAGTATCTTTATCCTGCACCAATACGCCGTTCAACAAAGCACGGAACTGCTTCTTCGGCAGTTTGGCCTCCTTACGTACAAGAATGATGCGGTTCTTTTTCTGTCCCAGGATTTCGAGTGCATCCACATCATAATCCGGCGCGATAATCACTTCGAAGAAAATCTTGTTGATTTCTTCCGCAGCTTCTTTGTCGATGACACCATTCGTAATCAATACACCGCCGAAAGCAGAAACCGGATCACCGGCCAATGCGTCTTTCCAAGCTTCCAAAACTGTAGCACGGGAAGCTAATCCGCAAGCGTTGTTGTGTTTCAGGATAGCGAAAGTGAGGTCATCGAATTCGTCGATCAGGTCAACGGCTGCGTTGATGTCAAGAAGATTGTTATAAGAGATTTCTTTTCCGTGAATCTGGTCGAACATTGCTTCCAGATTTCCGTAGAAATAACCTTTCTGATGTGGGTTCTCACCGTAACGAAGTTGCTTCTGGCTATTAACAGAGCAACGGAAAGCAGAACCTTCGCCGGCATCGAAATAGTTGAAAATAGCCGAATCGTAGTGAGAAGAAACGGCAAATGCTTCTTTAGCCATCCAGCGACGTTCTTCGAGTGAAGAAGTAGCGCCGTGCTCCATCAACATATCCAATAATGGTTTGTATTGAGCTTGAGAAGCTACGATGATTACATCGTTGTAGTTCTTGGCTGCGGCACGAATCAGTGAGATTCCGCCTATATCGATTTTTTCAATAATGTCTGCTTCAGATGCACCGGAAGCTACGGTAGCTTCGAACGGATACAAATCAACAATAACCAGATCTATCTCGGGAATTTCATATTTCTCAATCTGTTGCATATCCTGTTCCAGGCCGCGACGACAAAGAATACCTCCGAAAATTTTCGGATGTAATGTCTTTACTCTACCACCGAGAATAGAAGGATAAGTGGTCAAATCTTCCACTGCCTTGCAAGGATATCCCAATGATTCAATAAACTGACGAGTTCCGCCTGTTGACAAAAACTCTACTCCCTCTTCATGAAGTTTGGTAATAATTTCATCCAAACCTTCTTTATGGTATACAGATACCAATGCAGTTTTTATTCTTTTAGACTCTGACATTGAATTGCTTATTAAGTATTTGATGCGCAAAGTTACGAAATATTGTTTATCGTACGTAATAAATAAGGTGTGAATTAATAAAAAAAAGCGTTGACTCTCCTCAACGGAAAATCAACGCCTCTTCGCATATATGTTCTCTATTCAAAAACTATTACCAAATAGATACTCGTTTTTCTTTAGGTACGAACATCGAATCCTGTTCGGTGATTTTGAATGCTTCATACCAATTCTGGATATGAGGAAGAGCACCGTCCACACGCCATTTGCCTAATGAGTGAGGATCAAGTTTGGTCAATCGGAGAATCTCTTCCGGACGGATATTTCCTGCCCACACATTAGCGTAAGCCAGGAAGAAACGTTGTTCCGGAGTAAATCCGTCAACAATTTCCAGCGGTGCGGCTTCTGTTGCATTCTTGAATGCCTGGAAAGAAACTTGCAAACCTCCGTGGTCGGCAATGTTCTCTCCAAGTGTCAGGCTACCGTTTGCGTGTACGCCCGGAGCTACTTCAATGCTGTCAAAGAAGTTAACCATCACCTGTGCCCGTTCTTCGAACTTTTTAGCATCCTCTTCTGTCCACCAGTCTTTCAGGTTTCCGTCTTTGTCATATTGACGTCCCTGATCGTCAAATCCATGAGTCATCTCATGGCCGATTACCACGCCGATTGCACCGTAGTTCATAGCATCGTCCGCATTCATATCGAAGAACGGAGGTTGCAGGATAGCTGCCGGGAAGCAGATTTCGTTGGTAGTCGGGTTATAATAAGCGTTCACAGTTTGAGGAGTCATCAACCATTCATCCTTGTCTACCGGTTTGCCGGCTTTGGCAATCATTTCGTTATAATCCCATTCGTTGGCACGCTCGATATTTGCCCAGTAAGAATCATCTTTGATCTCCAGTGCGGAATAATCTTTCCATTTATCAGGATAACCTATTTTTACATGGAAGGTTGCCAGTTTCTCCAACGCTTTTTCCTTGGTCGGTTCACTCATCCATTCCAAACCTTTGATACGTTCTCCTAAAGAAGTTTGCAGGTTCTTCACCAGTGTAACCATACGTTCTTTGGCAGCAGCCGGGAAGTACTTCTCTACATACATCTGTCCTACCACTTCGCCAAGTACACCATCTACGGTGCTCACGGAACGTTTCCAGCGAGGTCGCATTTCTTTCTTACCAGACATTGTCCTACTGTAGAAGTCGAAGTTTTGTGCTTCAAAATCATCGCTTAGATAAGAAGCGGCAGCATCTATCAATCCCCATTGGAGGTACAATTTCTGATCGTCCAGTGATACGGTATTAATCACATCGGCTACTTCCTTCATGGCAGCCGGCTGACCTATATTCACTTCTTCCAAATCTTTCAAACCGGAAACGGTGAAATAAGTATCCCAGTCAAAAGTAGGGAAGTTCTTTTTCAGCGTCGCCCTATCCATCTTGTTATAATTAGCATGAGGATCACGTAATTCCACTTGTGAACGAGCCGCTTTCGCCAGGCGAGTTTCGATGTTCATCACTGCTTTCACAGCTTTCTGTGCAGTAGCCTCATCATAACCTGCCAACTGGAACATTTTGGCGATATGTTCCTGATATTTATTACGGATATTTTTAGTCTGCTCGTCATTCTCCAGATAATAGTCACGCTGTCCCATTCCGATACCGCCTTGATAGGTCTGTACGATATTCATGGAACTGTTCATATCATCCGCACTTACAAACATGGTGAAGTAAGGACGGATGCCTTTCTTCTGGCTCTCTGCGATATATGCGTAGATTTCTCCTTTATCCTTGAGAGCGTCAATGGCTGCCAGTTCTGCTTTGATCGGAGCTACACCTTCCTGATTCAGCTTCACGCTATCCATTGCGATATTATAAAGATCACCTACTTTCTGCGCAGCACTGCCCGGTGCATTATCTTTCTTCGCTGCCAATTCGGCAATCAATGCTTTCAGTTGTTCACGACTGTTTTCGCGCAACATGTCGAATGTACCGAAACGTGAATACTCGTCTGTCAGCGGATGATCTTTCACCCAACCTCCACAGGCATATTGATAAAAACTTGTACCCGGCATAGCCGTGGTATCCAGATTAGCAAGGTCGATACCGGACGTCAGCACGGCCTCTTTCTTACTGTTACATCCTGTTGTCATAAGGCATACGGCAAGAATTGGTAAATACTTAGTTACTTTCATATTGCATACATAATAATTTATCATTTTTTCGCGTCTTCCAGCTCCAACGAGACACGTTCCCATTCTTCTACGATAGCATCCAACTGCTGTTTCAATTTCTGATGCCGCTCATAGAGTTGCATATCAGAGGCTCCTTCGGGAGTTGCCATTTGTGCTTCAACAATAGATATTGCCGCTTCCGTCTCTTCTATCGAAGCCTCACAATCAGCCACTTGGCGTTCGAGTTTCTTCAGTTTTTTATTCAACTCCTTCTGTGCCTCATAAGAGAGTTTATTCTCCGAAGGTTGTACCGGCTCTTGCTCACTTCCCTTGGCAGAAGCCGTAGGCGAAGAAGATAAAGATGCTCCTTTCTGAAGTTCATTCAGGTTCTCTATCTTTTTCTTTTGAAGGAACTCATAGATACCGCTGAGATGTTCTTTTACATGCCCGCCACCAAACTCATATACTTTAGTCGCAAGTCCGTCCAGAAAATCACGGTCGTGACTGACAAGTATCACAGTACCGTCAAACTCACGGATCGCCTCTTTCAACACATCCTTCGAGCGCATATCCAAATGGTTGGTCGGTTCATCGAGAATCAGGAAGTTTACAGGCTCAAGCAAAAGCTTAATCATCGCCAGACGGGTACGTTCTCCACCGGAAAGTACTTTCACTTTCTTATCCGAGGCTTCACCGCCAAACATGAAGGCTCCCAATATATCCCGTATTTTCAAACGTATATCCCCCGTTGCCACACGGTCAATCGTATCAAATACCGTCAGATTTTCGTCCAACATTTGTGCCTGATTCTGGGCAAAATATCCGATTTGCACATTATGCCCGATTGTCAACTTACCGTCGAAGTCAATCTCACCCATGATACATTTTACCAAGGTAGACTTACCTTCACCGTTCTTGCCGACAAAAGCGACCTTCTCTCCCCGATTGATAGTCAGATTGACGTCGTGGAAAACGACATGGTCTCCATACGCTTTGCGTACATCCTCACAAATCACCGGATAATTACCGCTGCGGCTGGCAGGAGGAAATTTCAAACGTAATGCCGAATTATCTTCCTCATCCACTTCGATACGGTCAATCTTTTCCAATTGCTTGATACGGCTTTGTACTTGTACTGCCTTCGTTGCTTTATAACGGAAGCGTTCGATAAAGTCTTCCGTATCCTGTATTTGTTTTTGTTGATTTTCGTAAGCACGGAGTTGTTGTTCGCGACGTTCTTTGCGGAGAACGACAAACTCATCATACTTCACCTTATAGTCATAAATCTGCCCGCAAGTAATCTCAATCGTACGGGTAGTTACATTATTAAGAAAGGCACGGTCGTGACTGACCAGTACAACGGCATTGGCACGGGTCGCCAGAAAGTTCTCCAACCACTGAATACTTTCAATATCAAGATGATTGGTCGGCTCATCGAGCAGAAGTACGTCCGGACGGCGAAGCAGCAACTTCGCAAGTTCGATACGCATACGCCAACCACCGGAAAATTCCGAAGTAGGGCGTTCGAAGTCCTCACGGCTGAAGCCCAATCCTAGAAGCGTCCGTTCTATTTCCGCCTGATAGTTTGTACCGCCCATCATCAGGAAGCGATCATTCTCATGCGTAAAACGGTCTATTAACTGGTGATATTCTTCCGATTCATAGTCTGTCCGTTCTGCCAGTTCCCGGTTCATCCGCTCCAGTCTCGCCTGAAGTTCAAAAATATGTTCGAATGCCAGTTCCGCCTCTCCCATCACCGTCCGGTTATCGGCGAGAATCATCACCTGCGGCAAATATCCGATCGTGACATCTTTCGGAGTAGCCACTACTCCATGTGTCGGTGATTGCAAACCTGCCAATATTTTCAACATTGTTGATTTACCTGCACCATTCTTGCCGACCAGTGCAATACGGTCTTTTTTATTTATAACATAGCTGACGTCTTCAAAAAGCGGCGTCGCATTAAATTCTACTGATAATCCTTCTACTGAAATCACTTCTGTCTCTGATTTATACGATTTTGAACTGCAAAGATAATGAATATTTATTGGATACAGAGTAGTATGGCACGTTATGAAAAACAAAAAAAGCAGCCACTCATCAGAATGACTGCTTTCTATTTTAACCAATAGTACTTCTTTAGAACAACTTGGCAGGATATTCACCGGCATCAACCAATGCCTGAATCTTGTCTACTACACTTTGACGGTCTTCCGGATAAGTAACGCCGAACCATTTGCTGGCAGTATCCAGCACTTCAACAGTAGCCGTTCCGTCATTAATCAATTTATCTACCATCAATGGAATAAAGAATTCGCTCTTCAAGTTTTCCATGTTTTTCGGGTCGCTCAAGAAAGTCTTGAAGAATTCCTGACTGTAAGCGAAGTAATCAGGAGTGAAGCCCCAGAAGTTCATACTTACCGGAGTAGTATCGGGAGTTGCAGTCCATTCGCCGTTATCATCGATATATTTCACTTCACCATCCAGACGTTGGATCTTAGTACGTTCCACTACTGAAGTCAGCAGACCTTTATCATCTGTACTACAAATACCACGAGATACCGTACCGCTTTCACTCAGCGTATTTCCTACGCGGAAACCTACCATTGAATAAACATTTTTAGAATCCGCAGGAAGTGCAGAAAGGAATTTACCCATTACTTGGAAGGAATCACGACCATAAAAGTCGTCACAGTTAATTACAGCGAACGGTTCTTTAATCACATCAGCACCCATCATTACTGCATGGTTGGTACCCCAAGGTTTTGTACGGTCTGCCGGACAAGTGAAGCCTTCAGGAAGTGCATCCAAAGCTTGGAAAACCAGTTCACAAGGAATGTGACCTTCGTATTTAGAAATAATCTTATCACGGAAATCCTGTTCAAAGTCTTTGCGGATTACAAATACAAGTTTACCAAATCCGGCATTGATAGCATCATAGATAGAATAGTCCATGATCGTTTCACCATTAGGACCCAGTCCGTCCAATTGTTTCAAGCCTCCATAACGGCTTCCCATTCCGGCAGCCAATAAGAATAATGTAGGTTTCATAATCTTCTAAGTTTATATAGTGTTTTTGTTTTCTTCGGGCAAAAGTAGGAAATAAATATGATTTTTGATTTATGATTTATGATTTATTCGTTTACTCCTGACCTGATATCACAAACAACGCCACGTTCAATCATAAATCGAAAATCATAAATCATTTCACTTCCAGTACGACGATAGACTTGGCGGGCAGGTCGATTTTGAGCTGTCCCTTTTCGATTTTCGCACCGTCGAAGGTTGCCGGTTTTACGACATCCGGTTTCTCGAAGGTGTTATGGTCATTGATGGAGGCGGAGGTCAGGATACGTCCTTTCACGCTGCCGATCTTTTGTCCTTGCAGGTCGAGGGTGATGCTTTGGGCGTTGTCGACATCTACATTGGCCAAAGAGATGTGGATACGTCCGTTCTTGTCTTTGGAGGCGGAAGCGCTTACCATCGGTACTTCTCGGCCTCCGCGCACTTTGACCTTGTCGCAGATCAAGTCCATCGGCAGGAAAGTGGCGTCCTGGTGCACGTTATACATCTGGAAAACATAATAAGTCGGCGTGAGCAACATCTTCGGGCCGTTCGTCAGGATCATGGATTGGAGCACGTTGACGATCTGGGCGATGTTGGTCATCCGGACGCGGTCGGTATATTTATGGAATACGTTCAAAGTGAGGGCTGCCACGAAAGCATCGCGCATGGTGTTCTGCTGGTACAGGTGGCCGTTGATCGTGCCCGGCTCTTCGTCCCACCAGGTTCCCCACTCGTCTACCATCAGGCCGATCTTCTTCTGCGGGTCGTATTTGTCCATGATCTGGATATGCTTCCTGACGACATCTTCTATTTCGAGACATTTGCCCATCGTCCAGTAATAGTCGTCCTTGTTGAAATCCGTAGCCGATCCTTTGCTTCCGTTCCATCCCGTGACCGTGTAATAGTGCAGGGAGATGCCATCCATGCGGCCGCCGACGTTCTTCATCAGCGTCTCCGTCCAGTTGTAGTCGTAGTCGCTGGCTCCGCTGGCAATCTTGAAAAGGCGGTTGCCGTCGTAGTTGCGGCAATAGGTGGAGTAGCGGCGGTAGAGGTCGGCGTAGTATTCGGGGCGCATGCTTCCGCCACATCCCCAACTTTCGTTGCCGACACCGATGAATTTGACTTTCCATGCCTTGTCGCGTCCGTTTTGCCGACGCAGGCGGGCCATCGGGCTGTCGCCTTCCGAAGTCATGTATTCGACCCACTTGGCCATCTCTTCGACGGTCCCGCTACCGACATTGGCGCTGATATAAGGTTCGCACCCTAACAGTTCGCAGAGGTTTAGGAACTCGTGCGTACCGAAACTGTTGTCTTCGATCGTGCCGCCCCAGTTGTTGTTCACCATTTTCGGACGGTTTTCTTTCGGGCCGATGCCGTCCATCCAGTGGTATTCGTCGGCGAAGCAGCCGCCCGGCCAGCGCAGCACGGGAAGCTTTATCTGTCTGAATGCGTCGACGACGTCTGTGCGGAAGCCCTCTGTGTTGGGAATGTCGCTGTTTTCGCCGACATATATACCGTCATATATGCAGCGCCCGAGGTGCTCCGAGAAATTTCCGTATATTTCGGGGTTGATGTGGGATTTCTTCTCAAGCGGGTTGAGGGTGAGGCGGAGTGTGTTCATATGAGATATCCTTTCATGATTTATTTGATGATTTGATTATAGCAGATTGACAGCCGTATTTCAATGATGTATAATATCAATAAACTGATATATCCTACTATACTTCTGCCGGAGGTGCTGCATGAAACTTCACGCAATGGGAATAGGCTACCGTCATGACGAGAATTTCCGCATATTCCGCCCGGAGGGCTCCGGAGACAACCTGCTTGTGATATTCCGGACGCCGGCGTTTGCCGTTGTGGGCAATGTGCGGGTGGAGCTTCCGGCGGATTCCGCGGTGCTGTATAAAAAAACCGCCTTCCAGGAATACGGGGCGGTTGGTGTCGAGTATGTCAACGACTGG
>OGOW01002885.1_pt1 | contig 12988 bp, 10 predicted proteins | sample 1552781 | NCBI WGS metagenome assembly OGOW01 (sample SAMEA2580145, study PRJEB22360) | human gut metagenome | biome: human gut; feature: human-associated habitat; material: faeces | place: Denmark | collected 2008/2010
TCATGGGCGGCGGCTTCGGCGGCTGCACGATCAACCTGGTGAAGGACGAGCTTTACGACAACTTCATCGCCACGGCCAAGGAGAAGTTCAACGCCAAATACGGCCACGAACCGAAGGTTTACGAGGTGGTGATCTCCGACGGTTCGCGCCGGCTGTAATTTTCGATGATTGCGGCGCATCCGCCGCAATCATCCCCCCGAACGGGACGAATGGAGCATACGTCATCCATTCGTCCCGTTTTTACGATGTATGCCTCGCTGATCAAAAACGACGGAACTTTCGGGGGGGGGCAATCCGTGGACGGCTTCGGTCGAATTGAAAACAGCGGACTCTTGTGGTCCGCCCTTTTCGTTTTTGCAGGCTATATGAAAAACGCCATCGCCGAGAGCAGTTTGCGCAATTCGGCCAGCGCTCCCGAGATGTGGTACTGCACGGTCTTGGGGCTGATGTTGAGCGCCTCGGCGATATCGTTGTAGGACATGTTCTCGTAACGGCTCATGCAGAAAACCCGCCGACGCTGCTCGGGCATGTTGCGGACCGCCAGGTCGATCATCTCCAACAGGTCGTCCGTCGACACGCTTTCGTCGGCCTGGGGCGCGGCGGGACTCTCCGCAGCTCCGGTTTCCGCCTGATATTTGGACTCTACCTGCCGGTGCTTGTAGGCATTGAAGATGGCATTGCGCGTCATGCGGAACAGATAGCCCCGAAACGAAAGGACGGCCCCGAGTCCCCGGCGCTGTTCCCAGATTTTCAGGAAAATATCGTGCGTGACATCTTCGGCGTCGGTCCGGTCTTTGAGCAGCCGGAAGGCGAAATCACGGACCTTGGAGGCATAGCGCAGGTAAAGGATATCCAATGCTTCGGAATCCCCGTCACGGAGTTTTTTCAGGATAATATGTTCGTCGCAATCCATAGTCGGTCGGTGCAAATATAGATTTTAAGCGAATAAATTAAAAATCTTTTCTCCTTTTTTCACGATTTTTTAACGGAACGGCGGAAATATAAAAAAAATTGTACGAACTGACTGGCCATCGCCGCCGGCAAGTTGTCTTATTTATGGAACCGGCTCCGAAAACAACTATTTAACCTAAAAAACTCAACATGAAAAAACAGCTACTATTCATTGCGGTCCTGTTGTGCGCATGTCTGGCGGGCAGCTGCAAGGACGACGATCCGGCGGCCCCCGACAGTCTTTACATGCACAGCACGTCGGGAACCGTAGAGGCCGCTGCCGGCACACAGTCCGTGACGATCTACACCACCTGCGGTTGGAAGGCCACCGGCGACGACTGGATCACGATCGAACCCCTTTCGGGAGGCGAAAAGGGCATTTTCGCCGTTCACCTCAGCTTCGGGGCCAACGACACGGGCGCACTGCGCACCGGCCGGGTCGTCTTCGAGGCCGGGACCTATTCGGAAACCTACACCCTGACGCAGAAAGCGCAATAAACCGCAGCCCCTCTAAAACCGGCACACGATGAGCAAAACGGAACGCAAGCGAATCATCGACTACATATTCCGCCATCCGGACACCCCGGAAGACATCCGGCAGCAATTCGAACGCTGGATGCTGGCCCGGGAGCACGACTCCGGGATCGACGAAATCCTGTGGGACATCTGGGAAAACCATGCGGCGCCCGCCTCGGAGGAGGAGGACCGCAGGGGACTCGAACGGCTCCGGGCATCGCTCCGCGCAAGCCGGGTCCGCACGCTTCCACGCCGCGTCCTGCGCTATGCAGGCATGGCCGCCGCCGTCGTGCTGGTATTCCTCGGAGGCTATTTCGCCGCCACGCAGACGCTCGCACCCGAAAAGGAGGTCACGCTGCTGACTGCCAAGGGACATGTCGGGGAGTTCACCCTGCCCGACGGGACGAAGGTGTGGCTCAACGGCGAAAGCCGGTTGAAGTACAACGCGGAATTCTCGGGCAGGACCCGCGACGTGGCCCTGACGGGCGAAGCGTTCTTCGAAGTCCGGAAAGACACGCTGCGGCCGTTCCGCGTCAGCATGAACGATTTGCAGGTCGAGGTGCTGGGCACCTCGTTCGACGCCATGAACTACGCGTTCGGATCGAGCGAGGAGATAGTGCTCAAAACCGGCTCGGTGAAGATCTCCGGGGAGCATCTCCGAAGCCCCGTGACGCTGCGTCCCGACGAGCGGTTCTCGCTCGACCGGCTTTCGAAACGCGCCTGCGTCGAAAAGGTCGACGCGCGGAATTACAGCCAGTGGTTCTCGTCGCGTCTGATCTTCGACAACACGCCGCTGAAAGACATTATCATCAACCTCGAACGGAGGTACAATATCGAAATCTCCCTCTCTTCGAACATCTCGCCTGAAAAACGACTGTCGCTGGTCGTTTGCCACGAACCGCTGGAAGACCTCATGGAGGTAATGTCCTCGCTGATGTCGATCCGCTACCGCATAGACGGCAACCGCGTCCTGATCACCCAGAGATAAACCCTGTAACATAGACGGTCTGTCCCGAAACCTCCCGCAACAAGAGGCTCCGGCATACCCTTTCATTTGAAAAATCGAATCAAACACAAACCGAAACTATCATGAATGAACTCAACGTTTTGAAAAGGATCTGCCGGCATCTGTTCCTGGCGGTCCTCCTCTGCGCGGTGTCGGCCGCCACGGCTTCGGCCCAGGTCCCGACCGTCACCGTCGATGCGAAGAACGTTACCATCAAAGAGCTGTTGCAGCGCATCGAAGCCAACAGCCAGTACACGTTCGCCTACATCGACGCCGACATCAACCCCGACAAACGGGTGTCGGTGAAGGCCGTCAACCGCAGCATCGCCTCGATCATCGCCGAGGTGCTTCCCAATGTGAATATGGAAGTTAAGGGGCTGAAAATCGTCCTCACAGCCAAACGGGGGGGGGAATCGCAGACCCGCCCGGCCGCTGACGCCGGACGCACCGTGAAGGGCCGCGTGACCGACGAAAGCGGCGCGCCGGTGATCGGCGCCACCGTCATCCTGAAAGGCACCACGGTCGGCACGGCGACCAACGCCACGGGCGAATACGCCATCGACATCCGGCAGGCCGACGCCGTGCTGGTCTACTCGCTCATCGGCTACAACAAGGTCGAGGTGGCGCTCTCCGAGGGCCAGACGCAGGCCGACGTTACGCTGAAAAGCGAGGCGATCGCCATGGACAACGTGGTGGTCGTAGGCTACGGCGTGCAGAACAAGCGCGACGTGACGACGGCCATCTCGTCCATCAAGGCCGAAGACTTCGCCGCCATGCCGACGGCCGATTTCCGCGACGCCATGGCCGCCAAGATGCCGGGCGTGCAGGTGCTCACCCTGGGCGGCCAGCCCGACGGCAACGTTTCGATCCGCATCCGCGGCATCCAGTCGGCCACGTCGGGCAACGACCCGCTCTACGTCATCGACGGCGTTCCGTGCGACGCCCGGGCCTTCTCGAACCTCGAAAGCAGCGACATCGAGAGCCTCGAAGTGCTCAAAGATGCCTCGGCGGCGGCGATCTACGGTTCGCGCGGCTCGTGCGGCGTCATCCTCATCACGACCAAACGCGGCGAGGGCGAACGCCCCGTCGTGAGCTATGACGGCCAGTTCAGCGTCTCGAGCGTCTCGAAGACGATCGACATGCTCAATGCCTATGAATTCGCCAAAATCTTCAAAGAGGCCCGCGACGGCGCCTACCTGTTCAACGTTCCGACGGGTTCGATTGACGACCCCTACGAGGACCGTCCCCAGACCTACCACCGCGTTGACCCGCTCATCACGGCCTACCTGCAGGACAAGACCGGCACGATGACCGACACCGACTGGCAGGACGCCATCTTCCGCACGGCCTATTCGACCAAGCACTCTGTATCGGTCTCGGGCCGCACCAAGACGCTGGGTTACTACATCGGCGCCAACTACCTCTACCGCGAGGGAACGATCATCGGGTCGGATTTCGAACGTTACAGCCTGCGGGCCAACATCGACGGCAAGCGCAACCGGCTGAAATACGGCGTCAGCTTCTCGCCCTCCTACTCGAAGACCAACTACATCTCCTCTGACACGCAGTACGGCGACGATGGTGTAATCGCCTCGGCACTGATGGCGCCTCCGGTCTTCCCGGTCTACAACACCGATGGCTCCTACAACTGGGACATGAACGGATTCCTGCGCGTCAACAGCTGGGACACCCAGACCAACGAGGTGCTCAACCCCGTGGCGCTGGCGCTCGAAATCGACGACGTGCGCGAGAAGATCAACATTCTGGGCAACGCCTACGTCTCCTATGAGTTCATCAAAGGGCTGGAATACAAATTCACGGCCGGCGGCGACTACTACTCCTACATCCGCAACTACTACCGCCCCTCGTACATCCCCCTGCGCGGCCATAAATATTACGACGATCTGTCAGCCCCCAAAGCGCAGAACAACATGAACTCCTATTTCCACTGGACGATCTCCAACCAACTTTCCTTCAACCGCACCTTCGGCGATCATTCGGTCAACGCCGTGGCGGTCTACGAAGCCGAGAAGCAGGGCATCCAGACCTCGCAGATCGTGGGCACCGGCACGGCCGGCGACGACAAGATCCGCACCACGAAGGGCAAGACCATCGACCTGACGGAGACCTACAACAACAAGTACGCCTACACCTTCGCCTCGTGGCTCGTGCGTGCGCAGTACTCCTACAAGGGCCGTTACATGGTTTCGGCCTCGATCCGCGGCGACGGTTCGTCGCGCTTCGCCCCCAACACCCGGTGGGGTTATTTCCCGGCGGCCTCCGTGGGATGGCGCATGAGCGACGAGAGCTTCCTGCGCGATGTGAAATGGGTCGACGACCTGAAAATCCGCGCCAGCGTGGGACAGACCGGTAACGCTCAAATCGGCAATTCTGAATACCTGGCGCTCTACGGCTCGACGAACATCGATCTCGGCAACGGACTCACTTCGCAGGTCTATCCCACGCAGATCGCTAACAACGACCTGGGCTGGGAGAAGAACACGCAGTACAACGTTGGTCTGGATGTCAGCCTGTGGCGCGGCACCCTCGGATTCACCGCCGACTACTACTATTCGAAGACGACCGACATGCTGTTCGACGTTCCCGTCTCATCAGTATCGGGCCTCACCTCGTCGAACGTCAACATCGGTTCAATGCAGAATAAAGGTATCGAGCTGGCGCTCACCTCGCGGCGCAGCTTCGGCGACTTTTCCTACGCCTTTGCCGCCAACTGGTCGCTCAACCGCAACAAGGTGCTGAGCCTCGGCGATGAGAACGCCGACATCATCAAAGAATCCTCCTACGCCGGCGGTTACTACCTCACGCGCGTAGGCCAGCCCGTCGGCTGTTACTACCTGCTTGTGCAGGACGGCATCTTCCACAACCAGGAGGAGCTGGACTCCTATCCCCATTTCGACACCACGACGATCGGCGACTTCCGCTTCGTCGACGCCAACGGCAACGGCATTCTCGAAAAGGACGCCGACCGCGTGATCGTAGGCAACTACATGCCCGATTTCTACTACGGCTTCTCGGTTAACCTCTCGTACAAGGGCTTCGACCTGGCGGCCAACTTCCAGGGCGTCTACGGCAACGAAATCCTGAACCTCGAACGCCGCTACCTGCTCAACATGGAGGCTTCGTCGAACATGATGAAGGAGTCGCTGCAACGCTATCCCTACGGCGAACTGAACCGCGCGACCCGCAAATCGAGCGGCAACAACGGCGCCTGTACCTCGACGTTCCACCTCGAAGACGGCTCCTACCTGCGCCTGCAAAACCTTTCGCTGGGATACACCTTCCCCGACCGCTGGACCCGCAAGGCCGGCATCTCGAAGCTGCGCATCTACGTGCAGGGCACGAACCTCTTCACGTGGACCGACTATTCGGGCTACAACCCCGAGGTCAACAAACGCTCGACGGACGCCCTGCGTCCGGGCGAGGACTACTGCTCCTATCCGCTGTCGCGCACGTTCAGCGTCGGTGTGAACTTTAACCTGTAATCAAAAATGACGATGACTATGAAACCGAAATATTTCCTTGCGCTGGGACTCCTCGTACTGGGTCTGGGCTCGTGCGGCGAAAGTTTCTTCGAACAGTACCCGAGCAACAACATCACCGAAGGCAACTTCTACAAGACCGACGACGACTTCAACCAAGGAGTCGTGGCGTGCTATGCCAAACTCAAAACCCAGATGAGCTTCCACCTCACGGAGATCGGCTACCGCGGAGACGAAAACGTCCTTGAATCGATGGCTGTATCGACGCAGAACCGCTACGACATCGACCATTTCGCTGAGACAGCTAACAACGGCATCCTGAACGACATCTGGAATGCCTGGTACAACGGCATCTATCGCTGCAACGACGTACTCGACCACATGACCGGAGCCAAGATCGCCAACTACGACAAATATCGCGGCGAATGTCTGTTCCTGCGGTCGTGGTGGTATTTCAACCTCTACCGCGTCTTCGGCGTGGTGCCCATCACCCGCACCGTGGTAACCCCAGCAGCTGCCAAACTCATCCCCCGCTGCACAGAGGAGGAGATGTACACGCTGCTGACCGAAGACCTTGCCGAGGCGGCCCGGCTGTTGCCGCCGACACCGGGTCCGGAAAAGGCCCGTGTGGCGAACATCGCGGCCTACACGCTGCTGGCGAAGGTCTACCTCACGTTCGGCAAGCCCGCCGAGGCCAAGACGGCCCTCGAAGAGGCGATGAAGAACACCTCCTACGGACTGGAATCGACGACGAAAAAGGTTTTCGACGTGGGTAACAAAATGAACCGGGAGATCATCTTCGCGCTCTACTACAACAAGACCAACGACAACGGCCACGGTTACTGGTACAGCGCCAACACAGATGTGTTGGCAGACATCAACAACCCCACACCAACCTTCAAGGCGATCTACGACAGCGAGAAGGACAACCGTCTACCGCTGATCAGCTCCTACACCAAGATTAAAGACAATCTCTTCGCCATGACCAAATGGTACGACACCTACGACGCAACCTACACAACGCAGGTGGGCAACGATTTCCCGCACCTGCGCTATGCCGACGTGGTGCTGATGTACGCCGAGGCGCTGGCCGAATCGGGAGGCAGCCTGGGCGACGCGCTGGAATGGCTCAATAAGACCCGCACGCGGGCCGGGCTCGACGAACTGACGACCGACGAGGTCAAAAGCCTAGCGGAGTTCCGCCGCGAGCTGGCCGCTGAACGGGGCCGTGAGTTCGCCCTCGAAGGCCACCGCTGGTTCGACCTCGTGCGGCTGGGGCTGGCCGTCGACTATTTCCGCGAAATGGGCTACTCACTCGATTCGCACAACCTGATCTTCCCGATCCCGCAAAACCAGATCGAAATCGTGAACAACCCGTCGATTCTCTGGCAGAATCCCGGTTTCAATTAACCAACCACTTAAGTCAGAACAAGCATGAAAAAGATAATCAACCTTTTGCTGATATCGTTCATCGCCGCGGGCCTCACCGCATGCTGGAGTGAGGATATCCCCGAAGCCGGAGCGGCCCGCCACCAGGTCACCGATCTCACCGCCACGCCGGGCGACGAGGAGGTACTGCTCTCCTGGAGCCTGCCCGAAGGCTGGAACCCGACGGACTTCATCGTCTACTACACCGATGCCGATTCGGAAACGGTCACCCTGCGCACGGGCGGCGAGATGAACTGCACGGTCGGCGGACTCGTCAACGACACGCAGTACACCTTCTACGTGCAGGCGGTCTACGGAAAACTCGTCTCGAACTACGTCGCCGCCGTCGGCAGACCCGCCACGACGCGGTTCCCGGTCACCGACCTCACGGTCGATGCGGGCGACTCGTTCGTGAGCCTCGCGTGGACCAAGCCCGCGACGACGGTGCTCTCCTACACGCTCTCCTACTACAACGAGGACACACCCGACAACGTCGAGCAACAGACGCTCGACAAGGACGCGACGAGCGTGACGCTTGACAAGCTGATCAACGACAAGAACTATTACTTCTCGCTGACGGCCAACTACGAAAAGGGCGCCTCGGAACCGGCCACCGCGAAAGCGATGCCGACCCTGGCGATCCCCTACATCCTCGACCGCGACAAGGCGGCCAAGAACCAGCCGATCACGTTCTCGTTCAACACCGAAGACTACCCGACGGCCACCGACGTGAAGTGGACCTTCCCGGGCGACGTCGTGAAGGAGGGAACCGTCGTGAAATACGGACTGGGCACGGTCGGCACACAGACCGTGAAGCTGAACGCCACGATCGACGGCAACGCCCGCTCGTGGACCCTCGAGGTCGAAATCCGCGAATACGTCATCTACAGCACCGACTGGGCGCAGGACGGCTCGAACTACAACGGATTCAAAGGCACTTGTCCGGTGTTCTCGCCCGACGGAAAGACCGTCTACATCATCACCTTCAACAAAGTCTCCGCCCTCTACGCCTTCGACGTCGTGACAGGCAATGAGAAGTGGCGTTACCTACCAACCTCCAAATCAGGAAGCTACAACATGCTCACCGTGAATCCCGTGACAGGCGACATTTACTACGGCACGACAAGCGCTGGACAGTTCTATGCCATCACGCCGGAAGGCGAGTTGAAGTGGATCTTCTCCGAAGCCGGTTCAATGAAGAGCGCCGCCCCGGCCGTCAATGCTAACGGAACAGTGGTTTACATTTGTGATGCTTTGGGTAAAGCCTTCGCCATAGACGCTGCATCGGGACAAAAGAAATGGCAGTTTTCAGCAGGAGATGCCGGAAGGGGCCTGCTGGTTAACGGCAGCGAGCTGCTGATCGGAACGCAAACCGACGCTTTCTTCGTCAATATTGAAACCGGCGAACAAATCGCCAAGGTTACCCTTGGCTGCGAAATGTCCGACATCACCGGATTTGCCGTCAACAGCGACAAAACCCTTGCTTATTTTGGTGGCAGAAATGGTTATATAGGGGCCGTTAACATAAAAACACATGAAGCGATAAAATCGTTGGTAGTAGAGAAAGACAATCCCAACCTCCTTTATGAGCCCGTTGTGGCCCCCAACGGTTCGGTCTTCGCCGGTTCGAAAAACGGTTCGGTCTACAACGTGAAGGGCGACCTTTCGGCCGTCAACTGGGAGTACGTCCACACCGGCAGCTCCCTCGCCAACGCCTTCAATTACTCCCACCCGTGCGTCGACAGCGAAAACCGCTTCTACATCACTTCGGGACAGACCTCTAACACGACCTACATCTTCGATGCCAGCGGCAACGTGGTTGATTCTTGGACCTACGAGAGCGGCGACAACAACCAGAAGCAGATGGGCGGCAACAACTATCTCGACGGAGTCATTTATTCGGCTTTCATCGGCGGCTCAAGCAAGAACGGCGTTTTCGTCGGCAAATACGTCGGCGGCGAACGCGCATCGAGCTGGAGTACCCATGGCGGCGACATTTGTGGATCGTGCTGCGTCAAATAATTGAATCAAGAGACGCCGGGAATCCCCGGCGTCTCCTTTCACCAGCCAAAATAAAACAATGAAGAAACTACTGCTCATAACGATAACCTTTCTGCTGACTGCTGGATCCGTCCGGGCCGAATACCCCCTGGGCGTATCGCTCGGCATGGTGAAGGTCCCTGAGCCCGAAAAGCTCGCGCAGATCAAAGCCGCGGGCATCGACCACGTGGAGGTTGTCTTCAACTATTTCTGGCGCAACGCTCCCGAGAACGAATGTTACACCCGGGCCTACCGCGTCAAGGCGCTGCTCGAAGAAGCCGGACTGAAAGTCTGGTCCTGCCACCTGCCGTTCAGCCGCCAGCTCGACATCTCGGTACCCGATCCGGCGCTGCGCGAACAGAACGTCGCGCTTATGGAGCGGATGATCCGCCTCGCGTCGATCTTCGGCCCGCAGCGGCTCGTGCTCCATCCCAGTTCGGAGCCGATCGCCGACGAAGAACGGGAGATCCGCCTGCAGAACTCGGCCAACTCCATCGGTCGCCTCGCGCTGTCCGCCAAAGAGATCGGCGCGGTGCTCTGCATCGAGAACCTGCCCCGCACGTGCCTGGGCCGCGACTCGGGCGAGCTTATGCGGCTCATCGCCGACTACCCCGAAGTCATGGTCTGCTTCGATTCGAACCACCTGCTCAAAGAGGAGCATGCGCACTTCTTCGAGGCCGTCGGCAACCGCATCGGCACGATCCACGCTTCGGACTACGACCGCAAGGACGAACGTCACTGGCTGCCGGGCGAAGGCGTCATCGACTGGCCTGATTTCCTCCGCCGCCTACAGGCTTCCGGCTACAAGGGAGTTTTCATGCACGAAGTCCGCGCCGGGGTGAACGCTACGCCCGAAAATGTCGTAAAAGCCTACAAAGAGGTTATTCTCGGCAAAATGAAAAAATAACCCAATCAAATGCCACAAATATGAATAACATAATAAAATTCTATTTGCTCCGAGGCTTGCTACTTTTCTGCACAGGAATAGGATTACTCGCCGTGGGTTGTTCTAATGACAACGACGATTCGTCCCGCGAACTCGCTTCGAAAATCAATTTAACGCTAACGGAATACTACAATGAGCAAGGAACAATAACGGAGCCCGCCTGGGAGAGGAATAACAGGGCCGGACTGTTCGTTACGGACCAAAACGCTCCGGAAGCCGTCTATACAGCACCGATCCAGTCGGGATCACAAAAATCGCTCTTTCTCTTCACGCTCGACGCACCGCAACATGCAACTTCGACGGTCGTCGCATTTTGGCCCTCGGATGCCAATCTCCGCTGTGAAAACGGCACGTTAAAAACTGTCATCCCTACGATGCAAACGGGTTTTGTCACCCCGATTCTCGTCGGCAAGGCCACAGCACAACTCAATGCCTACGAGGGTTGCAGTATGGAACTGAAAAACCTTTTCTGCACGATGTATATCAGCGCCAAGAAAGGCCACTATTCAGTCAGCAAAGTGGTCATAAAGGCCAACGGCGGCGAAGCAATTGCAGGGGAATTCACCGTTGACATCGATGACTGGTCAACATCAGCATCAGAACAGACGATCACTGTAACACTGCCCACCCCCATGGATTGTTCACAGGAAACACAACTGATACCCGTTATGATCGCCCCTGCGACACTCTTGCAAGGGTATACTGTGACCATCTACGATTCCAAAGGCGAAGATATAGCTTTAATCAAAAAAACAGAACCGGTGACCTTGGAGGCCGGAGGCAAGCTCGACACTGATTTGATGGCAGGCCCGGCCTTCCCGAGCCAGTGGATCTTCTCGGCATCGACTGTCGGACAGTACAACTCCTCGTGGAGCGCTTCGAACATGCTTCCGTCGACCTCGGGCAGTTCGGGTTATATATCCGTCGTACGCGGCGAGGCCAACGTCGGGCGTGAATTCACCCGCACGGTCAATTCATACCGTCCCTCCGTCTCGACAATGGTCGAAGGTGACTACTGGCTCTACACCCTGCCCGTAAGGCGACTCGAAGCCGGTACGGCCGTAGAGTTCGACGCCACGATGGCCGGCGAAGCCAATTCGCCCAAATACTTCATCGTGGAGTATCTCGACGGAGGTGTCTGGAAGAGCGTCGAAGAGGACCTGCTCACCGCACCCGAGGACCCCTCGATCCGTTATTCCTACAAGTGCTCGGGCGTGGCCACAGGAACCAACTACCAGCACGCCAGCATCATGCAGACCATCCGTTTCACCGATCCCGTCGAGGGTGCGGTGCAGATCCGCTGCCGCGCTGTGGGTCCTTACACCTGCACGGGTGGTACACAAGACATTTCGGCTGACGACTCAGCAAGTCAATTACCCCAATTCGGGTTCTCGGGCTCTTATGTCCAGAACCTCGGCACGGCGGTCCCGGGCGACACGAAAAAGGTGCTCTGCCTCGGCAACTCGTTCTCCTATTACAGCAACCCGGCGTGGATGCTCAAAGAGATCGCCTGGAACGAAGGCCACTATCTCAATGTCAAGGGGCATTTCAAGGGTTCGCAGAATTTCGGACAGCAGTTGGGGCTGTCGTTCTCGACCGACGCCATCGACATCGGAGGCTACGACTACGCCTTCATTCAGGACCAGAGCCAGAATCCCGCGACCTACGGACGCGACGGCACGGCGTCAATAGCTGCCAACTGCACGGCATTGGCGGACAAAATTCGGGCGAAATCGGCCTCCTGCAAAGTCATTCTCGAACAGACCTGGACCTTCTCGGCCAGCAGCTACGGCGGATTCACCGACTTCGCGACTTTCGAAAACTACAATGCCAAGGGTGCACGTGCCATGGCAAAAGCCGCCGGAACGTGGATATCGCCGATCGGCGAAGCGTTCCGTATCGTGCGCGAAGGCTCTTCGGGCATCAACCTCTACCACACCGACAATAAGCACCAGTCGGTCTACGGCGCCTACCTGAAAGCCTGCGTCAACTACCTCGTGCTCTACGGGGAGGCGTTCGGCAGCTCGCCCGCCGACTGCGGCATCGAGGCATCGAAGGCCGCCTACCTGCGCAGCGTCGCCGAACAGGTCGTACTGGGACATGAAAACGAATACTTAATCCAACGATAACCGATGATACGAACAATCAACAAACTGCTGATCCTCGCAGCGGCTCTTTCGGGAGCCGCCTGCGGGGAGCAGGCCGGCACGCCGCAGGAAACCTTACCTCCGGAAACGTCATGAAAACCTGCAGCAAAGTCATTCTTAATAAAATAAACACATAGCGAAAAGACAAATTTGAGCGAAGCGTAGCGAATTAGCTGATAGAGCGTTCGTTACGCTTTGTTTTTCTATTGCACAGAGCCAACGAAATACCACCTCGAAGCCAAACTGCGCAAGAGTTCAGTTACCACCCCGTTACTCCCGTAACGGGTGCAGATTTCTTGCTAAAAGGTTCTGTTTCTGTGTTTTGCGTAGATTTACATAGCTGTCGGTAACTCACTAATAACTAATTTTGTCACCAAAAAGAAGGAGTGAGTTATGCGTAGTACATTCAAGGTATTATTTTACGTGAAGAAAGGCAGCGAGAAGCCGAACGGCA
>OGOW01002897.1_pt1 | contig 12968 bp, 11 predicted proteins | sample 1552781 | NCBI WGS metagenome assembly OGOW01 (sample SAMEA2580145, study PRJEB22360) | human gut metagenome | biome: human gut; feature: human-associated habitat; material: faeces | place: Denmark | collected 2008/2010
AAGGTCAGAAATCCGATGCAGGCTTGCTTGCGTGATGATTTTTGACCTTTTGACCCGCAAAAAATATGAATAAGCAGCCATTTTCAAAGAAAAATGTGCGAATTACGAATGTTTTTGAAAATTGTGGGAGCACTCAGTGCGGAGCAATTCGATATCATAGAGGTCAAATTGTTACCCTACGTACTTCCACAATTCTTATCTTATTAATTGTGTATCATTTCCATAAGCTTCTGAACAGCACCACCATTTTTAGCCTGTCTGTGAACAAGCTCTCTAAGCTTAAGGTGCTGCTCATGTGACCTTGCATGGAGAAGGTCATCCCCCGAAGCCGACTTGTGAAGCTTTAACATTGATGCAATATAATTTCTCTGGTCATTTCTTTTAACTATCGCATCAAGGAAACCATTTTCAAGCTGGAATTCCGCGCTCTGAAATCCTTCAGGAAGCTTCTCGCCTGTGACCTGCTCAATTACACGCTTTCCTGCAAAGCCTACAAGTGCTCCCGGCTCTCCGATAATCACATCGCCAAGCATTGCAAAGCTCGCTGTAACTCCACCTGTTGTAGGGTCCGTGACACATACCATATAAAACAGTCCCTCATCATTGTGAAGCTTTACTGCACCTGACACTTTTGCCATCTGCATAAGTGACAGCATTCCCTCCTGCATTCTCGCACCACCCGATGCGGCATAGCCTACAACAGGAAGTCTGTGCTCAATGGCATATTCAAATAATGCCGCAAGCTTATCTCCAACCACTGTTCCCATTGAACCCATCATGAACTTAGGCTCCATGACATATATACAGCACTCGTTTCCATCAACTGTCGCTGTTCCGCATATAACGCCCTCGTTCTCATGGCTCGTTGCTCTTGCCTTGCTGCTCTTTTGCTCATAATCCGGAAAACCTATAGGATTACCTGTGGTTGCCTCATTCCACAGCTCTTTAAAGCTTCCGTCATCAGTAATAAGTTCTATGCGCGCCCTAGCCGGTATCTTGTTATACTTACCGCACTTCGGGCATACAAAATAATTCTTTGCAAGAGCACCTTGTACAATCGGTTCCTTACATTTCTCACACGCAATCTCTTTTGTCGATGCAAGATATTCCTCTATAACCAAATTCGTATCTCCTTTCAACCCAAATTATGGCAGGGGTTTATTTTTCGGATATCAGTACATGGGATACCTCTATATATGGCACCACCATTGCGCCATCGCAGAGCACTTCTTTAGAAAGTGCCGTGACATTCTGCATCATATCCGCAAGGTTAAAGTTAATCATTGTCTCTGTGACAGCACCTTTAATCTGTCCGTCCTCGACATAGAAGCTGTTCTTGGCTACTCCTGAGAGCTCGCCGTTGCCCGATGGCATTCCGCATGATACTGCGCCTACTATAAGTCCTCGTCTGATGCCCTTAATCATATCATCAAGTGCAATATCTCCACCCTCTATCACAAGGTCGAAGCCTGAATTCTTAGCTCGTTCAACCTTACACTTGTTAGCAGCATATAACGAAGTCATATATCCGTTCAGAACGCCATTTTCAATAATTGTATAATCCTCTGAGCGGAAGCCGTCCTTTGTATGAACCTCATGGTCAACGATTCTTTCATCCCATGGTTTAAAAGCTATTGTCAGCTTATCGGATGCAACCTTCTGGCCTATCTTTCCAAGCCATAAGCCTGTGCCGTCAAGTACAACCGACTCTCCGACAAAATTAGAAAGTGCATAGTAAATCATCTGCATTGCACAGTTCGGTGTGAAGATAACTTCTCCGTCAAACTTTCCGTCTACCGATATAGGGTTGATGGAATCTTCCGCATCCTTTAAGTCCTTTTCAATATTTCCAAGCTCTATAAACGGCTTGTCAAGATTGTCAATCATAACATATGTAGATGCAAGTCCTGTTGAATTCTCACCGTCATTTCCGGCAAATTCAACCATGACTTCATATCTTCCGGAAAACTTCTCATCCTGACTTGCGTTGGTATTGCGATATATCGAATGTACATCTACATGCTTTAAAATAATCTGCATGACAAGCACCTTCGGATGTCTGTTCTTAATGTCTTCAGACAATTCCTCCGCACGCTGCATGAGCTTGTCGATATCCGGCTCCACTGCTCCGATAGTGAATTCTGCCGCATCCATCTTAGGCGCAATGTCAAAATTCTCGTCTGCTGTTCCTGCCTCCGATGATTTAATGACATTTTCAAACGCATCAGAAAGAGACTTATCGTCAAACTTGTTAAGGCTTGTTGTTCCTACCCTGCCATCCTTAATTATCTTTATGGAAACTGCATTGTCAAACAGAGTTCTAAAGAGTGTGAACTCTCCGTTCTCCATCGTAATCTCTCTTGTCTTAGTCAGTGCAACCATATACTGTGCTTTTATATCCCCTTTTTCATCTATAAGACTCTTCAGCTTGTCCGAAACCTCGATTATATTTGCCATAATTATCTACCCCCTATCGTAATCTGACACCTGATTGCAGGACCGCCCATTGACACAGCCATCGGCTGTTTCTTGCCGCATGTACCGCATGCTTCCCACTTAACCTTATCAGAAACCATATCGACAGTCTTTAACATGTCAAATGCAACTCCCGATACTGTTGTATCAAGGATAGCTCTTCCAAGCTTTCCATTTTTTATCTCATAGCCCATAGTGATTCCGAACATAAATTCACCTGTAAGGTCTGCCTGACCATTTCCTGTGGCGAGAAGATAATATCCGTCATCCACGGAAGCAATCATGTCATCTAGGGTATCCTTACCCGGAAGAACTACCGTATTTCTCATTCTGATAAGCGGTTCATCTGAAAAATCCCAGCCTCTGGCATTTCCGCAAGGTGCAGCACCAAATCTGTCGGCTGTCTCACGGTTATGCATATACCCTGTAAGAATTCCTTTTTCCACCAGCACTGCATCCTTCGCCTGAATACCCTCATCATCAAGATATACAGGGAGTGGTGCTTGTCCGCCAAATGCCGTGTTCGCATAATCGACAATGCTCACAAGCTCAGATGCAACCTGCTTTCCAAGGTTAGGTCCGGCAACAGAACCTCCGATTACAAGGTCAGCCTCCACGGTATGACCTACTGCCTCATGTGCAATCATACCGGCTACACTAGAATCTAAGATGACGGTCTTAACTCCTGCCTGTGCATATACACCCTCCGCCTTGTCGCAAAGCTGTCTGTACACTGTGTCAATCTTTTCATATACCTCTGATAAATCCTTGAAATTATCATCAGCATTGCCAAAACCGCCAACCAGACCCATATGCTCAAGCGGCTGTCCATCCTTTGATTCCATATTGAGAACAAAATACAGCGCACATCTTGGATAAGCTGCATGACCGTCCATCGCATCAGATGTACAGATAACTTTTTCCATTGTATCTTCTCCGTATATTACTGTTCTGCTCTTAAGCTTCGGATACTTGGTTACAATGTAATCGTCAACCTGCCTGCAAAGGTCTACAAGCTTCTTCTGCTCAAAGTCTATGATAAATCTGTCAGACTTGACATAACCATTCGTGTATGGCGAAAAAGCCGGCTTCCTGTTCTTTGCATATTTGTAAAGATAATGTGCATTCTCCGTGGCTGCCTTTAAGACCATCTCAGCCGCCTGCGGCGTATACTCTGCCATTGATGCAAAACCGCTTACTCCGTTTTTATATACCTTGGCACTGACACCGCTGCTTTCAGAACGTTCATTTACAACAAGATTTCCCTGCTGAATCACAATTCTTCTTTCTCTGTTCTCCTGTCCGCGCAGGACACTCTGCATGCCTGTTTCAAACAGTCCCTTTTTCCCCTTTAAGATGTCCTCTAACATGATTGCCTCCTTATTATAATCATTCATCCGTAACTGACTTAAACCAGCCTTACAAGCTTTGCAGCTTAATAATACTGTTGACAGTTACATACTCCAAATTATACATCCGACTTATGTAAAATAAAGAAAACATCCGTTGCATTTGCGCAACTTATGCCCGATTTACATATGACAATGATATTCGCAAGCCGCTTTCGTTTCTTACCCACAAGAAAGAATTCTGCTTTGCAGAATTATCCGCCTGCGGTAAGTCGCCTAAGCGACATAATTCCTCTGCGCATCTCTATCCGGTACTTGGCTTGTATCAAACACCGGATAAAATGTAATATTGCAGCTTTTCCGGCTAATTGTTTATATTTTGCACTGTCTCGTTAAGTGTCGCCATATCACACACGTTGAACACTTTAACATCCGTGAGTGTTCTCTTTACAAGACCTGAGAGAGTTGTTCCAGCTCCGACCTCGATAAATGTGTCAACACCGTTAGCCGCCATATCACGGATTGTCTTCTCCCAGCGCACACTGTTAGATGCCTGCTTTGACACTGTCGCAATAATCTGTTCCTTCTGTGAAGGATATACCTCTCCTGTAAGATTCGCGTACAATGTAAGCTTAGGTGCATTTACCTCCATTGTCTCAAGCTTATCTGCAAGTGCCTGTGTCGTCTGCGCCATAAAAGGTGTGTGGAAGGCTCCGCTAACCGCAAGCTTCACCGCTCTGCCTCCTGCTGCCTTAATCGCATCAACAAAGGCATCAAGTTCCTCAACAGCACCTGCACATGAGAGCTGTCCCGGACAGTTGTAGTTGACCGGATATACATTCTTAAAGCCTGCACATACCTCCTCAACCTTCGCATGGTCAAGCTTAAGCGCAGCAACCATTGAACCCGGATGCTTAGCAGCACATTCTGACATTTTCTGTCCTCTGAGAATAACAAGCCTGAACGCATCCTCATCAGATAACACTCCCGCAAATGCAAGCGCCGGGATTTCTCCCAATGAGAAACCGGCTGCCACATCCGCCTTGATGCCTGCTGCCTCTAACGCTCTTGCGCATGCAAGGTCTGTTAAAAAAAGACATGGCTGTGTGTTCTCTGTCTGTGTGAGTGCTTCGCCCGGTCCTTCAAAGCACATTGCCTCACTGCCCGGCCTTATAGCCTCACCCATATCAAATACTGCCTTTGCGGCAGCGTTGTTGTCATATAAATCCTTGCCCATGCCGACTGACTGGGCACCCTGTCCTGCAAACAAAAATGCGATTTTACCCATATTTCATCCTCCTTTTTCCGTTTAGGGCAATGTAGGAACATGTTAATACAATCTGTGAGTTTATAACTTGTTTCCATTATGCGTAGCGACTCCGTTGTACGAAGCAAGTTGTTCTAAGAACTCTGAAACATTTATCGACAACGTCCGCCACCAATGCAAAGCGTACATCCGTGTACGCATTGCATTTAAGTCCGCCTCCATGCGGACTTTGGCTATGTGTTGAACAGAGTTCTAAGAACAACTAAGCTTCTCCCAAAAGTCGCGCTATGCATAATGGAAACAAGTTATAAACCATTTAGTTCTCAACATGTTCCGGCACCTTTTTTCTCTAATCTCAGCCTAATAAAACATCTTTTGTAATCAAACGTAATAGAGTATAGTCATTTACTGTACAAGTATATTATTTATATACATTTTCTTTAGGTACGGCGGTAAATACCATTGAACCCTTGGCTCTGATTTCTCCGTCGACCATGACTTTTGCGTCAAAATATGCCAGTGTACCGCCACTCTTAGTCTTAGTGACCGTAATGTCAAGCACATCGCCCGGAATGACAGGCTTGACGAACTTGAAGTTGTCCACCTTTAAAAGTACATATAACAAATCGTCATTCACACCGTCATCCTCGATGACAAGGGAGCACAGCTGCGCACAGCTCTCTATTATGAGCACACCCGGCATAATCGGAGCGTCCGGGAAATGTCCCATAAAGTATGGCTCATTTATACATACATTCTTGGTTCCTCTTGCTGATTCACCCGGAGTAAGCTCGAGAACCTTCTCTATCATCTGGAACGGCGGTCTCTGGCGGAGACGCTTGTTGACTTCCATTATGTTCATCATAAGCTGAGTCCTCCGTCTAACACTATAGCCTGTCCTGTTATATAGCTTGCATCATCACTACATAAGAAAGATACAAGTCCTGCCACCTCATCTACATCGGCAAAGCGTCCAAGAGGAACATCCTTTAAGTACTCCTTCTTCTTATCCTCTGGAAGCTGGTCTACCATCTCAGTCTTTACAAAACCCGGACATACTGCATTTACACGGATTTTCTTCCTTGCAAGCTCCTTAGCCATAGTCTGTGTCATGGAGTTGACAGCTCCCTTTGTCGCACTGTAAACCGACTGTCCTGCAAGAGCCATCTTAGAGCTTACGGATGACATGTTCACAATCACTCCTGATTTCTGGCTGAACATCTTGAGTGCTGCCTGCTGTGCACAGTAGAAATATCCCTTTATGTTGAGGTCAAGACACTTGTCAAGATTCTCCTGTGTAAGCATTAAAAGATACTCATCTCTTACTATTCCGGCATTATTTACCAGCACATCGACACGTCCATATGTATCTGAAACGAACTTGAACATCTCCTTAACCTGATTAATGTCTGAAACATCTGCCTTGTATGCCACTGCATCTCCGCCTGCTGCCTTTATCTCTTCAACAGCCTTAGCTGCCTCCTCATCGGAATGGCTGTAGTTTACAACCACAGTCATTCCGTCCTTTGCAAGACGAAGAGCGCATGCACGACCGATTCCTTTAGAAGCTCCTGTTACAACCGCTATCTTTCCCATCTATCGCACCTCTTTCTTTATCTCGTACAATTTTTACCATGAATATATATTATGATATCCACGAATTGCTCCGCTGTAAAACAGCCCCTGATATCATATTACTTCTTTATTATAATCGCACAGTATGATCCGCCAAGACCATAGGATGTTACAAGTACATTCTTAAGTGACTTAGTGTCAACTGTCGTCCTAGTCATCGTTCCGCCGTCAAGCTTGTACGCTCTTCCTGCAACCTCGTACTTATCAGATAAGATAAGTGCTGCATGAGCTGCTGAAAGAGATGCAGAAGCCGCACGTCCCTCACCGGTTGTGTCCTTAACTGTAAATATAGGAAGCTCACCAAGCTTATCGCCAAAAAGCTTCTTGTATGAGTCAAGCTCAAGGCTGTCCGTAATTACATCACCGTTTCCAAAGCCCACAATCGCGTCGATATCGTCAAGACTCATGCCCGCATCATCTGCCGCAAGCTTCACTGCCTCCACAAGTGCTGCCTCAGAGCCTTCAAGCTCACCAAAAGCAACCGCCTCATGTGACATACCATAGCCTGCAACCTCAGCGTAAGGCTTAACTTCTCTCTCCTTAACGCTGCTCTCGCTCTCAAGGACAAGAGTTGTACTTCCGTCGCCGAGAACATATCCTGTCATGCCTGAGTATGCGCCGTCAACCTCCGTTGCAACCTTGCCGAGCTTGTCGTAAAGCTCTGTCATTGTATCACAGTTCTCATCTGTTCCTGTTGCGAGCATAATCTTGCTCTTGCCCTGTCTTAAAACTTCAACACCGTAGGCAATGCTTGAAAGACCTGACTGTGCGCCGTTGGTGACTGTCACATTGTATCCCTTTATGCCTGAGCATATTGAAAGGTATCCGCCCGCAGCATTGTAAACTGTGTTAGGGAACTTGAATGCGCTGCCTGCAACATTGCCGCCCTCAATCAAATCCTTCTGGAAATGACATATAGTTGCAAGAGGGCCTGTTGCTGTTCCGACTGCAATACCGATATCCTTTGCATTGTCATCATTTATTGTAAGTTCCGCATTCTGTATGGCATTCATGCCTGATACTGCCTGTAACTGGCTGAATTTGTCAAGCTTTCTGTAGAATGCCATCTTAAGTCCGCATGCTGCATAATCAGCACTTCCTACAGCGGAAGCAACCGATGTGCTCTCAGGTCTTACGTCCGCATTGAACTTCTCAACATAATTCTCGACACCGTTCCCGCAAGGAGCCACAACACCAAGTCCTGTTATGTATACCTTCTCTTTCTTCGGAAGCTCTACGTTTCCGGCATTCTTGCTGAAAATAATGCTTGCGTTATTTCCGCCGAATGCGAAGGAGTTATTCATAACCGTATTGAGCTCCTTCTCCTTTGGCTCGTTAGGTCTAAAGTCAATCTTTCCCGCCTTCTCCTTAAGATTCTCGATATCCTCATCTGAATATCCAACCGTAGGCGGAACTATATTCTCTGTAAGAGCCTTTATAGAAAATACAGCCTCGATAGAACCTGCTGCACCGAGACAGTGGCCTACCATAGCCTTTGTAGAGCTGACACTCAGATTGTCATTCTTGTCATCGAATATTGTGTGAAGTGAAAGGAACTCCGCCATATCATTCTTAGCTGTTCCTGTACCATGTGCATTTATATATCCAATCTCACTCTCATCAACACCTGAAGCCTTCATTCCCCAGCGGATAGCGTTCATCTGTCCTTCGCCGTCCTCTCTAGGTGCTGTTATGTGATGTGCATCTGAGCTCACACCTGAGCCGAGAACCTCACAGTAAATCTTAGCACCTCTTGCAACAGCATGCTCATAGGACTCAACGATAAGTACACCTGAGCCTTCACCAAGTGTAATTCCGTCACAGTGGTTAAACGGTGAGCATCCATTCTCAGCGAGTGCGTGAAGTGATAAAAAGCCTGCATAAGGAACTGAAGCAAATGCATCTGCACCGCCTGCTATAGCTACATCACACTTTCCTGCCCTGATTAAATCACAAGCATAAGCGATGCTTATTGTACCTGCTGCACATGCATTTGCAATATTCGTAACAATTCCGTCAGCTCCGTAAACATAAGCAACTTCATTTGCGATAGCTGAAATTGGCATCTTGGTAACATCTCCAGCCTTCTCACCATTTCTGTAATATGCTTCAACGCTGTTGACACCGCCTACACAGCTTCCCATAATTACGCTGACACGCTTCTTCTCATCGTCAGTGATTGTGTATGCCGCGTCTGTAAGTGCCTCCTTCGCAGCCTTAACGCAGAGCTTGGAAACTCTGTCCATCTCATCTGCATGAGGGCACTCATCCAATGTATTATCATGAACCTCAGCCGCAAGAGTTGCATAGCAGCCTTCAGTATCAACTGTTTTCGTATTCTTAATTCCCGATACTCCCTTAAGAGCGTTACTCCATGTCTCATCAACACTGTTTCCTATTGCACAGACCATTCCAAGACCTGTGATTACACAACGATTTTTGTTCTCTGTCATTTTCATACCTCCATTATCAAAAGAATCCTTCCCGGAGGACTCTTTATGTGACATAAGCACATACAAATTTCCTGCCAGACAAAAACTGTCCATCAAGCGGCCATAATAGCCGCCTGACAGACATCTCTTTACTTCTTACTTATGCTCTGCTACATACTTTGCAAGGCTTGCTACATTGTAGAATGGCTCCTTGCCGACACCTGTCATTGATACGCCAAACTCCTTGTCGATAGCTGCTATCATCTCAAGTGAGTCGATTGAGTCAAGACCGATTCCGTCTCCGAAAAGAGGTACATCATCTGTTAAGACCTCTGCCTCAATTCCAAGGCTGTCAATAAGAAGCTCCTTAATTTTCTCTCTGATTTCCTGCTCGTTCATGGTTATTCTCCTTTTCTTCTATTAAAAATATTTTTAGTGGGGCAGATTATTCCCCTATAACTATCAGGTTCAGGATTTTCCTGCCTGAAACATACATGCAATATTTTGTCATATTACTGTCATAAATCAGCACAGCTGTGTACTCTCATCTTTTATGGCAGTTACTCCATATGTGCTTCATTTGGCTGTTCATCCATATGAAGCATGACTTCAAGCTGTCTTTGGCAGCTTGCTGCACCTTCTCTAAGTATCACCGAAGGTCTGCCTTTTGCATGTACATCAAAAGTATTTACTGAACCCACTACAACATTCTGACGGTGAAATTTTCTATATCCGCCGGATATTGCAAGTGGAATTACAGGCGCATCCGTGAGTCGTGCAAGCATAAGAAATCCCGGCTGGAACTTAGACAGCCTTCCATCCTTAGAAAGCTTTCCTTCCGGAAAAATCAGCACCGACTCGCCTCTTTTAATCGCTTCAACCGCCTTGTCCATCCATGAATTATCCATCTCTTTTAGATTTATCGGAATATATCTTAGATGTGTAAAAAAAGTGTGAAGCATCTTCTTGTCATACCATTTTGTCGTGACGAGGACATTAATCTTACTCTTCCAGAACACCTGTGGAATAAATGAACCGTCATTATGACTTGTATGATTTGCGATGAGAATGCATGGCTCTTTAAGCTTACGCTTAACCGCTTCATCCTCGTATGTAATCTTCGGCAGGTAGAGAACATGCGTTATTCCTGTCCACACAAAGAACGCTGCATGTATTATAGCTCCAAGGCACCTGTCGCCAACCTTTGCTAAAAAATTTTTCATGATTTGATAAATTCCTGCAGCTTACCCATATTCTTCTCCATAAGCTCATATCCATGCTTATAGAAATCATTAATCTTCTCAACATCATTTTCAAAATGACCTATGCTGCCAATCTCCGGGCGTATTATAATCGCCTTTCCATCCTGCTCTAGCTCCTCAAGACGGCGAATCTGCTTGTCATAATTGTAGCGGCGCTCAACCATAACCTCAGCGACCTTAGGATATGTAGAATGATAACACACATTGAGAAGCAGCTTCATCTTAGAATAATCGGTAGGCGCTTCCCCTGCCTTTCTTGTCTGAACTACAACTACCTTGTCACAGCCCCGCTCAAATGCTCTCTCGTAAGGAATCGAATCCACTATACTTCCGTCAAGATATGCCTTACCGCCAATCTTTACAGGAGCACACATAAGCGGCACTGAGCATGATGCCTTGCATATCTGCAAAATACTCTCTGCTGTACCATCATCTGTAAGATACTCTGCCTTACCGGTCTCACAGTTCACTGCGACAAATTCCCTCTCCACATCAGACGCAAAAAAGCTGTCAAAATTGAGAGGTTCCTTGTCATAAGCGAGCATCTGGTCAAGGTCAAGAACCTTTCCATTGTTCCTAAGTGTTCCAAGTCCATAGTATGCGTCCGCATTCTCATGTGTTATGACCTTCTTAGTTCTGCCTTCCTGCCCCGCAATAAAATTGACTGCATTGCCGGAACCGGCTGACACTCCAATAACATAAGGAAATGAAATATGATGCTCCAATAATGAGTCAAGGACACCGGCAGTAAATATTCCTCTGAAAGAACCGCCCTCTAAAACAAGTCCTATCTTGCTCACATCGTCACCCCCATAGCATTAGGTATTCTCACAAATACCTGTTGATTATATATTTCGTACTTTAACGGACATCTGTTGCTTTTTTCCAAAATACGTGTATAATTATACCCAAATTTTATAATATGGTCAATGGACACACTTATACACATCTGTTACTTAAGTGTATAAGTCGGCAGTAATTTATAAATGCATCGGCTGCTTGCAAGCGCATGTTTTTACAAACGTAGGTGAAGCGGAGGAATCATGAACGAACAGGACGTAAGAGTAATAAAATCAAAAAAGGCTATACGCGATGCTCTTTTTAGCATCCTTGCTACCAAACCCATAAACAAAATAACAATAAAGGAAATCTCAGAGACTGCCGGTATCAACAGAAAGACCTTCTACTCTCACTATGACAGTATAGAAGCTATTATAACTGAGATGGAAAATGAACTGGTTGTCAGCATCGACTCATATCTAAAAAACTGCATTATCGCTGAATACGGACTTAATCCATACTATTTTATTCAATTCATAAATGCCATATATTCAAGCAATCCTGAATTTTGCGAAAGCCTTGTTTCTGTACACAACTATCATTTTCTTGCCGAGAAGATAAAAAAAGTGTTCAAAAAACAGCTTATAGACGGCTTAAATCTTCCTGACAAAGACAAAAATATACTGGATTTTAAGATTGAATTCTATCTTAGCGGCGTAAGCTCAGTGTACATAGAATGGATAAAACAAGGGAAACCATGTCCATTCGAGGAATTGTCTGTAATTATCAGTAATCTGGTAATGGAACAGCTGACAATGTAAAAAACAACCGCAGCAGAATCAGGTTATTGAATCTGCTGCGGTTGCAAGACATGACTATTATTCCATCAGTATCAGCATACTGAGAATACGCTTATAATAAATCAACCGGATGAAGCTTTCACTTCATGTGCAGCCACCAGTCTGTGCAAAAATATTGTTACTGCGGTACACCACACACAACATCCACATGCCAGCCTATTACTCAGCTAAAATTATGTTCATTTATCAATCTCTCTGCGTTATTGTAATCATCTGCCGATATTCCAAGCGCATCACACGCCTCCTCCAATGTTGCCTTTCTTCTCGACATAAAATTATCCACCAGCTTACATAAATTTTCGGCTGTCCCACGTTCTATTCCTTGTTCTATTCCCTGCTTTATCCCATGCTCAACTCCGCTGGCATACCCTGCCTGCCGCTCTGCCACACGAAGCTTGCGTTCTTCCTCTTCCTGGTTATACTCAAATATACTCATCATCACTACCTCCGCACGGTTCCTTCTTAGGAAATCCGCCAGCACACCATTTCTTATGCATTCATCAACCGCCCTGTTGACTGCATCGTCAAGTGAGCCTGATTCTTCTTTATATTTAGCCTGCACAATCATAAACTGTCCAGCCTAAGCAAGAATGTTATTCATGCTGTATGCAAACATTAATATCACAGATTATTACTTGATTAAAATTATTCATGAAAAAGTTTCTCGGCCTTTTTATAATCCTCCACGGATATTCCAAGGGCATCGCAGGCTTCCTCAAGTGTTGCCGTCCTTCTCGACATAAAATTATCTATAAGCTTACATAAATTTTCGGCTATTCCTTTACCATAACCTTCATCATACCCAGCCTGTCTCTCCGCTGTCCTCAGTTTTCTCTCTTCCTCTTCCTTATTGTACTCAAATATGCTCGTCATAACTACCTCCGCCCGGTTCTTCCTTAAGAAATCCG
>OGOW01002909.1_pt1 | contig 12938 bp, 8 predicted proteins | sample 1552781 | NCBI WGS metagenome assembly OGOW01 (sample SAMEA2580145, study PRJEB22360) | human gut metagenome | biome: human gut; feature: human-associated habitat; material: faeces | place: Denmark | collected 2008/2010
TGTTGCTGATGATTCCGAATATGTATAAGATTGCCGGAGAATTGTTGCCTTGCGTGTTCCATGTATCGGCACGTACGTTGGCATCTCATTCGCTTTCCATCTTCGGTGATCACCAAGATGTGATGTCGACTCGGCAAACGGGATTTGCCATGTTGGCCGAAGGGTCTGTGCAAGAGGTGATGGATTTGGCCGGTGTAGCTCATTTATCAACGATTCGGTCGAGAGTGCCTTTTGTAAATTTCTTCGATGGATTCCGTACATCGCACGAAATACAGAAAATAGAGGTTCTTGAAAATGAGGATTTAGCTCCGCTTATCGATCAGAAGGCTTTGGCCGAGTTCCGCGCACGAGCATTGAATCCCGAGACTCCGGTTATGCGGGGTATGGCCGAGAATCCCGATACCTTCTTCCAACATCGCGAGGCTTCCAATAAATTTTATGAAGCTGTTCCTGCTATCGTAGAAGACTATATGCAGGAAATCAATAAGATTACCGGTCGTGATTATCATTTGTTCAACTATTATGGAGCCGAGGATGCCGATCGTGTAATTATAGCGATGGGTTCGGTAACCGAGGCTGCTCGTGAGGCAATCGACTATTTGATGGCAAAAGGCGAGAAAGTAGGTTTGGTCGCTGTTCATTTATATCGTCCTTTCTCGGCAGAACATTTCTTGTCAGCCCTGCCTAAGACGGTTAAACGTGTGGCTGTGCTCGATCGTACCAAAGAACCGGGCGCTAATGGCGAGCCTTTGTATCTCGATGTTAAAGATGTATTTTATGGTAAAGCCGATGCTCCGCTTATCGTTGGCGGTCGTTATGGTTTGGCTTCGAAAGATACGACTCCGACACAGATTTTGTCGGTATATGAAAACTTGTCTTTGCCTGAGCCCAAGAACCACTTTACTATCGGTATTGTCGATGATGTCACTTTCACGTCTCTTCCTCCAAAAGAAGAATTGGCATTGGGCGGCGAAGGTATCTTCGAAGCTAAATTTTATGGTTTGGGAGCCGATGGTACGGTAGGTGCTAACAAGAACTCTGTAAAGATTATCGGTGACAATACCGATAAATATTGTCAGGCCTATTTCTCCTACGATTCGAAAAAATCGGGAGGTTTCACCTGTTCTCACTTGCGTTTCGGCGATACGCCTATTCGCTCTACATATTTGGTGAATACGCCCAATTTCGTGGCTTGTCATGTTCAAGCCTATTTGCACATGTACGATGTGTTGCGCGGAATTCGTCAGAACGGTACGTTCCTGTTGAATACGATTTGGACTGCCGAAGAGCTGGTTAAGCATTTGCCTAATAACGTGAAACGTACATTGGCACAGAAAAATATTTCGTTCTATACGATCAATGCTACGAAGATTGCTCAGGAAATAGGTTTGGGCAATCGTACGAATACGATACTTCAATCGGCGTTTTTCCGCATAACAGAGGTGATTCCCGTGGATTTGGCTATCGAGCAGATGAAGAAATTCATCGTGAAGTCCTACGGTAAAAAAGGCGAAGATGTCGTAAACAAGAACTATGCTGCCGTAGATCGTGGAGGTGAATATGAGAAGGTGACGGTAGATGCTGCATGGGCAAATCTACCCGACGACGAAAAAGCCGAAAGCAAAGCTCCCGAATTTGTAGAAAATGTTGTGAAGGTTATCAATGCACAAGCCGGCGATGACCTGCCTGTTTCTGCATTCTCTGGAATCGAAGACGGAACTTGGCCTGCCGGAACCGCTAAATATGAAAAACGCGGTGTTTCTGCTTTCGTCCCTGTTTGGAACAGTGAAAACTGTATACAATGTAACAAGTGCGCTTACGTTTGTCCTCATGCTTCTATCCGTCCGTTCGTCCTTGATGAAGCCGAATTGGCCGCTTCTCCTTACAAGGCTGGCGAGACTCTCGAAATGAAAGCTCCTGCTGCCATGAAGGGTATGCACTTCCGTATGCAGGTAGATGTTCTCGACTGCTTGGGCTGTGGCAATTGCGTAGATGTTTGTCCGGGCAATAAGAACGGTAAGGCTCTGTCTATGTCCGATTTGGAAAGCCAGTTGGGCGAGGCTCCCCGTCGGGATTATTGTGCCGAGAGTGTGAAGAGCAAACAACACTTGGTAGATATTAAATCGAACGTGAAAAATTCGCAGTTCGCTACTCCGTTGTTCGAGTTCTCGGGTGCATGTTCGGGTTGCGGTGAAACTCCCTATGTAAAATTGATTTCTCAGCTTTTCGGCGACCGTGAAATGGTAGCTAACGCTACGGGCTGTTCTTCGATCTATTCGGGTTCGATACCTTCTACTCCTTACACAACGAACGATAAAGGTAAGGGTGTCGCTTGGGCCAATTCGTTGTTCGAAGATTTCTGTGAGTTCGGTTTGGGTATGACGTTGGCCGTTGAAAAAATGCGCGAGCGTTTGGTGAAATTGATGAATCGAGCCATCGAGGGCGATAGCTGTCCGGCAGAGACCAAAGAACTGTTCGCTGCATGGATTGCCGATAAAGACAATACCGAACGTTCTATCGAGCTCGAAGCTCAAATTACACCTATCGTGAAAGCTAATGCCGATAAGTGTGAAATATGTAAAGAGATAGCTTCATTGAGTCAGTATCTTATCAAAAAATCACAGTGGATTATCGGTGGTGACGGTGCTTCGTACGATATCGGCTTCGGTGGTCTCGACCATGTTTTGGCATCGGGCAAAAATGTGAATATCCTCGTTTTGGATACCGAAGTATATTCGAATACCGGTGGTCAGGCTTCGAAAGCTACTCCGGTGGGAGCTATCGCTAAGTTTGCCGCAGCGGGTAAACGGGTTCGTAAGAAAGACCTCGGTCTTATCGCTTCGACCTATGGATATGTATATTGTGCACAGGTGGCTATGGGAGCCGATCAAGCTCAGACCTTGAAAGCTATTCGTGAGGCAGAAGCCTATGATGGTCCTTCTATCATCATTGCTTATGCGCCTTGTATCAACCACGGTTTGAAAGCCGGTATGGGTAAGGCTCAGGCCGAGGAAGCTGCTGCCGTAGCATGCGGATATTGGCATTTGTGGCGTTACAATCCCGAGTTGGAAGCCGAAGGCAAGAATCCGTTCACATTGGACAGCAAGGAACCGCAGTGGGAAAAATTCCAAGACTTCCTGAAAGGAGAGGTTCGTTTCGCTTCTGTCATGAAACAATATCCTTCGGAGGCTGCGGAATTGTTCAAAGCTGCCGAGGACAATGCTAAGTGGCGTTACAATAACTATCGTCGTTTGGCAAAACAACAATGGGGTGTTGAACAGGAAGATTAAAATTCAGTCTTTCACATAATCGAAAAAGGGGCTTGCCGTGTGCGAGCCTCTTTTTTATGTAACAAGCTATTCAACCTTCTCCTCCCCTATCCCTCCTGCCTGTCTTTTCTAACCCCTCCGTCCTTCGGACACCTCCCCTATATGGCTAACGCCACACAGAGGAGGAGGGTAAATACAAACCCCTCTTATTCATTAACAGTCAAATTTATCCCCATGAATTTTCTATTGAACCGGGAGAGGGGGGAGTACCCAATTTTGTTACTGCTGTTGGTGTTGCACCTTCACCCTTGCCGTGCCCTGTAATGCTACGGGGCGTGACAAGGGAGTGAGGTTGAGATGTCTTCGCTCCTGTTTCGATTTACGTGCGATTCCTCCGTAATATCACGGGTCACCACGGCAGGAGGAGAGGACTAAGATGTCTCTTTGAATATTCTTTTCACTTTTACTCGGGAACACAAGAGAGAATTTGAAAGACGATTCCCTTTGATTTCCTATTGAGTAGATATCCTCGTTAATTATAGGCTGAGCCGAGTTATGAGGTAACGTTGTCGTCGGGGCAGATAAAGGACAGATGCATTTTAAATTCCTTCATTGGAGGTGGCGGGATTGTAGTCGGTAGATTTTTTGAATTTCATTTAAGGTTTGTATACGGTCGTGCGTTGTTCATGTTATTTCTGCATATAATGTCGTTGTTCTTCGGGCGGGAATTTTTCAATGGCGTAGCGAAGCATGGTTCGAGGCATATTGCGATAGCGGGTGTCGAGGAAGGTGCAGAGCCGGGTTTTATCTTTTTTCCCGACCTCTCGCAGCATCCAGCCTACGGCTTTGCGGATTAGGTCGTGTTTGTTGTACAGGAGAATATCAGCAATAGCGAGGGTATCGTCGAAACGGCCTTTGCGGATCCATTGCCAAGTGGAGACAATCGAAATGCGTTGTTCCCAGATGAGGCTGCTTTGGGCCAGCCGATAGAGTGGGGCGTGGTCTTTTTCTTCGAGATGGCATCCGACGATTTGTGCTGCGGATAAATCGACCAAATCCCAGTTGTTGATATATGCGGTATTGGATAAATAGGTGCGGTATATCGCTTCTCGACGGTTGGCATCGGCTTTTTTGAATTGTTCGACCATACATAACAAGGCGGCCATGCGCAACTCGTGAACCGGGTTGTGTAACAGGATTTCGAGTTGGTCGAGCGGGGTATCTAAGTATTGTTTGACGATACTGCGCGTTACGGGAACGGGGATGCCGATGAATATGTCTTTCTCGCCGTATTCTCCTTTTCCGGTTTTAAAGAATCCAGAGAGAGTTTTTACTTTGTCGGGGTTGGCTGCCGCCCGAATTGCTTGCTCTATGTCTTGTGCTGTGTGCATGATTGGATATGCTTGATTTTTTACAAAGATAAAGATTGCATGTGGCGGAATCAAATTTTGCTTTTGTTCAAATTTAATTTTTAATATAAGGGAGAGGTTGCGGGTGTGGATTTTAATTTGTTGAAATAAAGTTAAAAATAATGTGTAAATTATTGGCTGAAATTTTCTCTTTCGGTTTTATGATAATAGTTGTTTTTGACAATGTTTTTAGATGTTAATTTTAAAGGGCTCTATTGAAAAATTTGCGGATAGGCGGCAAGGTGATGGAAAATATTCGATTCTCAGGAAGATAAAATTTGAATAAATGATTGATATATAGTTGTATATGATAAAAATTGGAATGCGGGAATCAGGAAGAAATAGAATTGTCGGTTCTTTGGGTTGGGTGTAAATCCTTTTTTGGGGAAAGAAAAAGAGTTGGTTTGCTTAAAATGACTATTTTTGTAGTGAAGCTGCGAAACATAGATTACGTGTTGTCATCGTCAAGTAAATTTGTTTTTACTCAGGGTTTGTGCTATGTTCGTTTTTTAGAAAGATAATTTGAAAACAGTCTCGGCATGGTTCTCAATTACATTTGGATCGCATTTTTCGTTATTGCCTTTGTGGTGGCGGTGGTACAGACTTTCGTATATGGAAACACGGGAATCTGGACCGATATTATGAATGCTTCGTTTTCCTCGGCTCGTAGCGCATTCGATATTTCTTTGGGTTTGACAGGTGTTCTTACGTTGTGGCTCGGACTTATGAAAATAGGGGAGCGGGGTGGGGTAGTCGCTGTTTTGTCGCGTTGGATCAGTCCGTTGTTTTCCCGACTTTTCCCGGGAGTTCCCAAAGGGCATCCGGCTTTGGGGTCGATGTTCATGAATGTTTCTGCCAATATGTTGGGGTTGGACAATGCTGCTACTCCATTGGGATTGAAAGCGATGAGAGAGTTGCAAGAGTTGAATCCCAAGAAGGACACGGCGACCGATGCCATGCTGATGTTCTTGGTTTTGAACGCTTCGGGGTTGACCTTGATTCCTATCGGGGTGATGACTTATCGGGCACAGATGGGGGCAGCCAATCCTTCGGACGTTTTCTTGCCCATTTTAATCGCCACGTTCATGGCGACGTTCGTGGGGCTTTTGGCATTGTGTATCAAACAGCGAATCAATATATTCGACCGGGTAATTCTGCTATGGGGATTGGGGCTTACCGCTTTTGTGGGTGGGGTGTTTTATTATTTCTCCTCTTTGCCGGAAGAGAAGATTTCGTCTTATTCGGCTTTTGCAGCCAACAGTATTCTGTTTACGATTATCGTAATTTTTATCGTGGCGGGATTTGTCAAACGAATCAATGTTTACGATGCTTTTATAGAGGGCGCGAAAGAGGGTTTTAAGACGGCGGTTATGATCATACCCTATTTGGTGGCTATTCTCGTGGCTATCGGGATATTCCGGGCATCGGGAGCGATGGATTATATCGTCGAGGGTTTTGTTGCGGTTTTCGGTTGGTTGGGAATAGATACCGAGTTTGTGGGGGCATTGCCTACGGCTTTGATGAAGTCGTTGAGCGGTAGCGGTTCGCGGGGCATGATGGTCGATGCGATGTCGGCTTATGGTGTAGACTCCTTTGTGGGTAGGGTAGCTTGTACCGTGCAAGGATCGACCGACACGACATTTTATATCTTGGCGGTCTATTTCGGTAGCGTAGGGGTGCGTAAGACCCGCTATGCGGTCGGCTACGCTTTGCTGGCCGATGTGATAGGGGCTATTTCGGCTATTACGGTTTCTTATTTCTTCTTCAAGTAATTCTTATTCGCAGAATTGCACTATCTTTGCAGAGTATGCGGAAATGGGTTCGTATCTCGGTATAACCGAGTGAACCGGGGATTCGGCCTCCGTAGCTGCGCGTTGCTAGTGTTTTATAAGATAAAAGAGATAAAGTTATGGCTGTGAGTTATTTTGCCGAAGACGTCAAGATGCCGGCGATAAAAAAGAGAGAAACGACCGATTGGATACGTCGTGTCGCTTCGGGGTATGGGAAGAAATGCGGCGATATAGCCTATATCTTTTGTTCCGATGAGAAGATTCTCGAAGTGAATAAGGCTTATTTGCAGCATGACTATTATACCGATGTGATTACGTTTGACTATACCGAGGGCGATAAAATAAGCGGTGATATATTTATCAGCGTGGATACTGTCCGTTCCAATGCGGAACAGTTCGGAACCGATTATGACGAAGAGCTTCATCGGATTATCATACACGGTGTTTTGCATTTGTGCGGTATCAACGATAAAGGCCCGGGTGAGCGTGAGATGATGACTCGTCATGAGAACGAGGCTTTGAAGCTGAGGTGATTGAATATATTTCTGATTTCTATGTAGCGGGGGAGGGTTCTTTCTCGATAAAAGTCATGGAGAAATAATATACGATGGATTTTAATTACGATGTGATAGTGGTGGGTGCAGGGCATGCCGGGTGTGAAGCGGCGTGCGCTTCGGCCAATCTTGGTTCGAAAACCCTGCTTATTACTATGGATATGAATAAGATAGCTCAGATGAGCTGTAATCCTGCGGTCGGTGGTATCGCCAAAGGGCAGATTGTTCGTGAGATTGATGCGTTGGGCGGATTCATGGGGATTGTGACCGATGAGACGGCGATACAATTCAGAATGCTGAACCGCTCGAAAGGTCCGGCCATGTGGAGTCCTCGTTCACAGAGCGACCGAACCAAGTTTATTGCTACTTGGCGCTCTATTTTGGAAAATACGGAGAATCTATATATGTGGCAAGACTCTGTTAATCAGATTCTTGTGAGGAACGGTCGCGTGACGGGCGTGGTGACGGATATGAACGTGACGTTTACGGCGAAATGCGTGGTGTTGACGACCGGTACTTTTATGAACGGTTTGATGCATATCGGTCGTACCCGACTGCAAGGGGGGCGTATCTCTGAGCCGGCATCACACGGTATTACCGAGCAGCTCGTGGAGCTGGGTTTTACCGCCGGACGTATGAAAACGGGAACACCGGTTCGAATCGATGGCCGGAGTATTCATTTCGAGGAGGCGACCGAGCAGAGGGGAGAGGACGATTTTCACAAGTTTTCTTTCCTCGATTTCCAGCCTCGTCCGTTGAAACAACGTAGTTGTTGGACTATTTATACGAATGAGCAAGTACACGATATATTGCGTGCAGGTCTGCCCGATTCGCCTTTGTATAACGGTCAGATACAAAGTATCGGACCTCGCTATTGTCCCAGTATAGAGACAAAAATAGTGACATTTCCTGATAAAACGGAACACCAGTTGTTTCTCGAACCAGAAGGGGAAACTACGCAGGAATATTATTTGAACGGTTTTTCTTCGTCGTTGCCTTTGGATATTCAGATAAAGGCGTTGCAAGAAATTCCGGCATTGCGAGATGTGCGCATATATCGTCCCGGTTATGCGATCGAATATGATTATTTCGACCCTACACAATTAAATCATAATTTGGAAACTAAACAGATTTCCAATCTTTTCTTTGCGGGACAAATCAATGGTACGACGGGGTATGAAGAGGCCGGAGGACAGGGGCTTATCGCCGGAATAAACGCTCATATCAATTGTCACGGAGGTGCTCCGTTTACATTGGGGCGGGACGAAGCCTATATAGGGGTTTTGATCGACGATTTGGTGACAAAAGGTGTCGATGAACCTTATCGTATGTTCACTTCGAGAGCCGAATATCGTATTTTGTTGCGTCAGGACGATGCCGATATGCGCCTTACCGAGCGAGCTTATCGGTTAGGGTTGGCGAAACGGGAGCGATATGATTTGTTGACGGCGAAACGGGATAGCGTGGACCGGTTGATTCTGTTTGCACAAAACTATTCTATAAAACCGGCCTATATAAACGAAGGTTTGGAAGCTCTGGGAACAGCTCCTTTGAAACAGGGGGTGCGATTGATTGATTTGATATTGCGTCCCCAGTTGGATATGGCCAAACTTTCGACATTGGTTCCTGCGTTGAAACAAGAAATTTCTGTTATAATGAATCGCAGAGAAGAAATTGTAGAGGCTGCCGAGATTAAGATGAAGTATCAAGGTTATATCGATAGGGAGAAAATGATTGCCGATAAAATTTCTCGTTTGGAACATATTCGCATACGAGGAAAATTCGATTATGGCCAGATACATGCATTATCGACCGAAGCTCGTCAGAAATTGGAAAGAATAGATCCCGAGACCATAGCGCAGGCTTCGCGCATACCGGGTATTTCGCCGAGCGATATAAACATATTGCTGCTGTTGGTAGGACGTTAATGTTTCACGTGAAACAAATCGCCGGAAAGCCTTTAAATAAAGGGATAGAACGAATAAAACAATAAAAATAAAATGAGTGTAGAGATTATTAAAAGTAAGATTCGCGATGTTGTTGACTTTCCTCAAAAAGGAATTGTTTTTAGAGATTTGACAACAGTTTTCAAAGATGCGGATTGTTTGAGGGAATTGTCGGATATGCTTACTGCCATATATGCCGAAAAGGGTATTACGAAAGTAGTGGGTATAGAGTCTCGCGGTTTTATTATGGGGCCTATATTGGCGACGCGTATCGGAGCCGGATTCGTGCCTATGCGCAAACCGGGAAAACTTCCTGCTGAAACTTGGCAGGAAAGTTATACCAAAGAGTATGGCGTAGATGTCATAGAGATTCACAAGGATGCCCTTTGTGAAAACGATGTTGTTTTATTGCACGATGATTTGTTGGCGACAGGTGGGACTATGTTGGCCGCTTATAATTTGGTAAAACGATTCAACCCGAAGAAAGTCTATGTCAATTTTCTCGTTGAATTGGAGTTTTTGAAAGGAAGAGATTTATTTCCGAACGATGTAGAAATCGAGTCTCTGATAAAATATTGATACGGATTGATCGATAAAAACGAAAATATTAAGAATAAGCTCGCCCTTTTACCGGATACCCCGGGCGTATACCAATATTTCGATAAAACGGGAAAGATTATTTATGTAGGTAAGGCGAAGAATCTGAAACGTCGTGTGTCTTCTTATTTCAATAAGGTGCATGATTCGCCTAAGACTAATATTCTCGTCAAAAATATTTATGATCTTCAATATATCGTCGTCAAGACCGAGGAAGATGCTTTGCATCTTGAAAACAGCCTTATCAAAGCATACAAGCCTCGGTATAACGTTTTGTTGAAAGACGACAAGACTTATCCGTGGATTTGTTTGCGTAACGAATATTTTCCCCGGGTGTTTCTGACTCGCAAAGTTTATAAGGACGGTTCGAAATATTATGGCCCGTATGCCAATGTACACTTGGCGAAAACCGTGTTGGGGTTAATTCGAGAATTATATCCTATTCGCACATGCAATTATGCATTGACTCCTGAAAATATCGAAAAAAATCGTTTTCGGGTTTGTCTGCAATATCACATTAAAAATTGCAAAGGGTGTTGTGTAGGCAAAATATCGGAACAAGAATATAACGGATATATCGAACAGGTGCGTCAGATTCTCAACGGAGACATACACCAGTTGAGTAACCATTTGTTGGAAGAGATGTCGTCCCTGTCTGCCGAGCTGCGCTTCGAGGAAGCTCAGGTTGTTAAGGAAAAATACGATTTAATCGAGAAGTATAAAGCTAAATCGGTTATCGTGAATCCGGCTTTGCACGAAATCGATGTCTTTTCTTACGATGAGGACGAGGGGGTAGCTTTTGTGAATTATATGCACGTGCGAGGCGGCTCGATCGTACAAAGTATTACTATCGAGTATAAGAAAAAGCTCGATGAATCTGCTTCTGAAATTTTATCATTGGGTATTGCCGAGTTACGTTCCCGATTCGGAAGTCGGGCTAAGGAGGCTCTTGTACCGTTTTTACCGGAGTCTGATTTTGTTGACCTTGAATTTGTCGTTCCGCAAAGGGGGGATAAGAAAAAATTACTCGCGGTATCGGAGCAGAATGTGAAGCAATATAAGGTAGATCGATTGAAACAAAGCGAGAAGCTGAATCCAGAACAGCGAGTCATGCGGATATTGACCCGGATACAACAGGATTTCAGGTTGCCCGAATTGGCGTGGCACATGGAATGTTTCGACAATTCAAATATACAGGGTACGAATCCGGTCGCCTCATGTGTGGTGTTCAAGAAGGCGAAACCATCGAAAAAAGACTATCGCCATTTCGATATTAAGACTGTCGTGGGGCCCGACGATTTTGCTTCCATGCGTGAGATTATTTATCGCCGGTATCGTCGTTTGCTCGATGAAGGAGAGGAGTTACCGCAGTTGATTATTGTCGATGGCGGGAAAGGGCAATTGAGTGCGGCTTTGGAGTCGATCGACGCTCTTGGATTGAGGGGTAAAGTTTCGATCGTGGGTATTGCCAAGCGTTTAGAGGAAATTTATTTTCCCGGAGATTCCTTGCCTCTTTATATAGACAAGAATTCGGAGTCTTTGCGAGTTATTCAGCACATGCGAGACGAGGCTCACCGGTTCGGTATTACATTTCATCGAAATAAACGGAGTAAAGGGCAGGTGAAGTCGGCGTTAGATTCCATTCCCGGTATCGGCCCCAAGAGTCGGGATTTGTTGCTGTCTCATTTCAAGAGTGTGAAACGGATTAAGGAGGCTTCGGAATCTGATTTGATGGCAGTCGTGGGGCCGGCGAAAGCTAAAATCATAAAAAAATATTTGATTTAAACTATAATTATTTGGTTTTCAGGTTTTTAATTTACTATTCCTTTATGGCCGGCTTTGAAAGCCGTTATACTACGTATAATCAAGTAAGTTTGCTTCTGTTTTGGATTTACATTATCTTTGTCTAATGCGAAAATAGGATGCGATTCGGAATGAAAAACGAGTGTATTCGTTTTATCTTGTACACTCCTTTCTCTATCTTTGCATGATAAGAAATGAATTTCCTATGAGAGTAGTCGTTCAAAGAGTGAAGAGGGCTTCGGTGCGGATAGGCGGAGAATTACATTCCTCCATAGAAGCCGGTCTTTTGATATTGTTGGGAGTGGAAGATAGCGACGAATCGTCGGATATCGAATGGTTGGTGAAGAAATGTGCCAATCTGCGTATCTTTGACGATGAGAACGGGGTTATGAACCGATCTTTAATCGATATGAACGGAGAAGTGATGATTGTTAGTCAGTTCACGTTAATGGCATCGACCAAGAAGGGGAACAGGCCCTCTTATATCCGGGCGGCCGGACATGAGCACGCTGTCCCTATGTACGAGGCTTTTTGCCGTCGTTTTTCGGAGGAAATTTCCAAAACGGTGGCTACGGGTGTCTTCGGCGCCGACATGCAGGTAGAACTCGTGAACGACGGGCCGGTAACGATTTGTATGGATACAAAAAACAAGGAGTGATCTTATGACGATAAAAGAAGCGCAGGAACAGGTCGATAAATGGATTAAAAGCGTTGGCGTGAGATATTTCAGCGAATTGACGAATATGGCTATATTGACCGAAGAAGTGGGAGAGGTGGCGCGCATCATTTCCCGTCGGTACGGCGATCAGTCGTTTAAATCGGGGGAGGAGAACAGCGATTTATCGGACGAATTGTGCGATGTTTTCTGGGTATTGCTGTGCCTTGCCAACCAGACAGGGGTAGATTTGACCTCTGCTTTTGAAAAGAATATGGAGAAGAAGACAAATAGAGATAAAACAAGACATATCAACAATCCTAAATTAACAAAAAATGGATAGATACGAAGAAATGTTGAGTCGGTATAAAACCGATTTAGACGATGCACAAGTGGCAGCGGCCGTAGAAAAGATCGTGCGGGATAATTTGGCAACGAACAGTACTCCCGATGTATATCAGTTTTTGTTCAGCTGTATCGATCTGACTTCGTTGCATACAGAGGATAATACCGATTCGATTACTAAGTTTACCAAACGAGTGAACGATTTCGAAGAGGAGCATCCGGAGATGCCCAGCGTAGCCGCGATTTGCGTGTATCCTAATTTCGCGGGTACGGTTCGCGCCAATCTCGATGTGTCTTCTGTGAATATCGCTGCCGTGTCCGGCGGTTTTCCCACTTCGCAGACTTTTACCGAGGTGAAAGTAGCCGAGACGGCTTTGGCTCTCGGCGATGGAGCCGATGAAATAGATATCGTCATCAATGTGGGTAATTTTTTAGGCGGAAATTACGAGGAAATGTGCCAAGAAATCGAAGAACTCAAACAAACTTGTAGAGATGCTCATTTGAAAGTAATCCTCGAAACAGGAGCCTTAAAAACGGCTTCTAATATTAAGAAGGCTTCTTTGTTGTCTA
>OGOW01002910.1_pt1 | contig 12938 bp, 11 predicted proteins | sample 1552781 | NCBI WGS metagenome assembly OGOW01 (sample SAMEA2580145, study PRJEB22360) | human gut metagenome | biome: human gut; feature: human-associated habitat; material: faeces | place: Denmark | collected 2008/2010
TCAAGAAGAATCCGTGGTTTGAACAAGAAATAGTACCAACATTACAAAAACAAGTGAAAGCGATTTTATCCCGTTAAACAAATATTCCACTCATAAAGTGCGGTCAAAAATCAGGAGGTTTTTGACCGTACTTTGCTTTAATACTAATCAATTTTTAGTATGCATTATTTTCTGATTAATTACTCTTGTGCTACAATCGGCGGCCATAAAAAATATAAGGAGAAATATGCAATCAATCCCCGTCACCAATTCTCAACGAAAAGCATGGAATAAACAAACCATTATATTCCTCTTTGATGTCGCGCTCTTTTTTATTTTACTTAATACCCTTCCTTTTGAACCTGCGGCAAACAAAGGATTATCTTTACTCGCGTTTGTAGCTATTTTATGGCTTACCGAAGCCGTCAGTGTAACGATCACTGCATTGTTCGTGCCCATTTTATCTGTCCTGTTAGGATTGGCTAATAGTCGTGAAGCGCTTGTTGCCTTTGCGGATCCGACCATTTTCTTATTCTTTGGTGGTTTTGCCCTTGCTACTGCATTAAATGTGCAAAAAATTGACAAAATGATTTCGAATAAAATCATGCAATTAGCGAAAGGTCGTCTCTTTGTTGCGGTGCTTTACCTCTTCTTAGCAACAGCATTTTTATCTATGTGGATGAGTAATACGGCCACGGCGGCGATGATGATCCCACTTTCAATGACTATTTTGAGTCAGTTAGATCGTAATGAAGATCACAATACTTACGTATTCGTGTTATTAGGGATTGCCTATAGTGCTACCATTGGAGGGATGGGAACACTTGTGGGAAGTCCACCTAATGCGATTGCAGCCTCCCAACTTCATTTAGGTTTTGCTGACTGGTTAATGTATGGCACGCCAGTCATGTTAATTTTATTCCCGCTTATTATTGGTTGGTTATATATTGTATTTAAACCCAAATTAGGCCTTCGTTTTGCTGCTGAATTTGAAAAAATTCACATGACTAAACAACGTGTTTTAACCTTGGTCATTTTTATCACTGTAGCAATTCTGTGGATTTTTGGTGGGTACCTTAACCCAATTATTTCTCAATCATTAGGTTTACCCAAACCTATTGGCAGCTTTGACAGTATGGTGGCGCTCTCCGCAGCGATTGTCATTTGTGTAACGGGTATCGCAAGTTGGAAACAAGTGCAAGAAAATACAGAATGGGGCGTGCTATTCCTCTTTGGTGGCGGTTTAACCTTAAGCTCAGTATTAACTCAATCTGGCGCAAGCAAAATCATGGCGGATGGTATCGTCTTCATTATTGAAGGTGGCCACTACTATGTGATGGCATTAATTGTTGCAGCCTTTATCGTCTGTTTAACTGAGTTTACCTCAAATACAGCAAGTGCAGCTTTACTGGTTCCAATCTTTATTTCTATCGCACAAGCACTGAATATGCCACCACTTGGTTTTGCAATGATTATCGGTCTAGGGGCATCCTGTGCCTTTATGATGCCGGTTGGTACCCCACCGAATGCGATTGTGTACTCGACAGGTTTTGTGAAACAATCCGAAATGATCCGCGTGGGTAAATTTATTGATTTAACCTGTATGCTAATTATCGGGACAATTGCTTATCTCTTCTGGATGTAACCTTTAAAATCGAATAAGTGCGGTTAAAAACAAGATGATTTTTAACCGCACTTTTTTATTTTATTTACGCAAACGTTTGCCTTGAATCAAAATTAACGTATAATTCGCACAATTTTTTTACTTAGGGAAACCAAATGAATAACAACCTGCTTTATACGGTGGAAGACAAACCACCTTTCGGATTGAGTTTACTCCTTGCCGCACAACATTTACTTGCCGCACTAGGGGGAATTATTGCCGTACCATTAGTCATTGGTAACGTCTTAAAATTACCGACCGAAGATACCATTACGTTAGTTAATGCGGCACTTTTAATTTCCGGCGTAGTGACCGTTATCCAATGTAAAGGCTTGGGGCCTATTGGTATTCGTTTACCAAGTGTGATGGGGACCAGTTTTACTTTCGTTGCTGCTGCACTTGCCATTGGTTTCAGTGAATATGGCATCGCTGGTATATTAGGTTCTTCTCTCATTGGTTCCTTAGTGATGATTATCGGCAGTTTCTTCATGCCATATATTCGTAAATTGTTCCCACCACTTGTGACGGGAACTGTTGTTATGATGATCGGCTTAAGCCTGATTCCAGTTGCCGTTGACTGGTTTGCAGGTGGTCAACGTGGTGATGCGAATTATGCGACGCCAGAAAATTTAATGATGGCAAGCTTTGTCTTAGTGATCGTGGTAGCCCTCGTGCAATGGGGTAAAGGGATTTTCTCTGCGGCTGCGATCGTTATTGGGATGATGACTGGTTATATCGTTTGTTTAGCCATGGGCTGGGTAAGCTTTGAAGGTGTGAAACAAGCACAAACTTTCGCGATTCCACAACCACTACACTTTGGTTTAGCTTTCCCTATTTCAGGGATTATCGGCATGTCCATTGCCTATTTAGTGACAATCGTTGAATCAAGCGGCAACTTCTTAGCACTAGGTAATGCCACCAAAACTGAAATCACTGGTAGACATTTACGCGGCGGGGTTTTAGCCGATGGTTTAGGATCTGCCTTAGCCGCCATTATGTCCACCACGCCATTCTCTTCATTCTCACAAAATATCGGCGTGATTTCCTTAACTGGTGTAGCAAGCCGCCACGTAGTAGCATTAACAGGTGTACTTCTTGCTTTAGCGGGTTTATTCCCTGTATTCGGTGCATTAATTGTTTCAATTCCATTACCGGTATTGGGCGGTGCGGGCTTAATGATGTTTGCGATGATTATCGCCGCGGGTATCCAAATGTTAGATAAAGTGGCGCGTAGCAAACGTAATGGTTTAATCATTGCCATTTCCATTGGCTGTGGTTTAGCCGTAACGACTCGTCCAGAATTACTTGATAAATTACCGCACTTTTTCAAAGAAGTGCTCGGTTCAGGCATTACTGTTGGCTCATTACTTGCCTTAATTCTTAACCTTGTGCTTCCAGAAGATAAAGTGGAAGAAACAAAAGAATAAAAATGCATCTCAACTAAGGGCAGATTAACACTGCCCTTTTCTTTTCCTGTAAAACATTTCTAAAACTGACCGCACTTTGTTAAAATCATGCATCATTTTCCATTTATGAAGGAATAAAAATGGCAGATTTACCTTTCTTCGTTGAGCTCAACGAACAAAATCTTACTGAAACGTTGCAACGTTCTGTTGAAACGCCACTTGTCATTAACTTTTATGCGCCAAGCCATAAAGAATCAGCTGATTTTGCAACAGTCCTACAACGTGTTGCAGAACAACATCAAGGACAATTTATCCTCGGCTTAGTCAATTGTGAAACAGAGCAAATGATTGCTGCTCAATTTCGTATTCAAGCGTTGCCAACAACCTACCTTTTCAAAGAGGCTCAAGCAATAGATGCGTTCCCTGGTGCATTAGATGAAGCCAGCTTATTGCAACGTTTGAGTGCGATTTTGCCAAAAGAAGAAGATTTAAAATTCCAAAAAGCTTTAGATTTTTTACAAGTGGAAGATTACAACGCCGCCCTTCCATTACTGAAAGAGGCGTGGGAGCTTTCAGATAAGAAAAACAGCGATGTGGCATTACTTTATGCGGAAACTTACATTGCCATGAAAAAAACAGAGCCTGCGGCAGATATTTTAGCCCAAATTCCGATTCAGGATCGCGACAGCCGTTGGCATGGATTACAGGCGCAGATCAAACTTTTAATTAAAGCCGCTGATACGCCAGAAATTCAACAACTACAAGCGGATTATGCGAAAAATCCAACGCCTGAAATTGCGTTGAAATTAGCAGTTCAGCTACATCAAGCCAATCGAAACGAAGAAGCATTGGACTTATTATTTAGCATTCTTAAACAAGATCTTTCTGCGGAAAATGGTGAAGTGAAACAACAGTTTTTATCTATTTTATCAGCCATTGGCAATGCGGATCCTATCACCAATAAATATCGCCGATTGCTGTATTCATTGCTTTACTAATACGATCAACTATTTTTTTATGCATGAAGGCTTTATAATGAACGAATTCCAAAAGCCTCATGCTTTATTTTATAAACAAAGGATTCTTTATGTCAGACGTTAAACACAGCAAATTATTAATTTTAGGTTCAGGCCCTGCAGGTTATACCGCGGCCATTTATGCCGCTCGCGCAAACTTAAAACCTGTTTTAGTGACCGGTCTTCAACAAGGTGGCCAACTTACTACTACGGATGAAATTGAAAACTGGCCTGGTGATTTTGAAATGACCACGGGTCCAGGTTTAATGCAACGTATGTTGCAACACGCTGAAAAATTTGAAACGGAAATCGTGTTTGATCACATTAATAAAGTCGATTTATCTTCTCGCCCATTCAAACTTTATGGCGATATGCAAACCTTCACATGTGATGCATTAATCATCGCAACAGGGGCATCTGCACGTTATATCGGATTAGAATCTGAAACCGCTTATAAAGGCCGCGGCGTTTCAGCTTGTGCAACCTGTGATGGTTTCTTCTATCGCAATAAACCGGTTGCTGTTGTGGGTGGGGGAAATACCGCCGTTGAAGAAGCACTTTACTTAGCCAATATTGCTTCTGAAGTGCACTTAATCCACCGTCGCGATAGTTTCCGCGCAGAAAAGATCTTAATCGATCGCTTATACAAAAAAGTCGAAGAAGGCAAAATCGTGCTTCATACTGACCGCACTTTGAATGAAGTATTAGGCGATAACATGGGCGTAACTGGTGTACGTTTAGAAAACGTGAAAACTGGCGAAAAAGAAGACGTGAAATTAGATGGTTTATTTATTGCTATCGGTCATGCACCAAACACTGAAATCTTCCAAGGCCAGCTTGAACTTAATAACGGTTATATCGTCGTTAAATCAGGTCTTGAAGGCAATGCGACAGCGACCTCTGTGGAAGGCGTATTTGCGGCAGGTGATGTGATGGATCACAACTATCGCCAAGCGATTACTTCAGCAGGTACAGGCTGTATGGCTGCATTAGATGCTGAACGTTATTTAGATGCACAAGAATAAATAAATTTCCTTATTTATTTTCCCCCCTCTTTAGCCAAGAGGGGTTAAGGGAGATTTTAAAGAATCAATTCTGTATCAATAAACTCGCCTTCAAACTCCCTCTCAATAGAGAGGGAGAACTTTTTAAATACTAACTCTACAAATCTATGGACAAACTTCGCCAAAAATATTTACAAAAATGGCTTCGTGCGCAGCAACAACCTGTTAAAAAATTAATGCGCACCAATATTGCCCTTGCCACACTTTCCTCCTTAATTCTTGTGGCTCAAACCTATTTTCTTGCGACATTGCTCGACAAGCTCATTATGCAACATGTCGATCGCGCTGAACTGGTTCCATATTTTATTGCATTAATCATTACTTTTGCTTTGCGTGCGGTTATTTTATGGCTACGCGAAAAAATTGGCTTTAAAGCAAGTCGATTACTGCGCAATCACATGCGTCAAAAGATCTTAGACAAAATCCATCAAGTGGGACCTGCGACCATCAATAATAAACCAGCCGGTAGCTGGGCAAGTATTATGCTTGAACAAGTGGAAAATCTGCATAATTTCTATGCGCGATTTTTACCACAACAAAGTTTATCGGCTATTGTACCAATGGTGATTTTAATTGCCGTATTCCCACTCAACTGGGCCGCTGGATTGATTTTGATGGTTACTGCACCACTTGTGCCAATTTTTATGATTCTGGTAGGGATTGCAGCGGCAGATAGCAGCCAAAAAAATATGGCTACCCTTTCTCGCTTGAGTGCACAATTCTTGGATCGCTTACGCGGTTTAGAAACCTTGCGTCTTTTTAACCGCACTTCAGAACAAACTCAACATATTGAAAACACAACGGAAGACTTCCGTGAAACGACCATGGCTGTACTTAAAATGGCGTTTCTCTCTTCTGCCGTGTTAGAGTTTTTCACCTCCATTTCCATTGCTTTAATGGCGGTGTATTTTGGTTTTAGCTATTTAGGCCAAGTCGAATTTGGTACTTATGGCACCACACTGACCTTATTTACCGGCTTTTTCTGCTTAATTCTGGCACCAGAGTTTTATCAACCATTGCGAGATCTAGGTACTTACTATCACGATCGTGCAGCCGGCATTGGTGCTGCTGATGCCATTGTAGATTTCTTAGAGGCAGATTATTTAATTGCGCATCAAGGCAATGAACAAATTCCAGCACAAAGTGCGGTCGAGATTCAAGCTGAAAATTTAGTAGCGCTTTCTCCACAAGGTCAACCATTAACGAAGCCGCTTTCATTCCATATTCTGAAAGAAAGTCATATTGCCCTTGTGGGCCAAAGTGGCGCAGGAAAAACCTCTTTAATCAATGTATTACTCGGTTTCTTACCTTATGAAGGCAGCTTAAAAATTAATGGTGTTGAACTGAATCAAAGCCGTTTAAGCGACTGGCGCAAACAAATTGCGTGGGTCGGACAAAACCCATTACTTCTACAAGGTAGCATCAAAGAAAACCTGCTTTTAGGCGATATTCAAGCAACTGAAGAGCAAATCGAGCAAGCCTTGATTTCTGCTCAAGCGAAAGAGTTTACCGATAAATTAGGCTTAGATAGTGAAATTAAAGATGGTGGGATAGGGGTATCCGTAGGCCAAGCGCAACGCTTAGCTATCGCTCGCGCTTTACTCCGCAAAGGCAATTTATTATTACTCGATGAGCCAACGGCTAGCCTTGATGCTCAGTCTGAAAATCTGGTACTTGCTGCCCTTGCAGAAATGAGCCATAACCAAACCACCTTAATGATCACACACCGCATTGAAGATCTAAAACAATGCAACAACATTTTAGTGATGCAAGAAGGTGAAATTGTTCAACAAGGCCATTTCAACCAATTAAAAGATCAAGGCTTCTTTGCCGAATTATTGGCTCAACGAAAAGAGGATATTCAATAATGCGTGCCTTACTTCCCTTTTTACGTTTATTTAAATTCGCCAAGTTGCCTTTATTTTTAGGCTTGGTTTTAATGATCACCGGCCTCGCATCCAGTATTGGCTTGCTAACTACTTCAGGTTGGTTTTTAGCGGCAACAGCAATTGCGGGTCTTGGCACGTTATTTAATTTCTTCTACCCTTCTGCCTCTGTGCGTGGACTTGCCATCAGTCGCACCCTTTTCCGCTATTTCGAAAAGTTGGTCACGCACGATGCGACTTTCCGCATTTTGGCTAAATTACGGGTACAAGTTTTTGAGAAGATTATTCCATTAAGCCCTGCGGTGTTAAATCGCTACCGTAACAGCGATTTATTAAACCGCTTAGTGTCTGATGTGGATACCCTCGATAGTCTTTATCTCCGCTTAATTGCGCCTTTTATTACGGCTATTTTTGTGATTCTAGCTATGTGTATTGGCCTAAGTTTCGTCAATGTACCTTTAGCCTTAGGTCTAGGTGTGAGTCTGCTTTTATTGGTATTGGTTATTCCAACCGTTTTCTACCAACTGGGTAAAAAATTCGGTGATAAACTCGTGTATTCACGCGCACTTTATCGCACACAATTCCTAGAATTTATCCAAGCGCAAGCGGAATTATTGCTCTTTAATGCTGAAGATAAATTGAAAGATAACATGGCTAAAACTGAAACTAACTGGCAAGCAGACCAGCAAAAAGAAGCCAATTTAAGCGGATTTTCAACCGCACTTTCACTCTTCTTAAATGGCTTGATTATTGCCGCAATGTTGTGGTTTAGCTCACAAGCGGAGTTTGGTAACGATGAATACCGTATGGCATTTATTGCGCTATTCACTTTTGCGGCCTTAGCCTCATTTGAAATCTTAATGCCATTAGGCTCGGCATTCTTACATATCGGGCAAGTAATTGCGTCAGCTGAACGCGTGACAGATATTATCGAACAACAACCATTAGTAGCTTTTAATGGCAAAGCGGAGTTCGATCAAAACGCTACTACATTAATTGAAGCAAAAGATCTTTCTTTTACTTATCCTGAACGTCAAAATCGTGCTTTAGAAAATTTGAATTTAACCATTCAAAAAGGTAAAAAAGTCGCAATTTTAGGTAAAACAGGTAGCGGAAAATCTACGCTATTACAACTTTTAGTACGTAATTATGATGCCAATCAAGGAGAATTATTCCTTGCTGGCAAGCCAATTGCTGATTATGCAGAAAATACATTACGCAGCCAATTCTGCTTTTTAACGCAACGTGTTCATGTATTTAGCGATACACTTCATCAAAATCTGCAATTCGCAAGTGCGGTCAATATTCCTGATGAAAAAATGATCGAGGTGTTAAATCAAGTTGGTTTAGGCAAATTGTTGGAACAAGAACAAGGCTTAGATATTTGGTTAGGTGATGGCGGCCGTCCACTATCTGGTGGAGAACAACGTCGTTTAGGCTTAGCACGTATTTTACTTAATGATGCGCCAATTTTATTATTAGATGAGCCAACGGAAGGTTTAGATCGCGAAACGGAACGCCAAATTCTGCGTTTGATTCTTGCCCATGCTGAGAATAAAACCTTAATTATGGTGACTCACCGCTTAACGGCGATTGAGCAATTTGATGAACTTTGTGTGATTGATGAAGCGAAGCTAATTGAAAAAGGTACTTATGCAGAATTATTGCAATTAGAAAAAGGGTTCTTCAAACAATTAGTGGAGCGAGTGTAAAATAAGAAAGGATAAGTTGGGTGGAAACCTTCCCAGCTTATTCTCGGCACACAGAAATTCCGACTTTGGCTGCTTTCTTCCGAACCTGACCGAGTAAACCGGACACCGTTGCGAGAGACCGAGAAGATTTCCATTGATATCGCAATGCGATTAGGTGGGCTATTATGCAAGAATTGGCTCGGTATTGCAAAGGTTAATTTATCAATTCGGTGAATTTGACGAGAAAATCAACCGCACTTTTAAGGCAAAAACCATGAACTATCTCCAATACTACCCTACTGATGTTGTAAATGGCGAAGGCACCCGTTGTACCCTTTTCGTTAGCGGTTGTACGCATGGTTGCCGTGGTTGCTACAATCAAAAGAGCTGGTCTTTTGATAATGGCGTATTATTTGATCAGACGATGGAACAACAAATCATCAATGATTTAAAAGATACGCGCATTAAACGTCAAGGGCTCACACTTTCTGGTGGGGATCCGATGCATCCACGTAATGTCGAAGCCTTACTTCCTTTTGTACAACGTGTAAAAAAAGAATGTCCCGATAAGGATATTTGGGTGTGGACGGGTTATAAACTGGATGAACTGGATGATTATCAACGTCAAATGTTGCCTTATATTGACGTGCTTATTGATGGAAAATTTATACAAGAACAGGCTGACCCAAGCTTAGTTTGGCGTGGTTCAGTCAATCAAGTGATTTATCGTTTTAAGGTTTAACCGAATAAGGTTAAGCTATTTTGCCAAGCCGTTTCTTTAATGACTTCAGCATTTTCACTTCTTAAACGGCATAATGCCTCAAAGGTGTGAACTATCCGCTCTGGTCGATTAGGTTGTCCTTGAAAGCCAAACACGGGCATATCAGGCGTATCCGTTTCTAACACCAACGCCTCTAATGGTAACTTCGCAATCGCTTGGCGCGTTTTATTCGCGCGTTCATAAGTAATGGTACCACCTACACCAATTTTATAGCCTAAATCCACAAATCGTTTTGCTTGATCGTAACTTCCTGAAAAACCATGCACCACACCACATTTTGTCAAATTAGCCTGTTTCAAAAAGCGGAATAATTGCTCGTGGGATTTACGACTATGTAAATTGATCGACAGATTGTATTTCTTCGCTAAATAAAGCTGACTTTCCAAAAAGTGCTGCTGCTTTTGCCATAATTCATCCGTTAATAAATCTGGAATCGCACATTCTAAGCCTATTTCTGCTACAGCTGTACAATTTTGATCACGTACAGATAACGCCGTATCCAAAATTTCTAAATCATGCTCTTGGTGTTCTTTGATATAAAGAGGATGCAACCCAAGCCCACAATAAAGATGCTCAGGGAAAAGTGCGGTCATATTTTGGATCGTTTTAAAATCTGACTCTTTTACCGCCACAATCAAAATTTTTTGCACATCAGCTTGCTTAGCGTTATCCACCAGCTGAGCTAATGGCTCTCCCGTGTCATGATGAAGATAATCGAGGTGGGTATGAGTATCGAAGAAAGGCATCGCGTTATTTCACTTAAGAAAAAAGTGTGTAGATTGCGCATCCACACACCAAATTAATTATTCAACAGAAACGGATGTAATCACCACATCTTCGGTCGGAACATCTTGGTGGAAGCCTTTATTACTGGTTTTTACTTTTTTGATTTTATCAACCACATCCATGCCTTCAACCACTTCACCGAATACGGCATAGCCCCATTCTTGTACCACTTCACGGCCAAACATCTCTTTTGAACGGTAGTTTAAGAAGTCATTATCTGCCACGTTAATGAAGAATTGTGCCGTTGCAGAATGTGGATCAGAGGTACGCGCCATGGCGATTGTGCCACGTTTATTGCTTAAACGGTTGTTAGCTTCATTTTGGATCGGTGCGTTTGTTGCTTTTTCACGCATTCCGCTTTCCATACCACCGCCCTGAATCATAAATCCATCAATAACACGATGAAAAATTGTGTTATCATAGAAACCGTTTTTACAATAGTTTAAAAAGTTTTCTGCAGTGATTGGCGCTTTATCAAAATCAAGTTTAATTTTAATATCGCCAAAATTTGTGTGTAATGTAACCATGTTGTTTTCCTCTTGAAAATTAAGGCATTCATTATTCCACAAATGGCGAGAAAGTGCCACAAGGAGCAGAAAAAGTGCGGTCGTTTTCCAACTAGTTTTAAGAGAAAAAATATGTTAAAGATTTTTAATACCCTCACTCGTGAAAAAGAAGTGTTCAAACCTATCCATGAAGGAAAAGTGGGTATGTATGTGTGTGGCGTGACCGTTTACGATTTATGCCATATTGGCCACGGCCGTACCTTTGTATGTTTTGATGTGATTGCCCGCTATTTACGCTCTCTAGGCTACGATTTAACTTATGTGCGTAATATTACGGATGTGGACGATAAAATCATTAAACGTGCATTAGAAAACAAAGAAACCTGCGATCAACTTGTAGATCGTATGGTGCAAGAAATGTATAAAGATTTTGATGCATTAAACGTATTACGTCCAGATTTCGAACCTCGTGCGACTCATCATATTCCAGAAATTATTGAAATTGTGGAAAAACTGATTGCACGTGGTCATGCTTATGTTGCAGACAATGGCGATGTGATGTTTGATGTAGAAAGCTTTAAGGAATACGGCAAATTATCACGTCAAGATCTCGACCAATTACAAGCGGGTGCACGCATTGAAATTAATGAAATCAAGAAAAATCCAATGGATTTCGTGCTTTGGAAAATGTCAAAAGAAAACGAACCAAGCTGGCCGTCCCCATGGGGTGCAGGTCGTCCAGGTTGGCACATTGAATGTTCGGCAATGAACTGCAAACAACTTGGCGAACATTTTGATATTCACGGTGGCGGTTCTGACTTAATGTTCCCGCATCACGAAAATGAAATTGCGCAATCTTGCTGTGCTCATGGCGGTCAATATGTGAATTATTGGATCCATTCAGGCATGATCATGGTAGATAAAGAAAAAATGTCGAAATCCCTCGGCAATTTCTTCACTATTCGTGATGTATTAAACCACTACAATGCAGAAGCGGTGCGTTATTTCTTACTAACGGCACACTATCGCAGCCAACTCAATTACAGTGAAGAAAATCTAAATTTAGCACAAGGTGCATTAGAACGTTTGTACACCGCTCTACGTGGCACAAACCAAAGTGCGGTTGCTTTTGGCGGTGAAAATTTTGTGGAAGCCTTCCGTGAAGCAATGGACGATGATTTCAATACGCCGAACGCTCTTTCTGTCTTATTTGAAATGGCGCGTGAAATCAATAAATTGAAAACTGAAGATACTGAAAAAGCCAATGGTCTTGCTGCGCGTTTACGTGAATTAGCGGGTATCTTAGGTTTACTTCAACAAGATCCAGAAAAATTCTTACAAGCTGGCTCTGACGATGATGAAGTCGCAAAAATTGAAGCGCTCATCAAACAACGCAACGAAGCGCGTGCTGCTAAAGATTGGGCTGCTGCAGATGCGGCTCGTAATGAACTCACTGCAATGGGAATTGTGTTAGAAGACGGCCCTAACGGCACGACATGGCGTAAACAATAATCTCACTTTGATACAAAAACTGCGGTCAAATTGACCGCAGTTTTTCTTTTAAGAAGAAAGCATTACATTTTCGGTTTTTCCATTGTTTTTGCTTTTTTCTTCATTTCTTTTGCTTTCATTTCTTTTGTTTTCATATCATCAGATTTCATTCCTTCTGATTTCATATTATCCATTTTCATGTCGTGAGATTTCATATCATGAGATTTCATCATCCCATCAGATGCCATTTTATCGTTTTGCATTGGCATAGCGTCTTTTGTCATCGGCATGGGATCTTTTGCCATCGACATTTCATTAGATTTCATATCAGTCGCATAAAGACTGGTTGCAAAGAAAAGTGCAGCAATAGCAGTAAAGGTTGTTTTTACAGTAATATTTTTCATTTTGAATCTTCCTTAAATTTGTGAATAATTAACGTGATTTAGAAAGGTCTTTTCCTTTCATTATCATTAGACGAATGAGAAACCTATTTCTTACACATTTTCCAAGGAAAAAATATGGAAACCGGAATTTCCGATAAAGAACTGGTACAAATTAGAGAGCAAATGCTGAAATTTGCCACATTACAGGTGGGCAATGCTGTATTAGCTGAAGATTTAGTGCAAGAGAGTTTTTTAAGTGCATTTAACCATCTTGAGCAATTTAAAC
>OGOW01002919.1_pt1 | contig 12914 bp, 9 predicted proteins | sample 1552781 | NCBI WGS metagenome assembly OGOW01 (sample SAMEA2580145, study PRJEB22360) | human gut metagenome | biome: human gut; feature: human-associated habitat; material: faeces | place: Denmark | collected 2008/2010
CGGTCTTGCATCAGCAAGATGGAGGGACCAAGTCCCGACAAGTTCCGATCTGGGAAAAGAGCAATCTGACGCTGGAAGAAGCTGCGGCTTATTCCGGCATTGGCATCAATAAACTGCGCGAGATTACCAACGAGGATAAGTGCAAATTTGTCCTTTGGGTGGGCAACAAGCGTTTGATCAAGCGCCGTCTGTTTGATTGCTTTATCGAGCAGGCGTATTCTATTTGAGAATGATGCAACGTCTTTTCTATTCGATATCGGTGGAAATCGCATGGTCGGTATGGTATACTAAAATTAACCCCTATATGCGCTTTTCACAGAAAGGAGTTTCTAAATGTCTGAAAAGCGCAAAGATAGCAAGGGCCGTGTTTTGAAGGATGGCGAAAGCCAGAGAGCAAACGGCACCTACGACTATCGTTATACCGATATCCACAAGAAACGGCGTTGTATTTACGCTAAATCCCTGACAGAGCTGCGGAAAAAAGAGGAAGAACTGTGGCGCGATCTGGCAGACGGCATCGACTACGCCGCCGGAGAGATGACGGTGGCTGATCTGGTTGACCGCTATATGAACCTGAAACGTGGGTTGAAACCCAATTCACTTCGGTCGTACAACACAGCGGTCAAGCGGATTCATGCTGACCCTTTCGGGCAAAAAGCCATTAAAACGGTAAAATTGTCCGATGCGAAAGGCTGGTTCGTGTTTCTGCATGACAGCGGTTTCAAGCAAAACACCATAGGAATCCTGCAAAGCGTTGTCAGACCGGCGTTTGAGATGGCGGTGGAGGATGACATCATCCGCAAGAATCCATTCAAGTTCAAGCTGTCGGATGTTGTGCCGAAGGACGCTTATGTGCGCAATGCCCTGACCAGAGAACAGCAGGAGAAATATCTGCAATTCGTTCAAGACTATGGCGGAAACTATTATGATGATATCGTCATTCTTATGGGAACCGGCTTGCGTGTGAGTGAGTTGTATGGCCTGACACGAGCAGATATCGACTTTGAACGGCACTGTATCCATGTCCGGCGGCAGCTTTGCCGGACGGCTGAAAAGCCCTACTTTGTCACACCGCCGAAAACAAAAAGCGGTATCCGCAATGTTCCCATGACAGATACCGTTTGTGCAGCGTTGCGGCGTGTAGTAAAAGCCAGAGCGTCCACGAAAGTGGAAGCGCTGGTGGATGGTTGCAGCGGATTCCTCTTTCTGGACAAGTCCGGAATGCCGAAGGTGGCAATGCACTTGGAAAACTATATGCGTGGCGTGCAGGGAAAGTTTGAGAAGGCGTACGGCAAACCTGTTCCGCGCATTACACCTCATGTGCTGCGACACACCTTCTGCACCAATGTTCAGCAGGCCGGGCTGGATGTAAAAAGCCTGCAATACCTGATGGGACACTCCAATGCCAGTGTGACGTTGGATGTCTACACGCACAGCAGCTTTGAATCGGTTGAAAGAGCCTTTGAACAGATCGCCGGCAACCTGTGATTTTCGACGCATGAAGCGGAATTGCTTACGCCGAAACTTACGCCAAAACTTACGCCAATCACCCGGTAAGTGGCGTAGATTTGCGTAGAAAAGCGTGGATCGTGCAAAAACGGAGAATCTGGAAAAATCGGCTTGTGGCCTTGATAATTCTACAAAAGTCTACGTTTCCCGATATTCGTGATTCGGCTCCAAAAGTGTGGTTTGGAAGGGCGGCATGTACTAAGCCGCACCGGCTCCCCGTACCAATTCAATACGCCGCAGAAGGCAGAACTTCCCACCCGGGAGGCTCTGCCTTCTTTTTTGTTGACACCCTTTCCAAACAAGAGTACACTTAGAAAAATTGTTTTTGGGAAAGGAAACACCAATGAACACTGCCGCTTTTACCGCCTACCGCGAAAAAGTTGTGTCCAACTGTGCCCGCGTCATTGTGGGCAAGGAGGATGCTACCGAGAAAATTCTGGTCAGCTTCCTCTGCGGAGGCCATGTATTGCTGGAGGATAAGCCCGGCACCGGCAAAACCATGCTCCTGCGTGCATTTGCGCGCACGGTGGGCGGGGACTTCAAACGGGTGCAGTTCACACCCGACCTGCTGCCCTCCGATCTGACCGGCATCAATTTCTACAACCAGAAGTCCGGTGAGTTCGAGTTCCGGCCTGGCCCGCTCTTCACCAACTTTGTGTTGGCGGACGAGATCAACCGTGCCACGCCCCGTACCCAGTCGGCCCTACTGGAAGCCATGGAGGAAAGGCAGATTACCGTGGACGGCGTGACCAGCCGCCTGGCTGAGCCCTTTATGGTGCTGGCCACCCAGAATCCGCTGGAATCCTTTGGCACCTTCCCGTTGCCAGATGCCCAAATGGACCGTTTTTTCATGCGGCTGTCGCTGGGCTATATGACCCGGGAGCAGGAGCTGGAGGTGCTCTCCCGCCCCTCGGCCCAGACCGTGCTGAACGAGCTGCAGGCCGTCGTTACTCCCGAGGAGACCGCATACGTCCGCACGGCTTACCGGGAGGTCAAGGTCTCCGAGGAGGTCAAGCACTACCTTATGGACATCGTGGAAGCCACCCGTACACAGAGCGGCTTTGTCAGCGGCGTATCTACCCGCGGTGCGCTGGCGCTCTATCAGGCTGCGCAGGCGTATGCCTCCTTGCAGGGCAGGGAATACGTCATCCCCGAGGACATCAAAGGGCTGGCCCCGGCGGTGCTTTCTCACCGCATTTCTCTGGGCAGCAGCATGAACGCCGAAGCCGCCGCTCTGCGGATGCGCAAGCTGTTGGCCGAGATCACTGTGCCGTTGGAGAGTGCGGAATGAGCGCCGTCATCTTCGCGCTGCTATTGGTGGCCACAGCCCTTGGGCTGGAGCGTTACAGCACAGCCCACAGCCTTGACGATGTGCAGGGGCGGCTGGAAGTGGAGGATCATCTTGTGGAAGCCGGGGAGCCCGCCGTGATCCACCTCGTTGTCCGGAACAGCGGCCCCCGTTGGAAGATGTTCCTGGCGGCAAAGCTCCACCTGAACAAGGAGTTTCTTCCCTGCGCGGAGCACCACATTACGCAGGATCAGGCAGGTTTGGGTCACACGGTGCGGTTCACCACCTGGCTGCGCCCGGGGCAGGAGGCAGATTTCTCCACCGCCCTCAGGCTGGAACGCCGGGGCCGCTATGTGCTGGAACCGATGCAGGTCATCGGCGGCGATTTTCTAGGCCTTGTGGAACAGTCCCGCACCGAGCGGGGCTTCCACGAGCTTATTGTTCCACCCAGGGAGTGCGCTCTGCCGGAACTGGAAGAGATGCTGGGCGGTTTTCTGGGCGAGCTTTCGGTGAACCGCTATCTCTACGAGGATCCTATTCTCACGGCGGGTTACCGCCCCTACACCAGTGGTGACCCCATGCGCTCCATCGCCTGGAAGCAGAGCGTCCGGGGGCAGGGGCTTATGGTCAAAAAGTGGGATTACACCACTGAGCCCCGGGCAGTGGTGCTAGTCCATGCGGATACCAAGGATTACGACCACCCGGAACCGGCGGAGCTCTGCTACTCCATGGCCCGCACAGTCTGCCGGAGGCTGGAAGAAAAGGCGGTGTCCTACCGCTTTGCAGCAAACGCTGCCTTTGACCTGCTGCTCAATGCGGCCCTCTCCGGTGAGGAGTGGAGAAAGCCGCTGGAAACCCCGCAGGGCTACGGCCCCGAACACTACCGCAGGGTGTTGGAAATTCTGGGCCGCGCCACCGGGCAGACCGCCCTTTCCTGCGCGCGGTTCTGCGCCGAATATTACCACCCGCAGGAGCAGGTCAGCTGCATCGTGGTGACAACGGAGCCGGAAGAAGCTGTGCGTGCTGCCGTGCAGCCCCTGCCTGGCATTCCGCTGCTGGTGCTCACTCCGGAAATGGCCGCAGAGACGGCCCAGACAGGGGAGGCGGGCGCATGATGTTCTTACATACCCTGCGCTTGGCAGGTGATCTGAGCTTTTACTATGCCTTTGCGGGCTTTTTTGCCGCCAGCTTCGGCGGGACACCCATGCCGCTGGTGCTGGTCTGGCCGGCCCTCTGCTTTGGTCTGGCCTCCTGCTTTGAGGGCAGCCGTCCCCTCCGCACCACTCTTGCGGCCCTGAGCGCGGCGGCGCTGCTCTTCCTGCCTACAGGGGCGGACAAGCTCTGCTACTTCCCGGCGGCAGTCTACCCGGTGCTGCTGGCCTACACCGGCGATTTTGCCCTTTCGCCGGTGCGGCAGGCCGAGCGCCTGCGCTGGCTCTGCCGGGTATGGCCCTTCTTTGCAGTGGCAATGCTGCTGTGGAACGCCAACGCGGTGCTTTCGGCGGCCCTGCCCTTTGCGACGGCGGCAGCGGTGCTTCTGGTGGGGTTCAACCGCACCACCCGGCAGGACCCGGAGATCTCCACCCGGCCGGGCTATCTGCTGCTTTCCGGCGGCGTGCTGGCGGCGGTGTGTGCAGGGCCGTTCCTGCTCAGCCGCAGTGTTGTGGTTGCCGGTGCAAAGGCGGCTGCGTCTGCCGTTTACTTTGGCGGGATCGTGCCGGTGCTGCAGCTGTTTTTGAACAACATTGTGGTGCAGGGTGTGACTTGGCTGTTCCACGGCATCCTGCAGTTCATCCACTGGCTCTTCACCCTCTTTCCGCCCAAACCGTTGGAGCGCACTGAGATCGTATCTACCGATGAGGTCATCGCCAACGCCCAAAAGGCCGCCGAGAACGCAGAACCGCTCATCAACGGGATGTCGATGCTGACCGTGCTCGGTATCCTGCTGGCGGTCCTCTGTGCGGTGCTGGTGGTGCGGCATTTCCTGCGCCAGAAGTTCCGGCACACGGACACTGCCTGCACGGACACCACTGTGCGGCGTAGCACCCACAAGCGTGCCCGCCGCTGGCCCGGGCTCTTCCTCAGCCCGGTGGACAAGGTGCGGCGAGAGTATGCCATCTATCTGGACCACTGCCAGCGCCACGGCGTGACCATCCTGCGGGGCGATACCAGCCTTGACCTGACCGGCCGCGCTTTCGGTATGGACTTTGCCGCCGAGGCCGAGCTGCGCCAGATCTACCTCAAAGCCCGCTACAACGGCGTCGCCACGGCCGAGGATGCCGCCCGCGCCGCTGAGCTCGTCCGAAAAATCTGCTCCTGAACGCATCAACGCCCCCTTTCCTGCCCATCCTAAGCGGGAGAGGGGGCGTTTTCATGTCCGGCAAACGGGTGCTTGCCCTGTATGGGGCCCTGCTGTTCTGCTTTGCGGCGGTGGTCTGCCGCCTGTACTGGCTCTGCTCCGACACGGCCTACGGGGCCCGGGCGGCGGCGCAGAGCGTGGTCACCCTCCGCCTGCCCGCCCGGCGGGGCAATTTTTATGATCACAGGGGTCAGCTCCTCACGGGGCAGACCACCCGCTGGATGGCCCTCTGCGTGCCCGGGGAGGGCAGCTATGCCCGCCTGTTTGCCTACACCGATGCCGCCGGGCAGGCGGCGCTCTACCAGAAGCGGAACGCCGCGTCCCCGTTCTTGCTGGAGGTGGACCGGGATGTTTCCGCGCTGGGCGTTTCCTGCTGGCCAGCGGCACGGCGAAGCTCTGCCGCCCCGCTGGCAGTGCAGCTGCTGGGGTATCTCGATGGCGAGGGCCATGGTGCTGCCGGGCTGGAAGCCGCCTTTGACGAACTGCTCACCGGCAGCGGGGCGGGGGATACCCTGCTCTGCACCGTCAACGCCCAGGGAAAGCTGCGGGCCGAGCCCGTCCTCACCCCAGCCGACAGCGGGGCCGTGGGGGTGCAGCTGACCCTTTCCCGGGAGATCCAGCAGACCGCCGAAGCCGTGGCCAACGAGACGATGCAGAGCGGCTGCATCCTGGTGCTGGACACCACCAACGCCAAGGTGCGGGCCTGCGTCAGCCGCCCCGGCTATGATCCGGAAAACATTTCGGCCAGCCTGAACGCCCCGGACAGCCCCCTGCTGGAACGGGCGTTCCAGTGCTATGCCGTGGGCTCGGTGTTCAAGCCGGTGGTGGCGGCAGCGGCGCTGGAGGCAGGGGAGAGCGGCTTTGTCTACACCTGCCCCGGCTGGTGCGCGGTGGATGGCCGGATCTTCCGCTGTGCGGGCGGCATTCCCCATGGTGAGGTGGATCTGGCCGGCGCGCTGGAAAAGAGCTGCAACGGCTACTTCATCCGGCTGGGGCAGGCGCTGGGGGCCGATGCTGTCCGCGCCATGGCAGAGCAGCTGGGCTTCGGGCAGGCGATCCCGCTCACTGATGCCCTGCACACGGCGGCTGGGGTCCTGCCGGAGCGGGAGGCTCTTGCGTCCAGCGGGGCCTACGCCAATTTCTGCTTCGGGCAGGGGGAGCTGCTGGCATCCCCCCTGCAGGTCGCCGCCATGATGAACACCATTGCCTGCGGGGGGATCTGCCGCACCCCGCTGCTGCTGGAGACCACTCTGGACGAGACCACCGGCACACCCCTCACGGCGCTTTCCCATGTCCGGAGCAGGCGGGTGCTTACAAAGCGCACCGCCGCCGCCCTGCAGGCCCTGTTGGCGGGGGTAGCGGGCGGGGGGACCCGGCCCTGTGGGCGGGTGTAGTGGCCGGGGGCACCGGCCATGAGGCCGCCCTGCCCGGCCAGACCGCGGCAGGCAAGACCGGCACGGCCCAGACCGGCCAGTTTTCCGGCGGTACAGAGCTGAAAAATTACTGGTTTGCGGGTTTTGTCCCGGCAGAGCAGCCCCGTTATACCATCGTGGTGCTGCAGGACACGCAGGCTGAGCCTGTCTTTTCCAGCGCGGCCATCTTTGCCCGGGTGGCGGCAGGGCTGGAAATTCTGGCCCCGTAGCCCACGGTTTTTCTTGCATTTCCCGGGTTTTTGTGCTATCATACACTTGTATTTGTATGCAGTCTCTATGAAACTAAAGATAAAAGGAGCGTTCCATCCATGTCTGTCATTGAAATCGTCGGCGGTGCCATCCTGCTGGTCGTCTCGGCCGTCATCATCCTCCTCACCCTGATGCAGCACACCCACGGTCAGGGTCTGGCCGGTGCCATCAACGGTGGTGTGGGCGGTGCCAACAATGCACGCCTGACCCCTGCGGATCAGATGCTGGCCAAGGTGACCCGCATTGCAGGCATCGTGTTCTTTGTGGTGGCTATCCTGGCCTGTGTGTTCGCCAGCCGTCTGGCCTGAGCACCCGTGTACAGCCCCGTGTAAGGCGGGGCTGTTTTTCTGTCTAAACCTCTCGTGGGAAAGAAGTTGTCCGGGTTCCATTGGAGAATGCCGGAAAAGTGTTAAGGAGAAAAATATGTCATTACGCGATAAAATTGAACATGCCATCCAGAACCAGCCCTGCATGGTCAAGGACCTCAAGGCAAAGTTCGGCGGTGACCGTACCGCGGACCGCAAGGTGATGGAGGCTCTGGACGAGCTGGTGCACGACGCTGTGGTCTGCCAGAAGTCCGGCGTGTTCTTCACTGCCCGCTCCGGCCGTGCCGAAAAGGCCCTGCCCTGCAAGGTGGTCAAGCTGGGCAAGAACTTTGCCTTTGTGATGCTGGAGGATGAATCCGGCGATATCTTCATCCCGGGCCGCTTCACCCGCGGTGCCATGCCCGGCGATTCCGTTCTGGTAGAGAAGTTTGCCCACCCCCGGGTGGAGGGCAGCGATGAGGGTGAGATCCTTGCCGTGCTCGAGCAGAAGAACGACATGGTGGGCACTGTCCGCCGCATCGAGGGCCGCCTGAAGTTCGTGCCCGATGACTGCCCGGCCATCTCCATGACCATCCAGCGCGACTGCGAGGGCGGCGCGAAGGACGGCGACAAGGTGGCTGTGGAGATCCTGCAGCGCGGGACCCGGCAGGAGGATCACCGCGTGGGCGTTTCCATGCGCTTTGGCAGCTGCGAGGAGGCCAAGCGCTGCGCCAAGGCCCTGCTCTATGCCAAGGACATCCACACCCGTTTCCCCGAGAAGGTGCGGGACGAGGCCAAGAAGTTCGAGGACATGACCGTGTCTGAGGAGGACTGCAAGGGCCGCATGGATCTGCGCGCTCTGCCCATCTTCACCATCGACAGCGCCGAGACCAAGGATATCGACGATGCCGTCAGCCTGACCCGGCTCCCCGGTGGCGGCTATGAGCTGGGCGTTCACATCGCCGATGTCTCCCACTACGTCAAGCCCGGCAGTGAGCTGAACGAGGAGGCCTTCAACCGCGCCACTTCGGTCTACTATGCGGATCAGGTCGTGCCCATGCTGCCCAAGAGCCTTTCCAACGGCATCTGCTCCCTGAACGAGAAGGAGCTGCGCCTGGCGTTCTCCTGCCTGATGCGTCTGGATCAGGACGGCAATCTGACCGACTACAAGTTCGTCAAGTCCATCATCTGCAGCCGGGTCAAGGGCGTGTATTCTGAGATCAACGCCCTGCTGGCCGGCACTGCCGATGCCGAGACGCAGGCCAAGTACGCCGAGGTGCTGGATCAGCTGCCCGCCATGAAGGAGCTGTACGCCCACCGCGCCCGCCTGCGCAAGGAGCGCGGCTGCATCGATTTCGAGAGCGGGGAAGTCAAGCTCATCCTGGATGAGAACGGCCACTGCATCGATGTGAAAAAGCGCACCTCCGGCGAGAGCGAGGCCATGATCGAGGAGTTCATGCTGCTGGCCAACCAGTGCGCCGCCCACTTTGCCCGGGTCAAGCAGATCCCCTTTGTCTACCGTGTCCACGAGGAGCCCAACGGCGAGAAGCTGGAACGCCTGCACAGCCTGCTGCAGGCCTGCGGCATCAACGACCACTTTGCCAAGGAAGTGCCCACCCCCAAGGAGCTGAGCGCCATTCTGGAAGGTGTGCGCGGCACCCCGTTTGAGCAGATCGTCAACACCGGAATGCTCCGCTGCATGTCCAAGGCCTGCTATGAGGAAAAGCCCAAGGGCCACTATGGTCTGGTGCTCAAGGATTACGCCCACTTCACCAGCCCCATCCGCCGCTACCCGGATCTGGCCATCCACCGCATGATGACCGACCTGCTCAGCGGCACCGACAAGGAGACCATGATCGTCCGCTACACCGATTTCGCGGAGAAGGCCTCCAAGCAGTCCAGCGAGCGGGAAGTGCTGGCCGTTCAGATCGAGCGCAAGGCCGAGGATTACTACAAGGCCGAGTACGCCCGCCGCCATCTGGGTGAGTGCTACGAGGGCATCATCTCCGGCGTGACCCAGCGCGGCATCTTTGTGGAGCTGGAGAACGGCGTGGAGGGCTTTGTGCCTGCTTCCAGCCTGACCGCCACCGGCACCACCCTCACCGAGGGGATCCGCCTTTCTGACCCCGCCTCCGGCAAGACCTGGAGCCTGGGCGACAGCATGATGATCACCATCGTCCGCGCCGATATCAACCTTGGCAAGGTCGATTTTGAGGTGGCACCCGAAACAAAATAACTGATAAAGAAACGCAAGCGTTCACCTTCCCTGGAGGGTGAGCGCTTTTTTTGTTGGACTAAACCCCTCAGGCGCTTTGCGCCAGCTCCCCTAGTAGGGGAGCCCTTGGCATAATGGTGCAGTCTGTGCGGAAAGGGGGACTTGCAAAGCTTTATGCAATGCCAAAGGCCCCCCTATTAGCGGGGGCTGTCACCGCAGGTGACTGGGGGGTTATACACAGTTTCGCCATATTTCCGACAATGGTTGTGTTTTGTATAAATTTTATACACTGTTCAGGATTTGTTTGTTGTTCTGAAAAAACCACTGGGGTATACTAGGCACAACGAAAGGGAAGACGACACAGAACCATGAACGCGGTCTTCCCAATACGATTTACAGGAGGTTCCCAGTATGTATTATTCCAGTGGCAACTACGAAGCATTTGCACACCCCAAAAAGCCTGAGGGCGTTGACAATAAATCTGCTTACCTCATCGGCTCCGGTCTGGCGGCCCTGACTGCCGCCTGCTACCTGGTCCGTGACGGCCAGATGCAGGGCGACCACATCCATGTGTTTGAGAAGGACCCGCTGCCCGGCGGTGCCTGCGACGGCTACAAGTACGATATCGGCTATGTCATGCGCGGCGGCCGTGAGATGGACAACCATTTCGAAGTCATGTGGGATCTGCTCCGCTCCATCCCCTCGCTGGAGACCGAGGGAGCCAGCGTGCTGGACGAGTATTACTGGCTGAACAAGGAGGACCCCAACAAGTCCCTCTGCCGTGCCACTGTCAACCGCGGCCAGGATGCCCACACCGACGGCAAGTTCGCCATCTCCGATCAGGGTGCCATGGAGATCATGAAGCTCTTCTTCACCCCGGACGAGCAGCTGCAGGATAAAAAGATCACCGATATCTTTGACGATGAGGTGTTCTCCTCCAACTTCTGGATGTACTGGCGCACCATGTTCGCCTTTGAGAACTGGCACAGCGCGCTGGAGATGAAGCTCTACCTCAAGCGCTATATCCACCACATCGGCGGTCTGCCCGATTTCACCGCCCTGCGCTTTACCCGCTACAACCAGTACGAGTCCATCATCCTGCCCATGGTTACCTACCTGAAGGACCACGGCGTGGACTTCCAGTACGAGACCAAGGTCACCGATGTCCAGTTCCGGATCGAGGGCGGCAAAAAGCAGGCCAGCAGCGTGACCGTGGATCACAAGGGTGAGAGCAGGACCATCGACCTCACCGAGAACGATCTGCTCTTCATCACCAACGGCGGCTGCGTGGAGAGTTGCACCATCGGCTCTCAGGACAAGGCCGCAGGCTTTGATCCCACCATCAAGCCGGGCAACGGCTGGGATCTGTGGAAGAAGATCGCTGCACAGGATCCCTCCTTCGGCCATCCCGAAAAGTTCTGCTCTCAGCCGGAGCTGTCCAACTGGGAAAGCGCCACCATCACCACCCTGGACGACAAGATCCCCCAGTATATCAAGAAGATCTGCAAGCGTGACCCCTTCAGCGGCCACACCGTCACCGGCGGCATCGTCACGGTCAAGGATTCCAGCTGGCTGCTCAGCTGGACCCTGAACCGCCAGCAGCAGTTCCGTGACCAGCCCAAGAACCAGCTCTGCGTCTGGGTCTACGGCCTGTTCAGCGACAAGCCCGGCGATTACGTCAAGAAGCCCATGCGCGACTGCACCGGCCGCGAGATCTGCATGGAGTGGCTGTATCACATCGGTGTGCCCGAGGAGGACATTGCCGAGCTGGCTGAGCACAGCGCCAACACCGTGCCTGTGATGATGCCCTATATCGATGCCTTCTTCATGCCCCGTGCCTTCGGCGACCGCCCCGACATCGTGCCCCAGGGCGCTGTCAACTTCGCCTTCCTGGGCCAGTTTGCCGAGACCGGCCGTGACACCATCTTCACCACCGAGTACTCCATGCGCACCGGTATGGAAGCGGTTTACACCCTGCTCAACATCGACCGCGGCGTGCCCGAGGTCTGGGGCAGCACCTATGATGTCCGCAGCCTGATCGATGCAACGGTCAAACTGCGTGACGGCAAGAAGATCACCGATATGGATCTGCCCTTCATCCAGCGGGTGGCCCTCAAGGAAGTGCTCAAGAAGATCGAGGGCACCGACCTTGAGAAGTTCCTCAAGGAATACCATGCCATCTGATGCTGTCTGAGAATCGTCCCCCGATCCTCTGACCCTCTTTTCTGAATGCGGCAAAGCCCTGCACCCTTTCCATGGGATGCGGGGCTTTGCCCTTTTTCTCGGAATTTTCAAACGTTTTACCAAAACAGTATGACTATTGTGGGATTCCTTGACACGAATTTTACAAAAATCCCTTGCGGAAACTGGGGTTCTATGTTAAGATTTAGGTAACAATGTACCCTTTCTGTTCTGCAGAAGCACGTCCGCTCCCCAAAAGGGAAAACAACGCTGCACAGCATGGAAGGAGAGGGCTGAAAGAGCGTATTGAATCAAAGGAGGTCTTTCCCTGTGAAACAGTTCATTACCCGCCGCAGCTTTATCAAGGCTGCCGGTGCTGCCACGGCACTGACCGCAGTTTCTGTCGGTGCACCCGCCGCCTTTGCGGAGGAGACCAATTGCTTCTTTGGTGACAAAGCGGATGTGACCATCCTCTACACCAACGATGTCCACACCTATATCGACAACAAGTCCCCCAAGCCCACCTATGCCGCCATTGCTGCCCTGAAAAAGAGCATCGAGGACACCGGCCGGGATGTGCTGCTGGTGGATGCAGGTGACCATATCCAGGGTACCGCTTACGGCTCCATGGATGACGGCGCTACCATCATCGAGCTGATGAACGAGGCCGGTTACGATCTGGCCACCCCCGGCAACCACGAGTTCGACTACGGCATGGCCCGCGCCAAGGCTGTGCTCCGGGAAGCCGACTTCCCCTATGTCTCCTGCAACTGGGTCGATCTGCGTACCGGCCTCAACGTTCTGCCCAGCGTCAAGTTCTTCTTTGTGGGCGGCCGCAAGATCGCCTTTGTGGGCGTGACCACCCCCGAGACCTTCACCAAGTCCACCCCGGCCTACTTTATGAACGATGCACAGACCAAGTACATCTACGACATTCTGGGCGGCGAGGACGGCCAGAAGCTCTACGATGCCGTTCAGAAAGCCATCGACAAGGCTGAGTTCTGGGGCGCTGACACCATCATCGGTCTGGGCCATCTGGGCGTTGACCCCTCCTCCTCTCCCTGGACCAGTGAGGAAGTCATTGCACACACCCACGGCTTCACCGCCTTCATCGACGGCCACTCCCACACCGTGATGGCCAACAAGCAGGTCACCGATGCTTCCGGCAAGGCAGTCACCCTGACCCAGACCGGTTCTTACTTCAAAAACATCGGCAAGATGACTGTGGGCGCAGACGGCACCATCACCACTGAGCTCATCGACACCTACGAGGGTCTGGATGCTGCCGTGGCCGCCACTGCCTCCAACTGGATCAGCGCAGTGGACGATATGCTGGGCGAGGAGATCGCAGTGGGCGATACCAAATTCTACATCA
>OGOW01002920.1_pt1 | contig 12912 bp, 7 predicted proteins | sample 1552781 | NCBI WGS metagenome assembly OGOW01 (sample SAMEA2580145, study PRJEB22360) | human gut metagenome | biome: human gut; feature: human-associated habitat; material: faeces | place: Denmark | collected 2008/2010
AATATTCCTCAAAAACCAGCCCGTTGCTCCTGCCACAGCATCCGCACCCATAGCCAAAGCCTTGGCGAAATCAGACGATACCCGCAGCCCGCCGGTGATCACCAGCGCAATATCATTAGCTCCCACAGCATCAAGATACTTGCGGGCACGATACAAAGCATAAACGGTCGGAACACTGGTCGCATCACGAACCAGCTTCGGGCTGGCGCCTGTAGCGCCGCCGCGTCCGTCGATAGTAATAAAATCAGGCTCTGCAAAAACGCAGAACTCCAAATCACGTTCCAGCTTACCGGCTGCGATCTTGATACCTATAGGCCTGCCGTCAGATTCCTCGCGCAGACTCGTCACCAATGCTTTCAAATCCTCTTTCGTATTGATATCAGGAAACTTGGACGGGCTGATAACATCTTCACCCAAAGGTTTATTCCTGATCGCCGCGATTTCCGGTGTCACTTTGCTGCCGGGAAGATGCCCGCCCATACCGGGCTTCGTACCCTGGCCGATCTTGATCTCGATCGCATCAGCATTACGCAGATTTTCCCGTGTCACACTGTATAAATTGGGGATATATTCAAAAATATATTTATGCGCCGCTGCCATTTCTTCCGGCAGAATACCACCTTCACCACTGCACATCGCCGCACCTGCTAAAGCGCTGCCCCTGGCTAAAGCCACTTTAGTCTCTTTTGACAAAGCTCCGAAAGACATATGTGAAACAAAAATCGGATTAGTCAAAATCAACGGCTTTTTGGCATTTTTACCAATCACAGTCGTCGTATCGACCGCGTCATGATCATTGAGCGGCGGCGGATTCAGCTGATTGCCCAGCAGCAGGATATCGTCCCAGCCAGGCATCGGCATCGGCGTACCCATAGCACCGATGATCGACTTACCTGTTACAGCCATTTCATGGATATCGTCCATATGACGGCAACTGGCGTCACAACGGGCGTATGCCGGATCATAAGCCAGCTCCTCCGGAGCTGCAGCGGCTTCCAGAGCAGTAGAAGCAGCAGCTTCGCTGTCGTTTTCCTCCATCAATACCATCGTCATTCCACAGACCGGGCATTTACTGTCAAGCAGCGGCTTCCCCTCTTTTTCTTCGTCATAAATATAACCGCAGACACTGCATTTATATTTTGCCATTTCTCCTCAACCTCCATTTTTCAATAATCATTATCTAATAATATATTCTGTATCTATTATAAGTTTTCTGAAAATTATCGTCAAGCAGTTTTCTGTTTTTTCATAACAAAAAACATCGTCCAAAACCCTTTGCGCCCCAAATACATCTGCCGACAATCAATAAAGCCTGACTGTTGCCAGTCAGGCTTTATTGGGGAATATTTTCAAACAAAGCAGAGCTTTAACGCACTTTATCGAAAAATCAACTTACCAAAACTTTCAGTATCATAAATTAAAATTCAAACCTTACTCCTGCATTTACCTGCCATTTCTTTTGGATATCGGCACCAAAGCTGCGTTCGATATCACCATAAAAATGACTTGTTTTACCAAGCTTGATATTAGTACCAAGTCCAAGCTCAAACCAGGTATCGGCATAGTCTTTAGACGTCGATAAAGTCTCTCCGTTGGCTGCCAGCATATGGATATCTCTGTTGCCACCAAATTCCTTCAATACATTAGCCTTAAAATAAACATCATTGCCGTCAGGAGTTTTCTGGCCTGCAACAAAGCCAATACGACCAATATAACTGTTGACGCCACCTAAATAAACATTATTACCGCGGTCTGTCGTATAACTGCTGCTTCCCAGGCGGCCTGCAATAAACTGTACCTGAGGTTCGATAAACGTACCCGCTTTTTTGTTCAGCTCAATAGTTTTACCGTATTCTACACTCAGGCTATAGGCATGGCTTTTGGCATTTGCTTTGTCCGGGTAATCACCATAGGATTTAATATCTGTATCAAACTGGCCCACACGGGCAACTACATCAGTATAACTGCCACCCTCGCCATACCAGGTACCATACAAACTGCCTGCCCACAGCTTGTCCTTACCACTGCCAAAGCTGTAATCAGACCGCCCTATACCGCTGTCTATCGCAAAGCCATATGTGCTTTTTGCATTATCAGCTTTATCATAACCGAGCTGATACATATTATAGCGCCCTGCAAAATCACCGCTCCCAAACCGCCCGCCGGTATAACGGGCCCAAATACCGTCACCATCTGTTTTATCGTTTCGGTAACGTAAGTCGCCTAACCGCTGACGCAGGCTGTCATTAGTATTACGCCACAGGGCATAACTGCTGTCGGCAGCGTCCAGTAAAGTTTCCGTATCGTTATTGATAACCTTTTCAAGCTTGGTCAGATACCATTCATTGGCGCTACCGACCGAATTTCCGGCAGCATCGACTGCTTCAAGGCCATTTTTAATAGTTGGAGTCACATCCCACAATCCACCTGCATTAAGATTCTTACCAGCAAACTTTGCGTTTTCGCTGGCATCAGTTATCAAAAGCAGATTTTTATTTCCAATAACTTCGACACCATTAACAAGACTGGCATCTTTCACCTGTACATAAGTAGTGCCCGTTGCTGCGCTGACAATCGTTATTTTATCACCATTTAACTGACTATTTAAATCAGTATCCATTATAAAGTTACCATCTTCACCGCTATAATCACTTACTGTCAAAGTATCAGCACCATGAGTCATATCTATAGTCGCATCATTATTGTTCACCAAAGCGTTTACAACGCTGTCACCAGTCATATTCCAAACTGATGCGTTATCAAAACTCAGGTTAGTTACCCTGTTTGTACCGTTAGCGCCAATACTGGCTCCTTCCAGAAAAGAATCTGCTGTTTTAAAACTGATGTCAATCAAAGCTCCTTGAGTTCCATATTTTGTGAAGTGTTTAACATCACCAAGCAGCTGTACCTTTTTACCGGCTGCAGGATCTATAACGATAGATGCTTCATTAGAACCATTATAACCAACAACACCAACAGCTGTGCCTTTATTAGTTTTTACAATTACATCACCTGTATATTTACTATGGTCACCCGCAGAAAGAGCACGCAAGCCGATACCATTTTCGCTTTTGATATCAACCATCACATCACCGGCGGCTTTAAGACTGCCGCTGATACCTACAGTACCAAGTAAGCCTGCATCGGATACACCCGCACCTTCCACCACTACATTCAGCTGCGATCCAGCCTGCGTAACAGATTCTGTGCTTGCTACATTTGTCAGAAGCAGTCCAAAAACGCCCTCACTTCCACCGGTATTACCCAATTGTACGCCGTTTGCCTCGACACTGACATTTAAAACAGCGTTGGCTCCCAGGTCGAAGCCTTTGTCATCACGGTCATAAATGCCGTGCGTCTGCCAATAACTGTCTTTAGTATTTTTTAAAGTGATATTCGTCACAGAATCATCTGCCAGTTTAACACCGCTGAAAAAACCTTCCGCAAAATCACTGCTGCCTTCGACATTGATGTTATTCCGCAATCCGCCAATATTAATCATTGTCGCCTGATTAACATTACCCATAACAGCTGCCATCCTGTTACTAGCATTGGTGTCATGAATATTAACATTGAAATTTCCGGCCACTGTAATGTCACCAGTAGACGCGATCCCTGCAGCACTAATATTTGCGGCTACGATATCCATATTCACATCGCCGCCAAGCTCGACAATACCGGCCGTGGCATTAATACCATAGGCGCTGCCTAAACTAGCAATCACCATGGTTACATCTCCGCCAACATCGGCCGCTCCCTCTATACCGGTAATGTTTTTGCCCCCTTTTAAATTTGCATGCACAGCGCCTGTAACATTCGTTGCCCCAATAACGCCAACAACATTTCCATTTTCATTACCGGTAATATCCATATTCAAAGCGCCATCAATGATTGCTTTTTCGTCTCCCACATTGATACCTGTCGTTTTATCATTACCATTGGCGTTATCCAAAATAAGAGTTGTATTACCGGTCTTAAAATCAACCAAATTATTAGAAACACCTATCATGCCTGCGCTGGCATGTCCAAAACCATTTTCTTTTTTAGTTAGTTTGATGACAACATCCTTCATACCCATCTGGTTCGTCGTCTGATTTTCAATACCTACCATGTAGTACTTACCGCTGGCAGTAATATTTATGTTTTCTGCATTAAACGTACTTGGTTTATCAGCGCCGTTTTTATTAGTTATGCCAATAATGTTACCATCATTATCTGCAATAATATCAATATTACCGGCACTAAACTCTACACCATTATTTCCAGTACTTCCATGACTGCCATTGATGATGCCGTAAAGTTCACTGCCATAACCAGTCAAATCCATTTTTATATCATCGGCAGTAAATTTAGACGTGCCCGCTGATGCAAGGCTTTGATTAACAATACCCTGAACAATAAATACACCTTGACCACCAACAACGGTGAGATCCATATTATTCCCTGTATAAACGCTGCCGCCATCATTAAAAAAACCGGTCGCCTCATTGCCGGCGCTGCTTACGTCAAGCACAATATCGTTGGCAGTCAGCGTACTACTATTAGCATTTATGATACCAAAAGCCTTATCTGTTGTACTGTGTTTACTATAGGTTTTACTGGCATCCGTTATATTAAATGTGCCTCCCCCGCTATTATTTAAGCCCCATTCCCAGGCCATGGCACTGCCGCTGCCAATACTTGACAGCACTAAACTCAACATTATAACCTTTTCCAGATTTTTCCTATTCATAACAATTCATCCTCTCATCTTTTTTCTTTAGGGTTTGGTCTTTCTTTATAACAAGAATAACTGCAATAATATTGCCGTTTTCTACCCATTAGCGCAGTGTATACGTGATATGTCTTATTACAGCCAAACTCACGCCCACAAATCGGGCAGGTCATCGTCAAACCATTGATCCCGTTGCGCGGCTCTTTATGTATTGCATTTTCCCATGTTTCAATTTGAGTCATTATAAGACTCCCTTTCTTACATGCTACTCATTGTCCTGATTTTTATTTCCACTCCTTTTTTTCTTATCCAGTTCTCCCATATTTCTCACCTCTCTTACCATTTATATCTGTTTATTACTGTAATAAATCAGCTACAGTCATCTCTTGCAACTTTGTTTCCAGAAGCTTCTGCAAACCGCTGTAGAAAAAACGCACCGGGCAATTCTCCGTTGCAAAACGGCTGCAGTACTTATCCTCTTCCAGGCAGCGGTTGAGCCTGGTCGTCGGTTCCATAATATTTATGATTTCGTATAAACTGATTTTTTCTGGTCCTTTGTCCAATAAAAATCCACCCTGTGCACCAATAACTCTGGCAGCGATACCAGCCCGAACAAGCTTTTTAGTTATTTTCAACACATATCCCCTTGGAATTCCCATTACTGAAGCAATCGTTTCCGAATTCACCAGTTCTCCCCGTATCGCCAGATATGAAACAATTCTAATTGCATAATCAGTAGTAATATTTAACTGCATTTTTTAATCTCCCATAAAACCCTACCTTGTCAGGTTTCTTTATTTTGTGAAATAAACCGCCTAAACTTTTATCATCAAAATAATCTCTTTGTTATACCAATTATTTTTTAACTATTTTTAATTTCCAATACAATATTACCATATTTGTCCCCCCCCGCAAGACACTATTGGTTTTCGTTAATAATTTTCTAAAAAAGGTCTTGCAACTGATAACCAAAACAACGCAATATAAAAACACCAGGCAGATTTTCTGCCTGGTGTTTCGCCAGTTACTGATATTCAAATAATAAAATAAAAATTTATACTTTTTATTACAAACAACTTCATTTTTCTTTTAACCCTGCGCAGGTAAAACCCCACCTACCCAGGCGCCAAAGCTGCCAGGATTACGGCTTTGGGTGTAAACCTTGCCCGGCCCGGTAAACTTACATACTAACATCTCTCCTGAAGTCAGGCTGGACATGATCCCGGAACTTGCTTTCGTTACCTTATAATTCATATCAGCATCCCAAGCTACCAAATGACCTGTATCAACAACCATCTCTTCACCAGCCTGCAATTCAATTGGATAAATGGCGCCAAAAGAATTAAAAAACAATGTGCCATTACCGGAAGCCTTAACTACGAACAGCCCCGCTCCTGAAAAAAGCCCCTTACCTAAATTCTGCATCTTAGTTTCAATTTTCACCGACTCTTCCGCTGCCAAAAATCCACCGGAAGTAATACATAAGGTATTGCCCCGCAGTTCGTAAACGCCCACATCACCCGGAATAGGTGGTGCTAAAACAGCTTCCCCATCCTTATTTTGGGCAGTAAGCTTTTGAAAAAACAGGCTCTCGCCGCTTAAAAACTTACGTGCCAAGCCGCCCAGCATGCCGCCTTCCATCTTACCTTCAACTTTAACATTACCTGACATAGCCATCATAGCATCAGATTCCGCTTTAATACTTTCGCCAGCTTCCAGATTCACTTTCAAAAAAGCGAAAGCACCCGGCTGCATAATCTCATAACGCATTAAAACTCCCCATTTCCCTGTTTCATTTTGACAATTATTAAATACTGGATTTATTATAGCATTTTATTTTTTGTTATATATTTTTAAATAATATTTTACTCTACAGCAAATCATATTGATTCTTTTTTACTAATGCCTACAGCATCCAAGCTAATGGTTATCAGTTCTTTTGAAATTTAGTCATATTGCCCTCTAAATCAAACTCCGCAGAATATGTTGCCCGAGGGCTTTTAGCACCCATGGAAGCATACCAATTTCCTCTCCAATATCTAAAGCTGAAATAGTTATCTATTTTTGCGCCTTCGATATCTTTAAGTTTGTCTTCCATGGCTTTATACATTTGCGGTACTTTGGCAAAATCAAGCTTATTCAAAGAAATGCAGTTATCAACAGCCTTGCCTTTACCGCTCAGCTGTACCGGGTTAGCTTTGCCCCAGCCGCCTCTGTATTCATAGTTATCAACTTCATCGTCAGTACCCGGCTTTAAAACATTGATGATAACTCTGTTGCCGATTTCACCAGTATAAACATTTACATCCTGAAACACCTGGATCTCCTGCCCTTTGAGGCCATCCAAATTTTTAAACTGATCCATGATCTTTACCAAAGCACCCTCATCTTTGATGATATTACCGCCGATACCACTGCTGCCGCAGCCCGCCAGCAAAACCATGCTTAATCCCAACATCAACAACATAACCAACAATTTTTTCATTTTAACAACTCCTCAAAATTTTATAAATTTTCTTAAAACTCCCACCTAAAACCACCTTCAATACGATAAGGGGTTTTTACTTTACCACCAAAAGTTTTTTCGATATCAAAATAAAAATTAGTTCTTTCGCTCAATAAAAGATTAGTACCAATACCAACTTCACACCAGCTACCACTCTGACTGTCATCAAAAGAAAGGCTGTCGTTAGTAGCTCTGTCAAGCATATTTACTCTGCCATCGCCAAAGAACTCATGAAGCAGTGAAGCCTTCGCATAGTACCTTGATTCTTTGTCAGTTTTTTCGTCAAACTCGCGGCTCAAAATGAAACCAATGCGCCCTACAAGACTATTCATAGAATCTGTTTCTACCTCAATACCATTGGTTGTAGTGTAGGAATCACCCCATAAATGTCCATAAGTCAACTGTGCCTGCGGTTCAATATACCAGTTGGCATCATTAATTTTTTTCTTACGGCCATATTCCGCACTTACGCTGGCCGCCCAATTTTTACTGAGACCTTTATCAGCAAACTCACCATAAGTTGTATATTCATTATGCAGCCTGCTGCCCTTTAATACCAGATCCAAATAGTGGCCTTTATCTCCAAGCCAAGTCCCATACAGAGCCAAACTATTGTTACTATTCTCCCCCTCACCTTTATTATAAGAACTTGTACCCTCAGCCCTGCTTAAAGCAATACCTTTACGCCAAATACCATTTTCCTTTACTTCACGCTTGTCGTAACCAATTTGAATATTTGTCGTGTGATTTGTAAAACCGAGTTCTCCTTCGCGAGTGTGCTTGCTTCTCACAATACGAATCCAGTCCCCACCATCATCAGTAGAATAACGAAGCTCACCCATACGTTTAAGCAGAGTATCATTTTCATTCCAATGCCTCCAGCTGGCAAAAGCACCTGCAACAACTGCCGACGGCACCTTAGCATCTTCCGAAGCTTCTTTGGCGTAACCGGTAATCCACCAATCGCGATTATCAGAATTCAGCCAATCTAAATTATCAAATTCATCTTTGTTCACGAGCTCGCTGTTTGCTTCATTATTTTCTTCCTTGGTCTGCAGCAAGATCGGCTTATATGTATATAACTCTGAAACCTGAGTTTTCCCGGCAGTAAAGGTTACGTTATCAGTTACTCTGGCAAATTTGAGAAACTTACCTTCAACATCAGCCTCATTTTTAAAAGCATCATCGTTGACATAAATTATATGCGTCATCTCACCGCTACTTTTTTCAGCATGGATAAAATCACCGTATCTGGTATAACTTTGAGGATTAATTAACGTAACTGTTTTATTACCATCCGCATAAGTGTACTCGTTGCCATTTAAAGTACCGCCGTGGTAAATCTCGGTGCCGTCTTTCACAACGGTTACCCCTGCCGAATTTAAAATATCAGTATTAATGATAAAATTACCGTTATTACCGCTCAAAGTATCAATCGACATTTTTTGATAAGGATTAGAGTCTTTATAATAATGCTCTTGGTGCGAAAGGTCGATCAAGCCTTCATTAACACTGAGCTCCATAAAATCGCTGTCGCTGGTAACCTGCCACTCCGTGCCCTTTGCAGCAGTGATATATACATTACCATTAGCGGCACCATATAAATACGAGCCTTCCTTATCCATAACAAAATTGATATATGAGCTTCCGTCAGCAGGCAAGTCAGTTGCCAGCCTAGCACTCGGTTCACCGGTATTTAACGAATACAAATCCGTATCCTGCTCCCAATGTGTCCAGGGATTAACAACAATTTCCAGCGACATATTACTGCCGTCAGTGTAGCCCTTGCCGTCAGCATACAGATCGCCGTCTACCGCAACCAAATTGCTTTTGCCGCCTGTATTTACTTCAATAATGCCGCCTTTAACAGCGTGCAGCGCCCGCGCCAGTTTAAAATCGCTGTCATGGGCGGTACGGTCTACTTTAATATCGGTTTTGCCATCAATAACCACTTTACTTTTAGCCTTGTTAGCCCAAACGCCAAACCCGTCATTTGCAGCAGCATTAGCGCTAATCTTCAAAGCACCATTGACAGTTACCGTACCTGAATTCTCTGCCAAAATACCCACAGTCCTGCCCTTGGTAGACGTTACATCAATATTTACAATACTTTCAGCACTGGTAGTTACCGTTCCGCCTACCCGCACCCATTCAAAACCAGCCGATTCATAACGCCCAACCAGCCCCATAGCATCGCCGATATCAGTTGCAGCTTTCAAATTTACCGTACCGTTGATAATAGTTTTACCGCCATTTACCAAAGCATAAGCATCGTTCTTCTGCGATTTAGCAGTAATATTACTAACAGTAGCTTCACTAAATTGCGCAGCGCTGTATTTTTCATTATAAACACCAGTCGCCGTACCTACAGCCTCAGCATTTATTTTAGTTTCGACACTGTTAAACTTTATTACGCTGCCATAGTTATCTCCCGATGTATTGACCACCGCTATCACACTGACGCCGTTTTTACTGCTGACCGCACTCAAATCAGTAAGATCGGCATTAAGCTCTACCATCGCGCCATCATATGCCGTCAACGCCGTCAGCTGCTTGCTATTGGTGCCGTTATTGGCGATCACCGTACTGGTGCCGCTAAAAATAGCTTTCCTATCCGGGTCACCTGCGGCATTAAGCAAATAAACCACCTGTTTATCCCCGCTATAAACTTTATTGATATCACTAAATTCCTGTGTTTTATCGCCTGTCGATGGTAAAGTTATATTTTGGTCAGCACTTGTTACTAAGGTCGCCGCCTCTGCCATCGGCCAAGCAGATGTCCCCCCCAGATATACACACGACATAGCCAGTAAACTCATCAGTACTTTTTTACTTAAAGCTTTATTTTCCATACTCTTCATCCTCCTTATTTGAGACTAGCCCAAATAAGGGCTAGCCATTAAAAATTCCACCGGGCACCTACGTTCCACTGCCAGTCTTTTTTAAAATCGCTGCCTGTGCTGCGTTCCACATCAAAATACACATGACTGTTTTTACCTGACGCAAAAGCCGCACCGATACCGTACTCAAACCAGGTATCGTTAAAGCTGTCGCTTACCTTCACCCGACCACTGCTGTCGGTCATCGTTACATCATAACCACCGCTGAATTCGTGCAGCAGGTTGGCTTTTGCATAAACAAGGCCTTTACTGCCGATTTGCTTGCCGATATTGAAGCCGATACGGCCAACTGCGCTCGTGATGCCGCTCTGATTTACTTCGATACCATTGCTGGTAACGTAGTTATCGCCGCCCAAATAGCCCAAAGTAAACTGCGCCTGCGGCTCGATATACCAACCGTTTTTCAAATCATTTTTACGTCCGTATTCAGCACTCAGCGCTACGCCCGTATTATTAAAATCGCCGGTGATCTTCTTGCTGTTGGTGTCGTACACAGTAAAATCATTATCCATATTGCTGATTTTAAACACCAGATCCAGATAATGACCCTTGCTGCCGATCTCGGTATTGTAGAAACTGATCGACTTGCTGCTGTTATCACCGCTGCCCCTGCTGTAGCTGCTGCTGCCGTCGGTGTAGCTGATGGCAGCCCCCTGATAACGTGTCTTGTCCTCAGTACGCTTTACCGCCTGATCGTAGCCCAGCTCATAAGCAGTATATTTGTTTTCAAACCCGAACCTGCCCTCGCGGCCTATCTTACTGCCCTTCACTCTGAACCAGGCACCTTTGGCCTCTTCGCTGTTATGGCGCAATTCGCCCATGCGCTGCAGCAGCTTGTCGTTTTCGGTACGCCAGGTGTGGTAATTCAGCGCATTGGCCGAAAGCACGGTATCAACACTAGTTGTAGGTTTAATATCCGGGTCATCAGGATTGTCCGGGTCTACTGGCACTATTGTAAAACCGTCCAGTTTCCATTCCGTCATACCCGTTCCCAATGCTTCATCCTTTAGGTTATAACGCACATAAAACAAAGTCTGTTCTCTGTCTTGCGCCGTAAACTTTATAGCATCGGGAGCAGTTGCCAAAAGTAATCCTTTGCCGGCATCGGCAGCAATCTGATCCATCGTCACCTCGTTGACATCAATAATATCAATGCCGTGCGTGCCTGCATCTGTGCTGGCAAGAATATTAACCTTGTCGCTTTGCATATTCACAACATCCGTTTCCAATTTGAACAAACCATCGGTACCATTAACGCTGCCAATAGTTAGATCAGCATATTTATTGGCAGTCTTCGTCATATCAACGATCCCGCCACCATGCAGATTCAAATTCATACCTTTGTTATAAATAGTACTATCGCAACCGGGATACCAAACCGCACCGTTAGCTACCTCTACATTGATCGCAGTACCGCTGGAATTTACCTGGGCATCGCCCTCCCACCAGGACTCCTGATTATTGAAAACAGCATTGATAACGCCTTTAGATGCGGAAACGAAATGTCCTTTGATCTGTACTGTTTTATCTTTGGCACTGTTGACATTGACGATACCACTGTCCTGAACACCTATAGCTGTAGCTTTCATCGTACCGCTGTCGGCAGAATGATTGTTTAGAGTAATCTTAGTATCACCAGTAAAATCAATGCTTCCATAAGCCGCTTTCAACCCTTGCTGCTGAGAACCTCCTGTCATCGTGATTTCTGTATCACCAAAGATAGCTGACGAATTATTACCGTTTACCTGAATGGCATAACTACTTTGTCCGGCTGAACCAATATCAATGGTAGTTTTACCTTGAACAATGAACGTATTATTTTTCCCAAATACATTTATACCGTAGCCCAGATTACTGCCTTGTTGAATGCTGTTATGGTATAGCTGCAAAGTCAGATCTTTCTCAAAGGTTGCAGAACTGAGATTGTCCGTATAATTATTGATATAGATACCGTATAGTGCATTGTTACCATTACTAGTACCTTTTATAGCCACATCGTCCTTAAAAGTGCCTTTAGCTCCGCCATTTAAGTAAATAGAATTTATACCCTGACCTTCAATATCAATATTCACCTTGCCATTGAAAGTTATATCACTAGCATCTTTAATAGAATCAAAAGACCCGGGATTTATATATTTAGTTCCTCCATCAATAATAATACCTCTGCATTCTCCTGCATCAGCCTTGATATTCAGCTGCCAGTCACCGTTTATAATACCCGTTGCTCTTACAAAACTTTTGTATGAGCCACCCCAGCCTCCAGTCTCAACATCTTCACTGCTGCCGAAAACCATGCCATAAACCTGACTGATTGTCCCACCATTACCGTTAATCGTATAAACGCCGCTGCCAGTCATAGGGATATCCAAATTCTCTCCATAAAATCGCAATGCTGCAGAATTTATAGTGCTCTCAGACGTAAAATTAAAAATATCACCACCATTCAGACTGCCGCCGTTAGTAATCAGTTGTCCGACAGTATTATCGGCCGCATTTTCTGCCGCTTCTGTTGTCGGGAGCTCGAATGTCCCCCCCAGATATACACACGACATTGTCAGTAAAGTAGACAACACTTTTTTGCTTAAAACTCTTTTATTCATAAATTTTCATCCCTTACTTTCACTAAAAATATTTTTAATATTTACTAAAAGCAACTCACTTAAAATTCAAATCGTACACCAGCATTGATCTGCCATTTCTTTTGGATATCGGCACCAAAGCTGCGTTCGATATCACTATATAAATGACTGGCTCTGCCAAGCTTTACGTTACCGCCAAGTCCCAGTTCAAAC
>OGOW01002924.1_pt1 | contig 12887 bp, 12 predicted proteins | sample 1552781 | NCBI WGS metagenome assembly OGOW01 (sample SAMEA2580145, study PRJEB22360) | human gut metagenome | biome: human gut; feature: human-associated habitat; material: faeces | place: Denmark | collected 2008/2010
GGCGGGGTCATGCCCATCATTTCCAGCTCTTCGGTGATGATGTGGAAGCTCGTCCGCTCAATGTCAGCAGGTAAATGATGCTGCGGCGTCAATATTCTATCCCCTTTCGTGCTTTTATCCCCTTCTGGTAGGGGTGGCGGCGGCATTTCATCTCGGTGGAGTAGTCGGCGGCGTCCAGCATCCACTGGGGCGGCGTGTGGGCCGTCAGGACGCACTCACATCCGGCAGGCCGCTCCAGAACGGCCTTTTTTAATAGATCGACGTCCACCATATCCAGCTCTTCTGCGCTCCCGGCTTCGTCCAGTATCAGCAGGTCGGCAGGCTGTGCTATGGCGGCGGCGAGATTCTGGTTTTGCAGTTCCCGGGTCGCGGCCTTTTCCTCCGGCGTCATCTGAAAGACGAATTTCTGCCCGGCCTTGCCCCGGTAGATCTCCGCGCCAAGCTGGGCCAGAAGCGGGATCTCGCCGCTGTTCCCGCCCTTCAAAAACTGGACGATGACCACCCGTTTCCCGGACCCCAGCGCACGGAGCGCAAGACCCATAGCGGCGGTGGTCTTCCCCTTTCCGTCGCCCCAGTACAGATGCAAAAGTCCCTGTTCCATTCAGCGCTTCTCCATTCCCATCGCGGCATACACCGCGTCCATATCCAGCGCCCCGCGCACGCCGTCGGCCAGGATGTCGAACTGCTGGCGGCGGTACTCTTCCATCGGGATGAGGGCCGCGTCGGAGGGGTCGATGCCCTTCCGGCGGCAGAGCCAGCCCGCCAGCGCCTCGGTCAGCGTGCCAGTGTCGAACAGACCGTGGAGGTAGGTGCCGAACACATTGCCCTGCACACAGCCCTCCCGGCCCCCGTCGGGGTAGTGGGCGAAGGATTCGCCCTCAGCCTCGGTCACGCCGGTGTGGATCTCGTAGCCTTCCAGCTCTGCACCCGCAAAGGGGGCGGCGGCGACGGTCGCTTTGACCTGTGCGCGGCGCTTCTGCTCGCTGAACACGGTCCGGGTGGGCAGCAGACCCAGCCCCCGCAGAGTCTGCGGCCGGCCGCTCTCGCTGCCGGTGGGGTCGTCGAGGGTCTGGCCCAGCATCTGGTAGCCGCCGCAGACGCCCAGCACCGGCGTGCCTTTCGCGGCCAGCTTGAGCAGAGCCGTTTCCAGCCCGCACTGCCGCAGCCAGAGCAGGTCATCCACCGTGTTTTTCGTGCCCGGCAGCAGGATGAGGTCGGGTGCGCCCAGCTCATGAGCGTTCGAAACATACCGCACACCCAGCAGCGGGTGCTGTTCCAGCGGCATGAAGTCCGTAAAATTGGACAGATGCGGCAGGCGGATGATCGCCGCATCCAGCGGCTTTTTGCCGTCCCGCATCTCGAGGCGCTGGCTCAGGGAGTCCTCGTCCTCGATGTCCACCTTCAGGTACGGCACGACGCCCACCACGGGCAGATGGGTCTTTTCTTCCAGCATCGAAAGGCCGGGGCGCAGAATTTCTACGTCTCCACGGAATTTATTGATGACGAGTCCCTTGATGCGCCGGCGTTCTTTTTCTTCCAGCAGCTCCACCGTGCCGTATAGCTGGGCGAACACGCCGCCCCGGTCGATGTCGCCCACCAGAAGCACCGGCGCGTCCACCATCTCGGCGAGGCCCATGTTCACGATGTCCTCGCTCTTGAGGTTGATTTCCGCCGGGCTGCCCGCGCCCTCGATGACAATGACGTCAGCCTCCTCGGCGAGGCTGTCATACGCCTTCAGGATGTCCGGCACCAGCTGCCGTTTCGTGCGGAAATACTCCGACGCTTTCATCTGGCCCCGCACCTCGCCGTTGACGATGACCTGACTGCCCACGTCACTGCTGGGCTTCAGGAGGATGGGGTTCATCCGCACGTCCGGCTCGACACCGGCGGCCTGCGCCTGCACCACCTGCGCCCGGCCCATCTCGAGGCCGTCTTTGGTGACGAAGCTGTTCAGAGCCATGTTCTGGCTCTTGAACGGCACGGCGCGCAGGCCGTCCTGCGCAAAAATGCGGCAGAGCGCCGCGCAGAGCAGGCTTTTGCCTGCACCGCTCATCGTACCCTGCACCATGATGCATTTTGCCCTGCTCATCCCAGCACCTCTTTCATAAGTTCCAGCAGCCGGGCGTTCTCGGGGGCCGTGCGCACCGCCGTGCGGTACCACTCCGGCCCGAGGCCCGGATAATTCGCGCAGCTGCGCACCTGTGTTCCCAGCGGGCGAAGCCTCTCGTTCAGGTCGGCGGGCGCGCGGAAGAGCAGATAGTTCGCCTTTCCGTCGATGACCCGCAGACCCAGCGCCCGCAGGCCCGCCGTCAGAACGGGCCGCTGCCGGGCGATGAGCGCGCGCACCTCGTCCACATAAGCGGTTTCTTTCAGGGCCGCGACGCCTGCCGCCTGGGCCAGACTGGACACGGCCCACGGCTGGCCCGCTGTCTGCATTTTTTCCAGAAGCGTTTCGTCGCCGCAGAGGCAGTAACCCAGCCGGACACCGGCCATGCCGTAGAGCTTGGTGAAAGCTTTCAGGATGACGAGGTTCCCACTTTCCAGCAGAGGCTTCGCGGTCCATCCGTCGGCGTCGGGCAGAAAGTCCAGAAAGCACTCATCTACGGCCAAAATCGTGTGGCACTCCCCGCACCGGCGCAGCAGCTTTTTCACCAGTTCGGGTGAGGCCAGCTGCCCCGTCGGGTTGTTGGGCTGGCAGAGGAACACCATGTCGATGCTCTCGTCCACGGCGTCCACGAGGGCGTCCGTCGGGGCGAAATCATTCGTTTCATCGAGGAAGAAGCGTTTCACTTCGCACCCCACCGTATCCAATGCAGAGGCGTACTCGGCAAAAGTCGGGGCTGTCACCAGCGCCTTATGGGGCTTTACGGCCCAGACCAGCCGGAAGATGAGGTCTGCCGCGCCGTTGCCGCAGAGGATACGCTCCTGCGGCACACCCTCGGCCCGGCTCAGCGCCGCCCGCAGGGTACGGCAGAGGGGGTCGGGGTAGCGGTCGGCCAGAGGCAGAGCGTCCCGGATGGCCTGCGCCACCCCTTCGGGCAGACCGAGTGGGCTGACGTTCGCCGAAAAATCCAGCGCGTCCCGGCCAAAGCGTTCGCGGTAGCCCATCCAGTCACCGCCGTGGACCAGTTGTTTCATCCCAAGAACCCCCGTATCGCACATCCAAACGCCAGCGCAAACCCGCTGGCTACATACATCATCCGATCTGCCCGCAGAATATCCTCCGGCTCGATGGGCCGCAGCGGGTCGCCGATGGTGGGCTTCGGATAATATTCCCCGAAATAATAGGCCGGCCCGGCCAGCTGGACGCCCAGCGCACCGGCGCAGGCGCTCTCGGTCTGGGCGCTGTTGGGGCTGGCGTGATTGCGGCGGTCCCGCCGCCAGATGCACCATGCGCCCGAGGCGCTGTTCCCGGTCAGAGCCGCGGCCATTACCCAGAGCAGCGCCGCCAGGCGGCTCGGGATATAGTTTGCCACATCGTCCAGTTTTGCAGCGGCACGGCCAAAGTAGAGATATTTTTCGTTTTTGTAGCCCAGCATACTGTCCATGGTGTTGATGGCCTTGTAGGTCAGGGCCAGCGGCGCACCGCCCAGCAGCATATAAAGCAAAGGCGCAATGACGCCGTCGCTGGCGTTCTCGGCCACCGTCTCCACCGCCGCTTTGGTCACGCCCTCGGCGGTCAAGGCTTCCGTGTCGCGGCCCACGATGCGGCTCACAGCCTTTCGGGCGGCGGGCAGGCTGCCTTTTTTCAGCTCGGCATAGACATTCGTGCTCTCCTGCACCAGTCCCTTTGCGGCCAGCGCCTGCCCGCACCAGAACATCTGGACGGCCAGCCCCAGCAGGGGGTGAAGCATCGCCGCGCCCCAGCAGACAAGGCCCGTGAACAGCAGCGTCCCCACCGGCAGGCAGAACGCCAGCACCGCGCCGCCCAGCAGCTCGCCCTGAGGCGTTTTGGGCAGGCGGGAGCGGAGGAATTTTTCCAGCCGGGAGATGGCTTTGCCCATGTACACCACCGGGTGGGGCAGCCATGCCGGGTCGCCGAAAATGGCATCCAGCACGAAGCCTCCCAGCACAGCCCAGGCGGTCATCATACGCCGGCCTCCGCGTCTTTCGTGTACTGTACGGTCTTCACGAGGCGGAGCTGGCGCTTCTCGGCCCAGTCGGCGGCATCCAGCACATAGCCGCCCGCGTTGGGGCCGCACCACGCATAATAATCGCGCCTGGGCAGGGCGTACCGCTCCATCGCCGCCATCTGGGTGCCGCCGTGGGCCAGGATGACCAGCAGCTCTTCGCCGTCGGCCAGCGCCTTGTCCACCAGAGCAGAGAAGGCATTGCAGATGCGGTTCGAGAAGTCGTCCTTCCGCTCACCGTCGGGGCATTTGCTCTCGCAGTTGGCCTGCACCCACGCCTGATAATCGGCGTCGTGCTCCATCTCGACGTAGTTTTTGCCCTCGAAGCTGCCGAAGCACATCTCCTGCAGGTCCTTTACGACCACGAGCTCTGCCTCCGGGAAGAGCACCCGGGCCGTCTGGGCCGTCCGCTGCAGCGGGGTGATATAGACCACCTTCGGGTCGATGTCGGCCCGGCGCAGCTGGCTCAGGCCCTCCGCCGAGAGCGGGATGTCGCGCTGGCCCTGATAGCGCTTCTGGGCGTTGTATTCGGTCAGGCCGTGACGCAGCAGATAGATCAACATTGGGGTAATTCTCCTTTCAATACCGTCGGGATGCCGCAGAACATCTGCACCACGCAGTCGGCGCGCTCTGCCAGCAGGCAGGCCAGCCGTCCGGCGGCCTCCCGCCCGGCGCGCTCCTCAGCATCCATCGGGACAACACCGCCGCCGACCTCGGTGGCGATGACAATATCATATTCCGCCAGCTCCCGGGCCAGCGTTTCGAGCTGCTCCGGGGTCTGAGTCTCGGCGGCGGCGTCCTGCACATCGGCGATGACGCTGCCCCGGAAGTTCCGCGCAAAGGTGCGCTTGCCGCTGTAGAGCGGCCCTGTGATGAACATCATTTACAGCACTCCTTCCCACTGGCTGACAGCCAGCGCCGCCAGCATCCACAGCTCGGCTCGCTGCAAAAACCACCCGGCCAGGTCGCCGGTGATGCCGCCAAACTGCTTTTTTGCCACGAAATCATAGCGCCACAGCGCCAGAAGCGCCGCCGCCGCCAGCCCGCCGCCGCCCAGCGCCGTCAGCGCCAGGATGAGCAGAGCCGACAGGCCGCAGAGGAAGCGGCGGACGGTCTGCTTGTCGGCCGCTGTGGCAAAAGTATGGGCGAGGCCGGTGTCCTTCGCCAGCGGGAACGCCGCCACGGCAAAGCCCGACAGCGCCCGCTCCAGCACCAGCGCCAGCGTCCAGCACAGGCCCGCCCGGGGTGTGAACCGCACACTGCCGCAGAGGCCGAAGTAGGCCACAAAGTAGCAGCACAGCCGGATGACAGCGAAGGCCCCACAGTGGGAGTCTTTCAGGATCTCAAGCTTTTTTTCCCGGTCGCCGTAGCTCGAGAGGGCGTCGGAGGTGTCGGCATAGCCGTCGAGATGGATGCCGCCGGTGACGGCCACCGGCACGAGGCAGAACGCCGCCGCCCGGGCCAGCTCCGGCAGGGGCAGGACGCCGCAGAGACACCACAGCCCGCCGCACACCAGCCCGATGAGGGGGAAGGCGCACATGGCGTACCGCATATTTTTTTCGTTCCACTCGAACTGCGGCACCGGCAGGGCCGAAAACATCGCAAAGGCCACCGCGATGGTCTGCAAAACAGTCACAGCTTTTCTCCCCCTTTGTAGTACACCGGCAGGCCGCAGACCACCCGGCAGACGTTGTCCGCCCGGGCGGCGAAGGCGTTGTTCACCTGCGCCAGCGCCAGCAGATACTGGTCGGTGTCGCCTGCGTAGTCGGCACCGCCGCTGAACACCTCGTTCGATACGACGATAAGGTCATCACACCCGGCGGCGAGGCGTTCCAGCCCGGCCAAAACGGCCTCGGCGGTGTGCTTTCCTGCCCCGCCGGGGCTGTAAAGCTCGTTGGCGACGAGGTTGCCGAGGTCTTCCAGCAGGACGGTCCCCCGGCCGGGCAGAGCCAGACGGTCGAGGTGGAGCGGGCATTCCAGCGTTTCGAACTGCTTTTGCGCCCGCATTTTCCGGTGCTTTTCCACCCGGGCGGCGCACTCGGCATCCCAGACCTGCATGGTGGCGAGGTAATAGCGGGGCAGGCCGGTCTTGAGCACAAGGCTCTCGGCGCAGGCGCTCTTGCCGCTGGCCGCGCCGCCGAGCACCAGCGTCAGCATCCCGCACCCCCCTGCGGCGTGTAGGCTTCGATGCCGCCCTCTTCAAAGGAATAACAGCCATCGTAAACGGCCAGCGCCATGTCCCACAGCGGGATGGCGGCCACCGCGCCGGTGCCTTCGCCCAGATGCAGGCCCGCCGTGATGAGGGCTTTTTTGTTCAGAGCGTCCAGCACCAGCTTTGCGGCCGGTTCGGTGGAGCAATGGCTTGCAAAAACAGCCTTGGCCGCTGCCGGGCAGAGCCGGACAGCGCAGAGCGCCGCCACACAGCTGATGAAGCCGTCGGCCAGCACCGGCACACCTTCCAGCGCACCGCCGAGGAAGACGCCGCAGAGCCCGGCAATATCGAAACCGCCCAGCTTTGCCAGCACGTCCAGTGCATCGGCAGAGTCGGGCTGATTTTTTGCGATGCCGCGATGGATGGCGTCGATCTTCCGGGCAAGTCCCTCGTCCGAAAGGCCCGCGCCCCGGCCCGTCATCCCTTCGACGGGCTGGCCCAGCAGCACAGCGGCCACGGCGCTGGACGTCGTGGTGTTGCCAATGCCCATCTCACCGGTGGCCAGCAGGCCGACGCCCGCTTTCTTCTGCTCCTGCACCAGCCGGATGCCCCTGCCGATGGCCTCCACAGCCTCAGCCCTGCTCATGGCCGGGCGGAGGGTGAAGTCCGCTGTGCCGGGGGCGATGCGGCAGTCGAGGACGCCCGGGACCGGTTCGCCCGCGATGCCCATATCCACCGGCACCACCTCGCACCGGGCGGTCTGTGCCATCCGGCAGACGCTGGTGCGGCGGGCGGCGAGGTTCTCAGCCACGGCGCGGGTCACGCTGCTGTCGGTCTGGCTGACGCCCTGGGCCACCACACCGTTATCGGCGCAGAGCACCAGCACCGCCCGGCGGGAAATATCCAGCTTTGCGCTGCCGATGAGGGCGGCGGCGTCCTCGATGGTCGTTTCCAATCCGCCCAGCCCGCCCAGCGGCTTTGCAAGGCTGGCCCAGTGGGCGTGCGCCGCCGCCCGGGCGGCTTCGTCCGGCGGCGTGATGGCCGCACAGAGGGCGGCGAGTTCTGTCTCAGTCATGGTCTCTCCTGTAATTTTCAGCCGCGGCGGCAAAGCGCTGCGGCAGGGGCGTACCCGCCCAGTACAAATGCGGGAAGCCCGCATAGAAATGCTCGTTTACAAATCCGCACCGCCACGCTGCGCCGCCCACCGGCTTTTTTGCCGCGAGGGCCGCGCCGTTGGCGGTGGAATCCCAGTGGTGGAATTCGTGGATGGGCAGCGTTTCTCCGGCGCAGAAGAGCATACTGTCCGCCTTGGCGGTCATTTCGGCATAGCCAAAGCGCACCAGCCTTCCCACCCGGATGCCATCGCCTGGCAGAACATCTGCCATGGGCCACGCCTTACCGTCGGCATCCTCAAGGCTCCGGCCCAGATACAAAAAGCCGCCGCATTCGGCCGCTGTGGGCAGGCCCGCCTGCACGGCCTGCCGGATGGAAGCCAGCATGGTTTTGTTTTCACTCAGAGTTTTGGCGTACAGCTCCGGGTAGCCGCCGGGCAGATATAAGCCGCCTATATTTTCTGGCAAAACCGCATCCTGCACCGGGCTGAAAAGCACAAGCTCCGCCCCGGCATCCCGCAGTGCGTCCAGCGTTTCGGCATAGGTAAAGCAGAACGCCTCGTCCTTTGCCACCGCAATGCGGACGGATGTGGGGGCAGCTGCTTCCGGCAAAGCTTCCGGCGCAGGCTTTTCGGTCAGCACGGCAAGGCGCTGCCAATCCAGCACCAGTGCATCGGCCAGCAGGGCGATCTTTTCCTGCAGGTCGGCAATTTCATCTGCAGTCTTCAGGCCGAGGTGTCGGCTTTCTACCGCTGCCTGCGGCAAATGGGGCAGATAACCCAGCACCGGCAGGCCGGTCTCCCTTTCCAGCAGGGCCTTGAGCATTTTATACAGCTTTTCGGAACAATCATTGAGCAGTATGCCCGAAACATGGCTGTTTTTGCGGAAGTTCATAAGGCCCTGAATTTGCGCGGCCAGCGTCACGCTGGCACCCTTGGGCTGTACCACCAGCAGCACCGGCAGGCCCAGCGTATCCGCCAGTTCCCAAGCGCTGGCACGGGTGGTCAGGCCCTGACCATCATAAAAGCCCATAGCGCCCTCGCACACGGCGGCACCATGCCCGGCGGCATAGCGGGCAAAAATGGCCCGCACCATATCCCTGTTGGAAAGAAACAGATCCAGATTGTGGCTGTCCACCTGCAGAGCGGAGCGGTGGAACATGGGGTCGATGTAGTCCGGCCCGCTTTTGAAGGCGCAGGGGTCGGCCCCGCGCTTTTTCAGCGCCGCCAGCACTGCGCAGGCAACCGTGGTCTTGCCGCTACCGGAAGAAGGCGCGGCGATGAGGAATTGCATCATTTGCGTGTACCCGTAATGAGGAAGATGGGGTTATTGGCCATGAGCAGGTGCAGTCGGCCCGCCGGTTTTGTGCGGCTGACGGCGATCTGCGTTACCTCTGCGGTCAGGCCCCGGGCCGTGAGGGCGGCAATGGCAGCGCCCAGCGTTTCCAGCGCAATGGCCGAAATGCAGATTCGTGCATTCGGATTCTTGCCGAGCACTTCATCCAGCACGGCTTCCATGCCGCCTTTGGTGCCGCCGATGAACACGGCATCCGGCGCAGGCAGGTCTGCCAGCACATCCGGTGCGCGGCCCTCGATGAGGATGAGGTTGCAAGCATGGAACTTTGCCCGGTTTTTACGGATCAGTTCACAGGCATCCGGTTCACACTCCACGGCGTAAACGCGGCCTTTGGGTGCCGCCAGCGCAAGCTCCACGCTCACACTGCCGGTGCCTGCGCCCACATCCCACAGAGTGTCGGTGGGCATTACCGCCAGCTTTGCCAGCGCAGCAGCGCGCACCTCCTGCTTGGTCATGGGCACCTCGCTCCGGATGAAGCTTTCGTCCGGGAAGCCCGGCGCACGCAGCTGCGGCAGATCAAAGTTTTCCACCAGAAGCACGCTGAGTGGTGCAAAGCTCTGCCCCGCCAGCTCTGCAGCAGAGCCGTAGCGGATGGCTTCCGCCTCGGTGCCAAGGTTTTCGCCCACCACGCCGTGGGCTTCGCCCATACCGGCATCGGTCAGCTTCTGGCACAGAGAGGCGGGCGTTTCAGTGCCGCCGGTGAGGAAGAACACCGAACGGTTCATCATGCACTCGGCCACCGGGTCGCAGGCACAGCCGTGGGCCGAGACCAGCTTCCACTCCTGCCAGGAGCGGCCCACCGCAGCGGCCAGCAGCTGAACGCTGGAAAGCCCCGGCAGCACCCGGCAGGAGATGCCAAAGGCCCGCAGCATCGGCAGCAGCTGGGCCGCACCGGAGTAAAACCCGGTGTCGCCGCTGTACACAAGGGCAGCATCCACCTCCGGGTCAGCCGCCAGCGCGGCAAGGACATCCTCAGGCTGATACAGGGCCTTCCGGTGTTCCGTGCAGCCCTGCGGCAGCTGTTCCAGCAGGCGCTTTGCCCCCAGGATCAGTCCGGCGTTCTGCAGGGCGGCAAGGCCCTGCGCGGTCAGGCTTTCCGGCGTGCCCGACCCCATCCCGATGAGTGTGATCATTGCAGCATCTCCTTACAATGTGTCAGGATCTGTTCCGCCGTTTCGCCCTGCTCGGCCGGGCGGCGGATGACGATGAGCTGTGCCCCGGTGTCCTGCGCTGCCCGGGCTTTTTCTTCAAAGCCGCCCGCCGCGCCGCCATCTTTGGTAACGAGGAAGCGGATGGCAAACTGCTCCATCAGCGCCCGGTTCAGCGCATAGGAGAACGGCCCCTGCATGGCGATGATGTTCTTATGGGGGATATCTGCCCCCTCGCAGGCGGCAATGCCCTCCCGGGTGGGCAGGACACGGGGAAAAAGCCGTGCCGGTTCCAGCACAGCAAAGGCAGAAAGCTCCTTGGCCCCGGTGGCAAGCAGAACATTTCCCTGCGTCCGGGCCAGAAATCCCGCCGCATGGGCCGCAGAGGCAAACACCATGCTCCCGGCAGGCAGCGGGCTTTCGGGCCGGAGCAGGCGGCGATACTCCGTGCCCGCTGTTTTGCAGGCTACCCGGATGTTTCGGGTGGCCTCCACCGCATACGGATGGGTCGCATCCACGCAGAGGTCAGCCCCCTGCAGCAGGGCGGTCATCTCCTCCGGGGTCAGCCGCCCGCAGTGGACGGTGATGCCGGACCTTTCGCCCTGTTCCTCAGCCCCCAGCGGGGTGGCCACGCTGACCAGTACCTCGGCCCCCAGTGCGGCCAGCTGCTTTGAAAACACACGGCCCTCGGTGGTGCCGCTGAATACCACGGCCCTCATGCGCGGTACCCCCGCGGCGTGACCATCCGCCCGCTCAACTGGCGGGTCTGGGCGTTGCCGACAAACACGGTGGTGAACATATCCACCGGGGTGGTTTCCAGCGCAGCCAGCGTCAGAACGCGGCTTTCCTGCCCCTCCCGGCCAATGTTCCGCACAATGCCGCAGACCGTTCCGGGTGCTTTGCCGTTTGCCAGCAGGATGCGCACCGCCCGCGCCAGATAGTCCGGCCGCCCCTTGGAGGAGGGGTTGTACAGCGCGATGCAGAAATCCCCCATGGCTGCTGCCGCCAGCCGCCGCTCAATGACCTCCCACGGCGTAAGCCGGTCAGAGAGGGAGAGCACACAGAAATCGTGGGCCAGCGGGGCACCCAGCACCGCACCGCCGCTCAGGGCGGCGGTCAGGCCGGGCACCACCTCCACCGTCACATCCGGGAAGTGCTCGGCCAGCTCCAGCAGAGGGCTTGCCATGCCGTAGACCCCGGCGTCTCCTGAGCAGACCAGCGCCACCGCCCTGCCGCTCCGGGCCGTTTCCAGCGCCCAACGGCAGCGGTCAATCTCCTTGGTCATGCCGGTGGAATAATAGAGCTTGTCCGGGAAGTAAGGGCGCACCAGATCCAGATAGACCGTATAGCCGCACAGCACCTCGGCTTGCGTTAAGGCGCTCTGCGCCTGTGCGGTCAGAAACCGGGGATCCCCGGGCCCAAGCCCGACAACAAAAACAACATTAGGCATCCTGCCACCTCCAATCCGGGGCAAAGGGACGAAGCGCCAGCGCAAAGGTCACGCCGTTGCCCGCCTGTTTGGGAAGAATGATCGTGCCGCCTGCCGCCAGCACCGCCGCCCGCTCGCAGACATTGTCCACACCGGTCACGCTCCGGACAAAGGCCGAAGGTGTGAACTGCCCGGGGGCGTTCTGCAGCTGTGCGGCAGAATAGAACTGCACCGGCCAGCCGTGGATTCTGCAAAATTCCAGCAGGCCCGGCTCATGGGCTTTCAGGTCGATGCTGGCCGCCGCTGTGATGCACACTGCTGCAAGGCCGTGGGACGCGCAGAACTGTGCAAAGGCCGCTTCCAGCTGTGCGGCGCTGGTCCCCCGCCTGCACCCGATGCCCAGCACACCGATCTTCGGGATCAGGTGCAGCGCATCGCCCGCCGGGAAAAGGGTCAGGGCAAAGTCGGCGCGCTCTGCCTCCCCCACCGGGACCACCCCGGCAGGGGCCTGCCCGGCTATGGGGAATTCCGAGCGGTACCGCACCGGCCCGCCCGCCAGCAGCCTGCTGCTGACGCGCTTGATGCGCTCCGGCTCCAGCACAGCGCAGTTCTGGTGCCTGGCCCACGCATCCACGGCAAACACACCGTTGGCATCGGTGGCCGTGGTAATGACCGGCACCGCACCGCAGACCGCCGCCAGCGCCCGGGCCAGATCGTTGGCCCCGCCCAGATGGCCCGAAAGGATCGGCACCGCAAAATGGCCGCACTCGTCCAGCACCACCACGGCAGGGTCCACCGCCTTGCTCCGGCAGTGGGGCGCAATGGCCCGCACCGCAATGCCCACAGCCCCCACAAAGATCAGGGCATCCGCATGGGCGAACTGCTCCGCAGCCCAATCGGCAAGGCCGGGCCCACCATGGCCGCAGCGGGCCACGGTGCCGGGCAGGGCACTGGCCAGCTTTTGGGCCAGCGCCAGCCCTTTTTCCGTAAAGGCGAGATAGGCGCGGGTCACTGGTCTGCCCCCTTGCGGAACTCCGTCGTAAAGGTTGGGTCGTAGAGCTTGCTCCGCTCATACCGGGTGCCCAGAAATTCCCCCACCACAATGAGCGCTGTTTTGGTGATGCCGTTGGCGCGGGTGCTCCCGGCCAGCGTGCCCACGGTGCAGCGCACCACCTTCTGCTCCGGCCAGCTGGCCTTGTAGACCACGGCGGCAGGAGTCTCCGGCGTGTAGGCTCCGCCTGCCAGCAGGGCCTGCTGCACCTTGTCGATGAGGCCGATGGAGAGGAAGATCACCATGGTTGCCCCATGGGCGGCAAGGCTGGCCAGCTTCTCCTTTTCCGGCACCGGGGTGCGCCCCTCCATCCGGGTGATGATCACGGTCTGGCTGATGGTGGGCAGGGTGTACTCGGCGTTCAGCGCCGCCGCCGCGCCGCAAAAGCTGGACACGCCGGGGGTATCATCGTAGGGGATGCCATCCGCATCCAGTGCGTCCATCTGCTCCCGGATGGCCCCATACAGGCAGGGGGGGACGGCGGGGGGCCCGACGGGAGTGCCGCACAA
>OGOW01002928.1_pt1 | contig 12863 bp, 12 predicted proteins | sample 1552781 | NCBI WGS metagenome assembly OGOW01 (sample SAMEA2580145, study PRJEB22360) | human gut metagenome | biome: human gut; feature: human-associated habitat; material: faeces | place: Denmark | collected 2008/2010
AAAGCGCTGGCCCGCTTCATTTTCTTCTATAATAAATTCTTTCATATTTAATTGTTCCTGTATAATTATACCAAACTCCGAAATAACACATTGCTATAGATATATTTTGTAATTGAATTCCGGCGACTACAGACACAATGCCAGAATGGTCTGTCGGATCAGTTCGTTTCTGGAAAGATCCGGATATTTTTCGTCCGGGGTAAATTTGATTCCTTCTTCCAGACTTTCTCTGTGATCGTTCATGGAATCAAGACGTTCCAGGAACGGACGGAGATCTGTAAAAATTTTCACCGTCACTTTATAACCGTTTTTACGGATGATCTTCTGGGAATTGGTTTCCATGAAAGATGCATCGATTTTCGGATCACTGCTGTAAGCCACTACTGTATTTCCACATACTGCTGCTGCATCAATATAGGCACTTTTTTCATAAAAAGTCATGTAAAGTTCATATGCCATATCCAGACTGCCCTGATGCTCATGGATTTTCTGATATAATCCGGCATCCATTGGTCTGCATTTCAGAATCATGATCAGATTCACCATGGATTTACATGCCGGAAGACAGCCAACTACAGTTACAACTGTCCAGACAGTCATTCTTGTCTTAAAATAGAACCAGGATGTAAAAAAGATGAATAAGGGTACTGCAAAAAGAATTGCAGTGATGATCAGGCGGCGTCTCTTTTCACTTCTGAAATATCCGAAGTTCCCTTTGGATACTTTTGAAGATGTTTTCGCTTTACTTTGTTTTTTATTTCTGTTTTTCTTTTCTGTCACTTACGTCCTCCTCTGGAATTTTTCTTATGTATATTTCTGATAGTATTCTTCTTTGCAGATGCTGAACTGTTTTTGTTATTTTTGCTATTTCTGCTGTTTTTCGCATTCCGACTACTGCCCTGAGTATGCTGTTGGCCTCCATGATTCTCTCGAAGCGGCCGGATCAAACATTTAGGGCCGTAACCTACCAGGTCCATTCTTCCGGTCATTTTGAGGCCTTCCAGCACCAGTTCTCTGTTTGCAGGATTTTTATACTGCATCAGAGCACGTTGAATAGCTTTCTCATGCGGATTCTTCGGAACATAGACCTTTTCTCCCGTGAGAGGATGGATTCCCGTATAATACATACAGGTAGAAAGAGTAGACGGGGTTGGATAGAAATCCTGTACCTGTTCCGGGGTAAAGCCAAGATCCCGGACATATTCCGCAAGTTTTACTGCCTCTTTCATGGTACATCCCGGATGGGAGGACATGAAATACGGGACAGCATACTGCTGCTTTCCTGTTTGCCTGTTTGCCGCATCATATTCCTTAAGAAACTGCTGATAGACGCTGTGACTTGGTTTTCCCATATACTTCAGAACCTGATCAGACACATGTTCCGGTGCCACACGCAGCTGCCCACTTACGTGATGTTCCACCAGTTCACGCAAAAAAGTCTTGTCCCTGTCTGCCACCACATAATCAAAGCGTACACCGGAGCGGATGAATACCTTCTTCACTCCCGGGATCTTCCGCAGCTTCCGAAGCAGAGAAACGTAATCCGAATGATCTACAGTCAGGTTTTTGCATGGCGTGGGAAACAGGCACTGCTTATTCTTGCAGACCCCTTTCGTGAGCTGTTTCTGACAAGATGGTTGTCTGAAATCTGCTGTGGGACCACCCACATCGTGAATATAACCCTTGAACTCAGGATCATTTGTCATTCTGGTAGCTTCTTCGATCAGAGACTCATGACTTCTGGTCTGAAGAATTCTTCCCTGATGAAAAGTCAGGGCGCAGAAATTACAGCCGCCAAAGCACCCTCTGTTGCTTGTCAGGCTGAACTTGATTTCTTCCAGTGCCGGAATTCCGCCCAGCTTCTCATACATGGGATGAACTTTCTCCGTATAAGGCAGGGCATATACATCATCCATTTCCTCCTGTGTCAGGGGCAGAGCAGGAGGATTCTGTATAATATATCCCTTTGTCCCATAAGATTCTGCCATTGGTCTGGCGCTGAATGGATCTGTATTCTGATACTGAATGGCAAAGCTGTCTGCATAAACCTTCTTATTTACTTTTACTTCCTCATAAGAAGGAAGAATAATCGGATCATAAACTCTCGACAAATCCCTGCACTTAAATACAGTTCCTGCAATATAGGTAAGTTCCTCTACCGGCAGTCCACTCGCCAGCGCATCTGCAATCTCTATGATCGAATGCTCACCCATTCCATAGGAAATCATATCTGCCCCGGAATCAAGGAGTACACTGTGTTTTACTTTATTCTCCCAATAATCATAATGTGCCAGTCGTCTCAGGCTGGCTTCAATCCCACCCAGGATAATGGGTGTCTTTTTATAAGTCTGACGGATCAGATTGCTGTACACGATCACCGCGCGGTCAGGACGAAGTCCCATCTGGCCTCCCGGTGAATAGGAATCTTTCTGCCTGTGCTTTTTAGAGACTGTATAGTGATTTACCATAGAGTCCATATTTCCCGCAGACACCAGAAATCCCAGTCGAGGCTCTCCAAATACCTGAATACTCTCCTTCTTTCTCCAGTCAGGTTGAGGAATGATCCCCACTTTATACCCACGACTCTCCAACAGTCTGCTGATGATCGCAGTACCAAAGGAAGGATGGTCCACGTAGGCATCACCTGTAATATAGGCAAAATCTACCTGCTCCCACCCTCTCTGTTCCATTTCTTTCTTTGTTACCGGTAAAAAATCCTGCATTTATATTTTCCTCGTATGTATTATAGTCATGCGGATACGATCATCCGCCACACAGTTCTACATCTGCAGCAAACCTTTCAAATTATCATTTCCGGATAATAATCAGACATGATGATACACTGCCTGTGCCCGGTATCCTTCGGATATAATATCAAGCTGTCTGTGGAACCGCTTCAGCTGCTGAAGATCTTTTGTTTTAAATACTCTCAGGAACTCATCCTGAATCTTCATAATCTCCCGCTTATTTGCAATCTTGTACAGATTTTCAATGTTGATCAGAATATCCTTCACCAGATTAGACTGCATCTGTGACGAATTCTGTGCATCCATAATCTCATTCCGCACAGAAGACATCTCATGGTCAAGAGCATTAATGGCATCTGCTGCCTTGCTCAGACGTTCTGCCACATGCTCCGGCATATCCCCTTTATATTTATATTGCAGGGAATGCTCAATCGTCGCCCAGAAGTTCATAGCCATTGTACGGATCTGTATCTCCGCCTGCAGCTTCTTTGGCCCTTTGATCGTATCCACTGTATAATAAATAATCAGATGATAACTTCTGTAACCACTCTGTTTAATATGCTTCAGATAATTCTTCTCACTCTTTATAACCATATCGCTTCTCTTCTGGATCAGGGAAGCAACCGTCTCTATATCCTCCTCAAACTGGCAGATAATACGAACACCGGCAATATCCTCCAGTTCTTCTTCCATTCTCTCCATAGGAATATGCTTGCGCTGCATTTTCTCAAGAATACTGCTCACGCTCTTAACCCTGCCCTCCACCTGCTCAATCGGGCAGTAAACATCATTCTCTTTACATTCATCAATAATGTGATTGAATTTCACTTCCAGCTCTCTCACAGCCAGTTCATACGGGCACAAAATGCTTCTCCATAACTGTATTTCCATTTTCACTCGCTCCTTGCATTTCATACATTTTGTTATTATAGCATAGATTTTGAAAAATATCTCGCTAATATGAATAGTTTCTGTTTTTTTTAGAAATGCTTGTTACTGTTCACACACCACTATCCCGAGACATACAAGCCAAAATTCCATTGCCGCAGGCAATCTGGAATGAATTTTGGCTATGTTACTGAGAACGGAGTGAACAGTAACAAATGCTTAGTTCCGCATTCTGATACAGTATATGCAAAGCATCGGACATATAGAACATTCAAAAAAGCACCCCTGCCGCCAAAGCGCAACAGGGATGCTTCCAACATCACTCTTTAAGAGCCTCCAGAACTTTCACCAGATACTTCCAGACTCTCTCTGTAGAAGAAATACTAAGCACCTCTTCAGACGTATGAATATCCTTCATATCAGGTCCCAGAGACACACAGTCAAGTCCTTCCATCTTCTTATAGAAAAGTCCACACTCAAGTCCTGCATGGATTGCCACCACATTCGGTTTCTGTCCATACATTTCCTCATATACTTCCACCATCTTATCACGAAGCGGTGAATCCTTGCGATACTCCCACGCAGGATAAACGCCCTGTCTCTCATACTCTCCGCCAAGGAACTCCGTCAGATAGGCAATCTTGTCAGAAAGGGAATCTCTGGCTGTCTCCACAGAACTTCTGATACTGGAACTTCCCATTACCTCATTCTCAGAAGTCTTCAGAATACCGATATTCGTAGAAGTCTCTACCAGTCCTTTGATCGTTCCGCTCATTTTCTGAACACCATAAGGTACATTTACAAGGAAGAAAATTACTTTTTCTTTACTTGTGGGATGAAGAACCCTTACTTCCTGTTTTCCCTCATCTTCAACAGTTACTGTGATACCCTCATCAGTTCCTGCATACTCTTCTCTCCATGCTCCCTGCACAGAAGCCGCATATTCTCTGACAGCATCTGCATTTTCTTCAAGAACAAGGATTTCTGCTGTAGCCTCCCTTGTAATGGCATTATCTTTCTGTCCGCCCTGCACACTGATCAGTTCAAAATCTGTTTTCTCATCCAGACCATGGAGAAATTTTCCGAGAAGAGAATTTGCGTTTGCACGATTCTTGTCAATCTCAGCTCCGGAATGACCGCCCATCAGTCCGCTGATCTTAACTGTCAGCTTCTCTCCCTCTGCATCCAGTCTTGTCACTGGAATATGGCTGACTCCGGAAAGTCCGCCTGCACAGCTGATCCAGAGGCTTCCTTCTGCTTCAGAATCCAGATTGATAAATCTTCTTCCTTTTAATACACTGCAGTCAAATCCAACTGCACCCAGAAGACCGATTTCCTCATCTACAGTAATAAACACTTCAAGCGGCGGATGAGCAATTGTATCACTTTCCAGAAGTGCAAGACCATAAGCAACAGCAATTCCGTCATCACCACCAAGGGTTGTTCCGTTTGCAGATACATAGTCACCTTCTACAGAAAGATTTAATCCGTCTTTTGTAAAATCATGCTCTACATCCGGACGTTTCTCACATACCATATCCATATGTCCCTGAATGATCACTACAGGAGCATTCTCGTATCCCGCTGTGCCCGGTTTATAAATAACCACATTATTCATCTCATCCTGAACATATTCCAGATCATGATCCTTTGCAAACTGAACCAGATAGTCGCTGATCTGCTTTGTATTTCCTGAGCCATGAGGAATTTTGCATATCTCCTCAAAATAATGGAACACTCTTTTGGGTTCACAATTCTCTAAAACTGCCATAATTATATTACCTCCAAAAATCACACATTTGTCTTATAATATACCATTGTTTTCCCGATATACGACAAATTTTCCAGATATATTTTACCCAAATACTATAGCATTTATTTTCATTCTGCGCCATATAAATTTTATAAAGAATGGCAAACAATTGCAAAGAGGTTGTTGTATGTCCAAAAACACCATACTCACCGGTGGTATTTGTTTTCTTCTTGTCTTTCTTCTGCTGCATCCTGCTGAAAGTCTGTCCTGTGCCAGAGCCGGAATGACTCTGTGGCTGAATACATTAATCCCAACGCTTCTCCCATTTATTATTCTCACAGGAATGCTTACACATACCGGTCATATCCGGAAACTTCTCCTGCCATTTGAATCATTCTTTCATATTTTTCCGGGTGTCAGCATCTGGGGTGGTTATGTTTTCGTTCTCGGAATGCTGTGTGGTTATCCTCTGGGAGCCAAACTTGCCTCTGATCTGTATGGATTACATAAAATCAGCAAAAAAGAAGCTCTTTATCTCACTACCTTCTGTAACAATCCAAGCCCTGCCTTTATCATTACCTATCTCTGTAAGTCCTGTCTTAAGGATACAGTACCTGCCGGCATGGTCTTTGCGAGTATTTTTTCAGCAAATCTGATATGTATGCTGTTCTTTCGTTTTTTTGTGTACCAAAATGCCACCATCTCAGATTCCCCAGGATTTTCACCCGAGATTTCTTCTCGAAAAAATATACTTGATTTTTCTATAATGAACGGTTTTGAAACCATTACACGTCTCGGAGGATATATTCTATTGTTCTCTATTCTGGCAGGATGTATCAGATATTATGCGCCTTTTCCACTTCTCTATCAATACCTGCTGCTCGGATTTACAGAGATCACTTCCGGACTTTCTCTTATTTCAGTTTCCGGACTGCCATACATGACTCGTTTTGTCCGCTGCAGCCACCGCATCCGGCGGTCTGTGCATCCTTGCTCAGACAAAAGGTGTTCTCCACCATGACCTCAGCATTCTGCCTTATTTTATTTCCAAGTGTATCTGTACATTCCTTACAGCAGGTATTCTTTACTGTCTGATTTCCTATCTGTGAAAAGAAATTCTTTCCGGGAACTGTCATCATTTCATTATACAAAATCAGGGCAGGAAATTTTCCTGCCCCTTGTTTTCTCATCTTCTATATTTATAACTGATTTATTTTTAGTTCTCTCCCAGATCATCTAACAGATCGTCATCATCATCTTTCGCTCCGTCATTATCATGATAAGAGCCTGTAATTGCTGCAGCCTGTGCTGTCTGAGGTGCAAGTTCCTGACGATTGTGGTTTACAACATCAAGACAGCTCTGCAGGGAATCAATAAATGTTTTGTATTTCACACCTGCATCCTCTAATGTTGTATTAAGCACACTGCCAATATTGGCCATCATATCATCTGTATAGGTGATCGCGCTGAGACGAATGCTGTTTGCATCCTGTGTTGCAGAATCCAGAATCTCCTGTGCCTGTTTGTTAGCTGCATTGATCGTATCATTTGCCTGTGCATATGCTTTCTGCATAATCTCATGCTGTGTTACCAGTTCCTGTGCTCTTGCCTGTGCATCTGCGATCAGTGCATCTGCCTTAGTCTGAGCATCCTCAAGGATAGCGTCCTTATTGTTAATGATCTTCTGATAACGTTTAATCTCATCCGGAGTTTTCAGGCGGAGTTCTCTCAGAAGTTCCTCAATTTCTTCTTTATTTACCACAATCTTAGTAGTTGACAGTGGCTGGAATTTACAGCTGTCCACATATTCCTCAATCTCACCGATAATCTGTTCAATTCTGCTGCTCATAGTATATACACTCCTTATTTTCTATTTCTGTTACTGTACGCTCTATGTGAACAATAACTTATTTGTTGTCTGCTGTAAGACGAATCTTCTCAATAACTGCATCCGTTATCTCGGCCGGTGCAAACTTACTCAGGTCGCCTCCAAAATGTGCAACTTCCTTCAATATTGTAGAACTCAGGTATGCATATTCCAGACTTGTAGTCAGAAATACAGTATCTACATCCGGTGCAAGTACACGATTGGTCTGAGCCATCTGGAGCTCATACTCAAAATCTGTAACTGCACGAAGTCCACGTATGATCACCTGAGCGTGATTCTCTCTGGCAAAATTCACAGACAATCCCTCAAATGGTTTTACCTCGACATTAGGAACGTCCTGAGTCGCCTTTTCTAATATATTAACACGTTCCTGCACAGAAAACAACGGACTTTTTGAAGAATTATGTAAAACGCCCACTATCACTTTGTCAAAAGAAACTGCTGCTCTCCGGATCACATCAAGATGTCCATAGGTAGCCGGATCAAAGCTGCCGGGATATACTGCTATTTTCATTTATTTTTACTCTCTCTTTCCTCTGGCACATACACATATGCATAACAACACGAATGCTGCCTGCAGACAGCAATCTTATGATAATTTCAGGAAGCAATGTATTCATTCTGAAATTATTATAGTTAATTATGCACGTTCTAAAAATACATGCTTATTTGTTTTATACTCTTTCGAACGCAGCTGCCTGTAACCGAGAGATTCCACATAACTGAAATCCGTCTGAAGATCCGCTTCCACAATAATAAGTGTATTCTTATCTGCAACTGTGCTGTCTTTCAGATATTCCAGCACCTGTCTTTCCAGTTCATTATTATATGGGGGATCCATAAAAATAATGTCAAAAACACCTTTTCCCTCAAGGGAACGCAATGCCTGCAACACGTCCATGTTCAGCAGTTTACCATCTTCTGCCAGTTTTGTAAATGCAAGATTTTCTCTGATGCATGCAGCAGCTTTTGGATTCTTCTCCACAAACACTGCATAAGAAGCCCCTCTGCTCAGAGCTTCGATTCCGATCCCGCCACTTCCGGAAAAAAGATCCAGGAAACGGCATTCCAAAAGCTCCGGCTGAAGTATATTAAATAATGTTTCTTTGATTCTGTCAGTAGTAGGTCTTGTGTCTATCCCCGGAATTGTTTTCAAATTAAGCCTTCTGGCTTTACCTGCGATCACTCTCATTTCAGATTCAGTCTCCAATCCAGGTCTCCTCTTGCAAGCCCTAAAATAAGAAGTTCTGCTGTGGCAATATTTGTCGCTACAGGAATATTGTACTGGTCGCATCTTCTCACGATGCTTGTGATATCCGGTTCTTTAGGATCGATCATGACCGGATTGTAGAACAGAATGACCATATCAAGATCCTGACGCTCTACCATCTCCATAAACTGCTTGTCTCCACCAATACTGCCGGCAAGGAATTTATGCACATGAAGGCTTGTCGCTTCTTCTATTCTCCGTCCGGTTGTACCTGTGGCATAGACCTCATGTTTGGCAAGTATATTCTTATAAGCGATGCAGAAATCTTCTATCAGTACTTTTTTACTGTTATGTGCGATTATACCTAAGTTCATAGTTTCTCCTCTCCGTTTCTCCTATTTATTTTGCGGATTTTATCTTTTATCCACAATCCTAACTGTAATTATAACAAAGCACTAAATAAAACGCAATTAAAACTTAAAAAATATACATAATTCATAATTTATTAATATTTTTCTTACAGTCATCATGCAAGTTTTCCTGTTTCCATGCTCTTCCTGTCCATGCGAAAACTTCCAGTGTATTATTTCTGCATCTTCATATACTAGCATTGCAACACAAAAATACTTCAAAAGAAAACAACAACCAAGGAGGAAATTGATATGTCAAACACAAAATCTTCTAACCAGACAGCTGTACCGGAAGCAAAAGGTGCGTTAGACCGTTTCAAATTCGAGGTTGCAAATGAATTAGGCGTACCGCTTACAGACGGGTACAACGGTAACCTGACTTCTAAACAGAATGGTTCTGTCGGAGGTTATATGGTCAAAAAGATGATCGAAGCCCAGGAAAGACAGATGTCCAGTGGTTCCCAGGGCGGACAGTACTAATCAGATAAAAGCCTCTCAGTTGAGGAACTGAAAAAAACCGATGGTGATGACTGAAAACAGTCAAATCCATCGGTTTTTCTATAAAAGCGAATTAATAAAATCAGATCATCCCTATCAGATGTACGATCAGTGCAGCCACCCAGGCAATCACACACTGCCATACCACAACACCAACAGCCCATTTACTGCCCATTTCACGTTTGATCGAAGCGATAGCCGCCACACATGGTGTATAGAGCAAACTGAATACCAGCAGGGATGCTGCTGCCAGCGGAGTCAGTACAGAGGCAATATTTCCACTGAAAAGTACTTCCAGAGTAGATACCACGCTCTCTTTTGCCATAAATCCGCTGATAAGAGCTGTACAGATTCTCCAGTCTCCCAGTCCGATCGGTTTAAATATAGGTGCCAGGACTCCCGCCACCATTGCCAGAATACTGTCTGCAGAATCTTTTACAAGATTTAAATGCAGATCAAAGCTCTGCAGGAACCAGATTATCATTGATGCAAGCAGGATAATAGAAAACGCTCTCTGCAGGAAATCTTTTGCTTTTTCCCACAAAAGCTGACCTACATTCCTTGCTCCCGGCAGCCGGTAATTGGGAAGTTCCATGACAAACGGTACGGGATCTCCCTTGAAAAGAGTTCTGTTATACAAAAATGCCGCCAGGATTCCCACCAAAATTCCAAGCAGGTAAAGACCTGCCATAATAAATCCGCCCTTCTTCGGGAAAAAAGCACTTACAAAGAAAGAATAAATCGGCAGCTTCGCAGTACAACTCATAAATGGAGTCAGCAAAATCGTCATCTTTCTGTCACGCTCACTTGTAAGTGTACGTGTGGCCATAACAGCCGGAACCGTACATCCGAATCCAATCAGCATTGGCACAATGCTTCTTCCTGAAAGGCCGATCTTACGCAGAAGTTTGTCCATCACAAAAGCAACACGTGCAACGTATCCGCTGTCTTCCATAAGAGACAGGAAGAAAAACAGGGTTACGATAATCGGCAGAAAACTGAGTACACTTCCCACACCTGTAAAAATACCGTCAATGACCAGGCTATGCATGGCACTGTTTACATTTGCTGCTGTCAGTGCTGCTTCTACCAGCGCAGAAACCTTATCAATTCCAATCTCCAGAAGCCCCTGAAGCCACGCTCCGATCACATTAAAGGTAAGATAAAATACCAGTACCATGATTCCGATGAAACAGGGAATCGCGGTATATTTTCCTGTAAGGACTTTATCAATTTTCTCACTTCTGATTCTCTCCTTACTCTCTTTTGGCTTTACAACTGTCTGTTCACACAAACGCTCAATAAAGTCAAAACGCATATCTGCGATCGCAGCGCTTCTGTCAACCTGACGCTCTGTTTCCATCTGCTGTACGATATGCTCCAGCATCTCCGTCTCATTTGTGTCCAGCTTCAGCTTCTCAAGAATCAGCGGATCTCCCTCGATTGCCTTGGTTGCTGCAAAACGGGTAGGAATATCAGCCTGCGCCGCATGATCCTCAATCAGGTGCATGACCGCATGAATACAGCGGTGTACTGCACCGTCATGGTCACTCTTATCACAGAAATCCTGACGCAGCGGATGTTCCTGATATTTCGCTATATGTAACGCATGGTCAACCAGCTCATCAACCCCTTCATTCTTTGCTGCGGAAATAGGGATTACAGGTACTCCAAGCAGCGATTCCATCTTATTTACATCTATAGAACCCTGATTTCCCAGCACTTCATCCATCATGTTCATTGCAACTACCATAGGAATATCCATCTCCAGAAGCTGCATGGTCAGATACAGGTTTCTCTCAATATTGGTAGCATCCACAATGTTGATGATTCCTTTCGGATGTTCATTCAGCACAAAATTTCTTGTAACGATCTCCTCACTGGAATATGGGGACATGGAATAGATTCCCGGAAGATCGGTCACCAGTGTGTTTTCTTTTCCCCGGATAGTTCCATCTTTTCGGTCCACCGTTACTCCCGGAAAGTTACCCACATGCTGACTGGATCCGGTCAGCTGATTAAACAGTGTGGTTTTTCCACAGTTCTGATTCCCTGCAAGTGCAAATGTCAGCACCTCTGTATCCGGCAAAGGATGTTCCGTTTCCTTCTCATGATATTTACCACCCTCTCCAAGTCCCGGATGGGGGATTACTGTTCGTTCTTTTTTTTCCGGTTTTACCTGTCCGGCATCCCGTATATTTTCAATCTCGATTTTCTCCGCATCTGCAAGACGCAGTGTCAGTTCATAACTGTGAATCCGCAGTTCCACCGGATCTCCCATGGGAGCGTACTTTACTACTGTTACCTCTCCCTGTGGGATCAGTCCCATATCCAGAAAATGCTGACGCAGCGCCCCTTCTCCGCCTACCGAGCGAATCGTTGCTGTCTTTCCTACCGGTAAATCTCTTAATGTCATGACTGCATTCCTCTTTTCTTTATTTTCTTGCTGTCATCCGTCCGAAGGTTTCCAGAATCTCAAAATCCTCCCGACAACTATGTAGATTTTATCCTTAATGCTAATATTTATCAATAGAAAACCCCAAAAAATCTCCAAAAAGTATCTGAACCCTCCTTATTCTTGCTTCCTTTTTTTCTTTTCTCATGATATGATTGCATATGTTACGCTGTTTGGTATCTGTGTGTCTGTTGAACAGTTGTCTTTTACCGATATTACTATGAAGGGAAGGGATTTTATGAAAAAGACACAGCTTAAAAATTCTCTGCTTCTGCTGCTGACAGCCACCATCTGGGGTGTGGCTTTCGTAGCCCAGAGCGTTGGTATGGATCACGTGGGTCCGTTTACTTTCAACGCTATTCGAAGCATCATCGGAGGAATCGTCCTGATTCCATGCATTTTCTTTCTGGATCACAGAAAATCTGCCCAAAAAGAGGAACTGCCATCGCCTCAACAACAGGTAGAACAGACCGGTACACTGATTCTCGGCGGTGTCTGCTGCGGTATTCTTCTGGCACTTGCCAGCAGTTTTCAGCAGATGGGCATCCAGTATACAACGGTCGGACGTGCAGGATTTATCACTGCCTGCTATATTGTTATCGTTCCGATTCTTGGCCATTTCTTTCTGAGTAAAAAATGCGGCGCCACCATCTGGATCGCTGTTGCACTTGCACTGGCAGGACTGTATCTGCTTTGCATCACAGACGGTTTTTCCGTTGGAAAAGGGGATCTGCTGGTCATGGTATGTTCCCTGCTGTTTTCCTTACATATTCTGGTAATCGACTATTTTTCGCCCAAGGTTGACGGTGTGAAAATGTCCTGTATCCAGTTTCTGGTCTGTGGAATCCTCTCCGGAATCCCGGCGCTGATCTTTGAAAGTCCGGATCTTGCCGGAATTTTCGCCGCAAAAATTCCGGTTCTCTATGCCGGAGTTATGTCCTGTGGCGTTGCCTACACCCTGCAGATCGTCGGTCAGAAAAATATGAACCCAACTGTAGCCTCCCTGATTCTCAG
>OGOW01002931.1_pt1 | contig 12852 bp, 9 predicted proteins | sample 1552781 | NCBI WGS metagenome assembly OGOW01 (sample SAMEA2580145, study PRJEB22360) | human gut metagenome | biome: human gut; feature: human-associated habitat; material: faeces | place: Denmark | collected 2008/2010
TCTAAAGAATTATGATTTGACTCATGATCAAATTCTTGATGGCTTAGTTGATGGCGGAGACGACGGTGGAATTGATGGCCTTTATTTCTTTGTAAACGGCAACTATATAGCTGATAAATCAACCATTCTTCCTCGAACAAATGCCCATTTAGAAATATATGTTTTAACTTGCAAACATCATGATACCTATGAACTAAACCCTTTAGAAAGTGTCGACTCTTCTCTTTCCGAACTATTCGACATGACAATCAAAACAGATTCTCTAAATAGTAAATACAAGAGTGACATATTAGCTAAAAGAGAACTTCTGATATATTTATACAGGAAGCTTTCACCTGCGTTAATAAAAACAAACATATATATCCGTTATATTTCGAGAGGTACTTCTGAAAGTATTGCAGATAACATCAAATGCAAGGGAACAAAAATTGAAGCCACCTGCAATAAACTTTTTTCTATAACAACATCAGAAATGAAATTTATTGGTTCCAAGGAATTGCTTATATTATACCGCATTAAAAGAAATGGTACTGTTCAATTAAAAATCAAAAAAGGATTCCAAAGTGGAAAAGACTTTGTTGTTCTGGTTCAATTAGCGGATTATTACAATTTTATAACTGATAATGAACACCAGTTAAAACGCTACTTTTTTGAAGAAAATGTTCGTGATTACCTTGGAAACAACAGAACTAATACAGATATTATGAACACTTTAGAAGCGCAAGATGAGATTGATTTTTGGAATCTTAACAACGGAATAACTCTTCTGACTTCAAGCGCAACTCTATACGACGACACAATTGAAGCAGAAAACATACAGATAGTAAATGGATTACAAACTACCAATACTATATTCAACTATTTTTCGAATGGCGGAACCGATGGTGCAAAACGTTCAGTTTTAGTTAAAATAATTGTATCTACAGAACCAATAGTACGCAAAAACATTATACAAGCAACTAACAATCAATCAGTAATTCCTCTATACTCACTACATGCAACTGATAAAATACAAAAAGACATCGAAGAAATTTTATATAAACATAACATATATTATGAACGCAAAGATAAACTTTACCAAAATCGTGGAGTTCATATCGATGATATTGTAACTCCTCTATATCTCGCAGGAGGATATACAAGTTTAGTTTTAAAATTACCACATAGGGCTGTATCACTTAAATCAAAATTTATGAACAATCCAATTCAATATAACAAAATATTTAACGAACAGATTCCCATTTCTGTATGGATTAACAGTAAACGTCAAATCCTGCGCCTACCCTTAAATTTAACGCCGCTTTTATGAGCGGCGTGGTTTCCGGCATTCCTCGGGAAGCTCCTCTGCCCAGGGCATCAGATGGTCCAGTTTTGCCGGATCTATATTTCCTTTTTCGTCACAATACTTAGGCAGCTCCGTGAGGATATGCCTGAAGTAGTAGTACGGGCGCAGATTGTTCAGCTTTGCTGTTTCTGAAATACTGTAAACAAGAGCGCTGGCTCCGGCACCTTTTGCTGTGTTATGGAACATCCAGTTCTTCTTGCCGATACAGAAAGTCCGGATAGCCCGCTCGGAAGCGGAGTTATCGATTGGGATATCCCCATCGGTCAGAAATACCTTTAAATAGTTTTCCTGATGGATGACGAAATTTAGTCCCTGTCCGGTCCTGGATTTCGGAGGCACCGCACATTCTGCAGCCTGTTGTTTTGCCCACGCAAAGAAATCCTCAACCAGCGGCTTTATCCTTGTCTGCCGCTGTGTAAGGCGATCCGTTGCCGGAAGTTCTTTCAGTTCGGTATCGATCCGGTAGAATTCTGCAATCTTTTGTAATGCCTGGTATGCCACGGAAGTTTTTACTGACAGGGGATTCTTTTTATCCGCTGCCTTTACGGCATCTGCAAAGGCTCTTCTTGCATGTGCCCAACAGTTTGCGTTTGTCACTCCCGGCAGTTTTTTGTCCAGCAGATGATACTGCTCCAGACTGTCCGTGACCAGAACTCCTTTGTAGTTCCGGTAAAACTCCAGCGGCTTTTCGTGATCCCTGCCTTTCTGGTATTCGTAGATCACCACAGGACGTTCCTTATAGAACTCCCCGGAACGGTGTACCCACATGTAGCATTTACTGTTCGGACGGTCACTGTCACCGATCACCTGTGTCGGTGTTTCGTCTGACTGCGTCACCGGCAGGGACAGCAGTTCCTGCTTCATACGATCCACAAACGGTGCAAAATATTTCTCAGCACACCGGATGATCCAGTTCGACATGGTCTGTCTGGAGATATTTACACCATTGCGTTGAAACTCCTGCTCGACTCTGTGCAGTGCAGAGGAGTTCACATATTTTACATTCAGAATGGATGCAAGCAGGGAAGGAGTAACGATGCTTCCACGCAGAAGATCCTTGGGGCGTTTTCCACGTAAGAATTCGTCCTGATGATCTCCGCCGGTTCCCACGTAGACTTCCACGGTATGGACTTCCACCGTCCAGGATTCCGGCTCATGGCGCAGTCTTTTGTAGGTTTCATCCTTCATTCTGCGCCAGTTGCCTGCACCATAAAACGTATCCAGTTCTTCTGTGGATACCTGATAAGGAGGAAGGATCTCTTCCGGGAAATCTTTCAGATCCGTTTCCCGCTGCCCTTTTTTCTTATGGTTACGTCGGGATGGAAGTACTTCCTCCGCAGCAGGCTCCGGGACAGACAGATTGCAGCAATTTTCTGCCTCATCAAAGAAGGACAGCTGACCATTTATGGAATCCAGCGTTTCTGTGTGTTTTCCGAAACGATAGCTGTTCGCTATGCGTACCTGTTCAATCAGCCGCTCGATGTTCTCATTCAGGGTATCCAGCTGTCCCTGCATCATAAGAACGATGGTGATTAGTTCTTCCAGTGTATGTCTGTCTGCCATTGTCCCGCTCCTTAAACTGTTTTCATTATACCAGAAAACACAAAGGATTGCGAACCGGCAACCCCGAGGTTTCGTCATTCTGCCTATGCCTGTATGGCGGTGTGATGGTCATAGAGCCAGGGAAAGATAAAGTTTTCAAGGTGCTGAAATTTTATCCGGATCCTCCTGTGGATACGTCACAGACTATGAAACAGCCTTCAGAGAGGCTGTAACACCGGGAATGGATCTGACCCGATAACAGGCATAAAAAATCTATGTTTTGCACAAAGATCAGGTGGGCTTTTGCGGTATTACTTCCCTGACTTTGGGGTTCAGGGGATTCAACCCCATCATAAGATAACGGAACTGTTCCTCTGTAAGGTCTGCGGCCTCTTCGCTGGTTCTCGGCCAGGACAGGGAACCTGCCTCCAGCCGTTTGTAGAGCTGAAGAAAACCGTCTCCCATCCATAGAAGTCCCTTGATGCGGTCGGACCGTCTGCCACAGAACAGGAATAAAGTTCCCTTTTCAAAAGGATTCTGATGGTATCTGTCTCCGATGATCATGGACAGACCATCGATCCCTTTGCGTAAATCCACATATCCGCAGGCAATCACGACTCTGCGGATACCGGCAGCATCTTCAAGTATGAAGCACCTCCTGCAACAGCCTGCAAAGCAGGGACTCTGAAATATCGTTTTCAGCAAGCCACTGCTTTGCCGTAGTGCCTGCCGGTCTGTCCTGGCACTGTCGAATGATGTTTATCCAGTTCGACCTGCGGACAGTGTGAGTTAATTGATCCATGCGCTTTAGCCTCCTCTAAAAAACTAATAGTTTTTTCGTGTCATTTAGAGTGTGGCACAAAAAGATCAATTACCCAAGGCGCAGGATTTGACGTTTACGAATGAAAAAAAGTCAGTATTCAGAATTGTTTCAGAATTGACATAAATCATCAGATTTTGGGCGTACTTTGCACCAATAATATCTATGATTTTAAGACAGGCTGTGTAAAAACCGAGTGCTTGCATGAAGGCTGGCAGACCAGTGGCAGTATTAAAGTGGTGCGAATGGCATTTAACCTGTATTGCAACGGCACACAGCTGTCATTTTCGATATTCAGGTATTTTGAGTGAAAAATATCTATCTGTTTTCAATTAATAAAGATTATCCGGCATTAAGACCGGGCAGAATCCACTGCCCGGCAGGAAGGGATGATAAAAGAGACCAGAGTTCCTAACCCGGGTTTGCTCTGAATGCGAAGGGCACTGTCTTTTCCATAGTACAGAATCAGTCGCTGGTTGCAATTTGGCAAGCCAATGTGGCTGGAGGCGTATTCAATGTGGTCGGTGCGGAGAGATTCGTTGAGTTTGGCTAATTGGGCGGCATTGATACCGATGCCGTTGTCAAATACGCGGAAGCGGATGTTTGAACCAATCAGTTCAATGGAAATCCAAATCCGACCGTTTTCCGGCATGGATTTGATGCCGTGGAGGATAGCATTTTCAATCAGAGGTTGCAGGATTAGAGGAATGATTAGTGCCGTGTCCAGGCTATTATCCATCTTCCAGATAACAGGAATAGGATTCTCATAACGGTTGCGCTGGATGTCGATATATTTTCTGCAGTTTTCCAATTCGTCAGAAAGCATGACCAGATGGTCGCCCGTACTTAGGGAGTAGCGCATAATGTCGGCAAGATTCTCTAACATCAGATTGGCGTTGGTCTGGACACCATCGCTCAAGGTCAGGATTTCGTAGTTGATAGCCTGTAACGTGTTGTAGAGAAAATGTGGATTAATCTGATATTGAAGTGCCTGCAGTTGGGCAGTCTGAAGGCGATACTTACGTTCCGACAGTTGAATTTTCAGGTAATTATTCTGAAGGAACAGGCGAATGACGTTTTCCAAAATCTGGGAATACATATCTTTTTTGTTACTGGGAGGCGATGGAAGAGTTTCCCCTTTATCGGCACAGTCAAAGAGTTTAATGACCTGATTCAACTGATTATAGCTGCTTAAAGATAAATAGTAAGCTAACAGGATGGTGACGATGATAATGGTAGTCAGGATTAGAATAATATTCTTTGTTGCGTTTATGACTTCCTGGAAAAGAGTCGATTTGGGAACAATGGTATACACCCGAATCTTGTATTCCGGGTAGTTGCAGAACCGGTAGAGATACCTCTCCCCAATCTGACCGGAAGAGATTTGCGCAGCCAAATCAGAACTGTTTTCACAGGAGGCGGGAGCCGTCATCAGAAGATTGTCGTTATAGTCCGTAAGCAGGATGATTTGATTGGAATAAAACATGGTAGATTCATATAAAGATTGAATATAGTTCAGAGAATAGTTAATGACACTGCCACCGGAAAAACTGTGAAATTTAGAAAATACCGAGAGAATGGGCTTTGGATTTTCAAAGGAGTAATCGGTTTTATAGCGTGTAGAAATCCACTGGTCGGCATCGGTCTCCATCAAAAGGCTGATCCATTCCCGGTCGGACAGACTGTCGAGAAACACGAAACCTCTGGAGGAAGTATAGACACGATTGATGTCGTTGGACAGATAAATATAAATAGAATCGGACAGACTGTTAAAATTCGACAATGTGGTAATAAAAGAAGAAAAATAGAGGATAGAGTTACGGTCATTATAACTTAGATTTTTGCTGTTCATCAATCGGCTGAGGCTGGAAGTGAGATTGTTGCCTTCAATATAGACATTGAGACTTTTGCTCATACCTACCAGATCGTTTAAATTATCAACCACCAGATTCAGGGTATTGTCCAGGTGCCGGTCAACTTCTTTTGTTGTTTTTGAATAAGAGGAATAAATGATAATAGCTCCGGATACGAGAGTAGGGAGCACAAAGGCGCAGAACAGAACATAAAAATTCTTTTTGATAAACTGTTGTTTTACTTTTAAAGTTTTCATAGCGAATCCTCGCTTTTCCGGTATTCTCTTGGCGAAAAGCCATAGTAATTCTTAAATGCTCTTGTAAAGTTTTTAGGGTCATCGTAACCGAGCTGGTCGGCAATCTGATAGGTCTTTAAAATGCCGTCATTCAGCAGCCTGCATGCCCGCTTCATTTTTTCTTCTAAAATAAATTCAGAGTAATTTTTCTCTGTGTATTGTTTATAGATGGAAGAAAGATAACCGGCACTGATACCGATGTAAGCGGCCGCATTCTTCAAATTGGCATTGGCAAGATTATTCTGGGTATAGTGGTTGATTTTTTCAATCAGGGTTGTGTAATAATTTTTCTTTTCAACGGGGCAATCTTTGTAATAGATATCCAGTTTATTGTGAACCTGCGTAAAAACATTGATGAGTTCCTGAAATTTCACCGGTTTCAGAATATATTCATATACATTATATCGAATGGCCTGTCTTGCGTATTGAAAATCTGCATATCCGCTTAAAAAAATGACAATAGTATCCAAATCCTTTTGTTGGATTTCCCTGGCCAAATCAATCCCGTTTAACACCGGCATGGAGATATCGGACAAAATCACGTCTAAATGATTGTTATTCAGATAATCCAACATTTCCTGACCATTGGTTGCCTTCGCCTTGATTTCAAAGCCCAGGCTATTCCATGGATATAATTTACACAATCCGTTCAGCAGTTTAATTTCGTCTTCTACAATCCCAAGAGAATACATATTCTCAAGCCTCCCTACGTGTTTCCAGTATAGATTAGCGTGCAGTCATTGTCAACTGCACGGCAAACGAAATGTAAATAATGACACCTTTTCAGAAGAAAGTCACCTGTTAACTGAGAATTTGGGATGATATAATTCATAATAACAACAGTAAATCCGTCACAAAGAAAGAGCAGCTGATTTTCCGGTAGTTGATGGCACGTCCGAATCAACACCTGAAGGATTTATTCAGTAGCTGTAAATTTTCTCTTTCGTTTATGAGTATGATGTTTGGAGGTAGTTCTGTTACTCACGGATGAACAATACCGTAAGCGAAGAGATAATTTATATAAAGGTAACAGGGAAATCCCGAAGAATCCAGGATTTCCGGAATTTATCAAATGTCTAAAAAAGCTGTATTAAAGGAGGTATTTTTATGAAGAAAAAAAGGATTGCAGTTTTGTTGTCAGCAGTGATGCTCATGACCAGTACTTTGATGGGGTGCCAGTCAGGTACAAAGCAGGAATCTACCGTTCCGCCGCAGACGGAAGGCAGCACGACACAGTCGACTGCGAAAGAAAAGGAACCGGTAACCTTGAGATTTTCCTGGTGGGGTGGTGATTCAAGGCACGAAGCTACTATAAAGGCAATTGAGTTATACATGGAAAAAAATCCCGATATTACCATTGAGTATGAATATATGGGATTTGATACCTATTATCAGAAACTGCTGACTCAGTTGTCCGGAGGAACACAGCCGGATATCGTTTCGGTAGACTATAAGTGGATTGGAGATCTGGTGGCTCAGGGAAAACCTTTTGTTAATATCAATGATATTCGAGATCAGATTGATTTGAGTAATTTTGACGAGAGCTTCCTTACCGATTATTGCGGTCAGGGCGATTATCTTATCGGTATACCGTGCGGAATTAACGGAAGGGGAGCACTGTACAACACAGAATTTTTTGAACAATATGGGCTGACTGCCAGCGATGACTGGACTTGGGATGATCTTCTGAAGGCAGGTACAGAAGTAAACGCCCAGAATCCGGATGCTCATCTTCTGTTTTTGACCAATGATGTTTTGGTCTATGTTACCAGAGATATTATCAAACAGAAATATGGTGAAAACATGATAAGTGATGACTATGAGCTGATTTGTACACCCGAAGACCTGACAGAGTGTATGGAGATGGTTAAGAAACTCATTGAGACAGGAACTATGCCGCCGCTGGAAGAAAGTGTTCTGTATGAGACTGTTTTTGCTGACCAGATTCCGTACTGGCTGGAAGGAAAGTGGGGCATGACGGTATACAGTGCATCCAACTTACCGGCAGTTGTTGCCGCATCTCCGTTTGAAGTAGATACCATGAGATGGGTTGTAGCAGACGGCGCAAAGGATTCCGCTATTACTATCTCTCCGACTATGATGCTGGCAATCCCGGAAGCTGGAGAACACAAAGAAGAGGCAGCTGCATTCATCAACTGGTTTATGAATGACGAGGAAGCTATCCGCATTACGGGCGATACAAGAGGGATTCCGGCTAACAAACAGGCACAGCAGATGTGTCAGGAAGCAGGTCTTCTGTCTCCACAGGTATCTTCCATTTTGGAACAGGCTCTGGCTGCAGGCGGAAGTCCTGAAAACGGACCGACCTTGAATTCTGAGTGTGCAACCATTATCAGCGATTATTCTCATAAAGTGGGATACGGAGAAATGTCTCCGGAAGAAGCCGGACAGAAACTGTATGATGACCTTACCTACACGTTGGGAGAGTTAAAAGAAAAATAAGCAGGAAGGAAGACTTGGTAAAGGAATGGTGAATATGGCAGGGAAGAGGAAACGAATTTATAAAAAAAGAGATTATATCGCATTTGTATTTTTAGCTCCATGGATTATCGGATTTCTGGTTTTCCAGGCCTATCCGTTCTTGTCATCGGCGGTCTATTCCTTCACCGATTTGTCTATGCTGAAAGAATACAAATTCATTGGATTAAAAAATTTTCAGCAGATTTTTACCAGAGATCAGAATTTCGTCCAGTCCTTGAAGGTGACTGTAATCTATGTACTGGTATCTGTTCCATTAAAACTGGTGTTTGCGCTGTTTATTGCCATGCTGCTGAATATGAAAGTAAAGGGAATCGGAATATTTAAAACTCTTTATTATCTGCCCTCGATTTTGGGTGGCAGTGTGGGTATCGCCATTTTATGGAGATTTTTGTTTAACAAAAACGGATTTGTCAATTTGCTTTTCGGTAAAATCGGACTCCCAGCCGTGGACTGGCTGGGAAGTCCTGACGTTGCACTTCTGACAATCAGCCTGTTGGCTGTATGGCAATTCGGTTCATCAATGATTCTGTTTCTGGCTGCACTGAAACAGATTCCGCGGGATCTGTATGAGGCAGCTCAGGTGGACGGAGCAGGCAGAGTACGTATCTTTTTTACCATTACACTACCAATGATTACTCCCATTGTCCTGTTTAACATTGTGATGCAGATGATTAACGCATTCCAGGAATTTGCGGCGCCGTTTTTGATTACCAAGGGCGGACCTTTAAAAGCTACGTATCTGTACGGGCTGATGCTTTATGACACAGCGTTTACTTATCTGAAGATGGGATATGCCTCCGCCTTATCCTGGATTATGTTCATCATAATCATGATTCTGACAGCGCTGATATTCAAATCATCCGAGTACTGGACATTTTATCAGGATGGAGGGAAATGACATGAAGAAAAACAGTTTGGAAAGGGCAGGAAGAATGCTCTGCTATCTTTTTCTGATTCTGCTAGCAGTGTTCATGATTTATCCGCTGCTGTGGTTGGCAGGTTCTGCGTTTAAGAGCAATCAGGAGATTATTACGTCCTTGAGTATTTTACCGGAAAATTGGAATTTCCGTTCTTTCGTGGATGGGTGGAAGGGAGTCGGGAAGTATACCTATACGACATTTTTTAAAAATACATTTTTGCTGGTAATTCCTACAGTTCTCTTTACGGTATTTTCCAGTCTTCTGGTATCTTTCGGTTTCGCGCGGTTTCATTTTCCGTTTAAGAAGATTCTGTTCGCGTTGATGATTTCAACGTTGTTGTTACCGGAGCAGACGCTTCTGGTGCCGCGATACATTTTGTTTAGCCGTTTAGGATGGCTGGACAGTTATTTGCCCTTTTGGGTGCCGGCCATGTTTGCAACCTATCCCTTTTTCATTTATATGATGATTCAGTTCGTGCGGGGAATTCCCATGGATTTGGACGAATCGGCCAGGATTGACGGATGCAGCGCTTTTGGGATTTTTTTCAGGATTATTATGCCACTCTCCAAGCCGGCGATGTTTTCCGTAATTATCTTTCAGTTTGTCTGGAGATGGAATGATTTCTTTAATCCGATGATTTATATCAACAGTGTCAAAAAATATCCGGTATCCCTAGCGCTTCGTATGTCTCTGGATGTAGCGGATACCATTCACTGGGATCAGCTGATGGCAATGTCTCTGCTTACGTTGCTCCCGCCGATTTTATTATATATCTTTGCACAGAAATATTTTGTGGAAGGCATTACGACGACAGGTTTAAAAGGCTAGTGTGCGCAAAGAGCGTGCGTAGAAATGGAGATTAGTACGTAGAATAAAAATTCAGGCAAGTTATTTGGTCTGGTTATTTGCAGGGCAGTGTACTGAAAGTCAGGAGGAAGATATGAGAAAAATTCCGTTTAGGGGATATGAGATTCACAGTCTCAGAATGTGGCAGCAGGGTCAGGTGGACAGTGCCCTGAAATTCATAAAAAAAGAGGGACTAAATGCACTGATCTTTCATCAGAACGATTTGGTGGATCAGTTGGTTTTCCCGGAAAAGTATTATTCAAATGATATCCTGTGGGAGAGATGGCCAACCAGAAGACAGGGGGTTCTGTATCATAGAGAATATATACGCGGCGTAATCCGAAAAGCAAAAGAGATGGGAATCGAATTCTACATGGAAGTAAAAGAAATCAACGCCATGGATTCTATTTTTGAAATTCGGTCGGACTTGCGCAACCCGGACGGAAGTGTCTGTCCAAACCACCCGTTCTGGGAAGAATTTCTGGAAGCAAAATATACAGAGCTGTTTGAAATTTATCCCGATCTTGCCGGTATTATTGTAAGTCCGGGAACCAGAGAAAGCTTTGTATCAATTGCTGCCAATCGGTGCCATTGTCAGCGGTGTCAGAATACATCTGACTTGGAATGGTATATCCGCGTGTTAAGTGCCATGTTTCGTCCCGTCCGCAAGGCCGGAAAATCATTGATTGTCCGAGATTTCGCCTTTACAGCACAGCAGCAGAGCCTGATGATTCAGGCCTGTGAACAGATATCCGATGAGATTATTTTGGCGCTGAAAGCACAGCCTCATGACTATTATCCTACCTTTCCTATTAATCCGGAAATCGGAAATACGGGAAGACTCCGGGAGTACATAGAGTTCGATACCTGGGGGCAGTTTTTCGGCATGGGTGTTGCGCCTATGAGTCTGGTGGAGGATATGAAAGAGCGTCTGGAAATCTGTTATGAAAAAGGAGCGGTCGGAGTCTGGTTCCGCACAGACTGGGAACTGGTTCCGGATGCATCCGTTCACTGTACGCCCAGTCTGGTCAATTTATATGCCGGAGCTATGTTGTCTGCCAACCTGGATACGGATTTGGATGAGATTTATCAGAAATGGGTTCGGGAAGGCTTGTACTCGCCTTTGAAAACCGCTTCCATGCCGCAGAAACCGGTGATTCCCCAAAATCCGGATGCATGGAAATATTTTCGGGATTTCATGAAGGCTTCCTGGCAGGCCTTTGCAAAGTCCGGTTATATCCTGGGTCATCAGTTCCTGGAAAGCGACCAGCCTCCTTATACTATCGGAATCGCTTTTGAGATTATGACTGTTATTCATGCGAGAGAAGACTGGGATCCGGGCGCGACAGCCAAAGTAGCGGTCACACTGGAAAACATGGATGTGATTTTCCGGGAAAAACAGGAAGGCGTGGAGGAAACCAAAGCACTGGCCGACATTCTGAAGCTGGATGAATTGGGCGTGCCAAAGGATTTCGAGGCGGATATGAAGGTGGCATTGGAGACAATGGTTCGCTATGCACAGCTTTGTGAGATAAGCACCCGGGTTATGTACCATGTGGTTTACGCTCAGAAGCACCGGGACAGGCAGCAGGAAGAAAAAGCCTTCAAAGCCATTGAAGATTTGTATCAGATTGCAGATTTGATAGAAGAGGAGCAAAAGGGAACCCATTACCCGTACTATCTGTATGCCCGTCTTCAACCGTTACGAATCCGGCTTTTTGCAGACAGCGCAGCAAGACAATTAAGAGAAAAGGAAGGATAAGCTTGTCGGAGGGCATTTTCGTCCGATGCAAAATTCAGAAATGGAATACTTCAAAAATATGGCTTGAATTGATTCCAAAATAGAACAATTCATGGAGAAAAAGATGAAGACGGATGTTGAGGGTTTACATAAGCGGCATAAGTAACAGGTAAATATCACAAGCACTAAGCAGCAGATTAGCAAACGATTTGCTGCTTTTTCTTTTATCCAGAAGGCAGTCCACAGTGGTCTGTCTTTTGTTTTAAACAATAAATGTTGAAACACAACAATAACGGTGATAAAATAAAACAAATAATAAAAGAAAGGAAGAACAAACAATGAGCAAAAGCACAGTAATAAAAGAGCAAATAATGGAAATATTACGTGATAATCAAGAACACACGGCATCAGATATTAAAGTGACTATACGAAAGAAATATCCAGATATGGATATTACAGAGGGAGTGTTTTCCAATTCTTTTAGAACGCTTACACTGGCAGGGAAATGTATCAACAAGGAAAGAGGTGTCTATGTACTAAATTCTGATAAAAGAAATGTTGATCCAGATGCCGCACAAAAGGATGAAGGGGAAAAAGAAAACAAATGTTGCAATGCTTATTTAAAACTTCACCAAGATGTATCAGAGCTGTTAGTAAAGTGGAGGGAAGAATTTAGAAATCTGGTCAAAGATATAAACATATTGGATGCGGATGATGAGGTTGTAGCTTATATTTTGGAGGTACGTCATGCGTTGGAAAATTTGGAAAAAGGAATCAAGAGGGATGCATTTAATTAGAGTATTTGAAAGTTGAGATTTAAGTACGGAAAATTGGACAGAAAATGTGAATAATTGTATATAGATGTGAAAACTAAGATGATATGGAAATTATAAGGGAGAAAATAAACAAATGAAACAATTTGAACAAATTAATGAAACTTCCTATTTATCCGTACAGAATGCACCTGTGTATCGGAAAATTATGCGG
>OGOW01002937.1_pt1 | contig 12825 bp, 9 predicted proteins | sample 1552781 | NCBI WGS metagenome assembly OGOW01 (sample SAMEA2580145, study PRJEB22360) | human gut metagenome | biome: human gut; feature: human-associated habitat; material: faeces | place: Denmark | collected 2008/2010
GTGATTGCAACAAGATTCAGGCAGTGGGCGACACAGAGATTAAAAGAATACATGAGTATCAGCTTCCATGCAGGTAGAAGGATACAGCCTTGATGCACAGAAGGACAAGCTTAATTATTTTATATAATGTTGGGAGAAAAAGATGGATGTCACTGAATTTTGGAGATATGTTCTTGAGCAGGATGCTGACAGGCTTCGGGAGTTTTTTTGTGAGGACGCATATGTGAATTGGCATTGCACCAACGAACATTTCAATGTGAATGAATACATACGGGCAAATTGTGAATACCCGGGTGAGTGGACAGGAGAGCTGGAGAGAACGGAGAAAGCCGGAGACATGATTGTCACGGTAGCTCATGTGTATCCGAAGGACAGAAGCTGGTCACTTCACGTCACATCATTTTTTAAGCTTGAGAATTCAAAAATAAAATCCATTGATGAGTATTGGGCGGAAGATGGGGAAGCTCCGGAATGGAGAAAAAATATGAATATCGGAAAGCCGATACTTTGATAATGTGCGATACTAATTCTTTCAGGAGGGCTTTATGAGTATAAGAAAAGCTGAGTCGGGCGATTTATCAAGGATTGCCGAGATTTATGTGTTCAATAACAGAATTAATTATTTTCCCATATTTAAGGATGAGAAATATTCATTCGGCGAGATGCAGGTGGTTCCGCTTGTGAATAATTATTTTGGCAGGGAAGAGATACTGGACAGCATCTATGTCTATGATGACGGCGTGGTGAAGGGCTTTATGCAGAAGGAGGGCACGGAAATCTGCAAGCTGTATGTGGATGTGTGCTTTCAGAATCAGAAAATAGGGGATAAGCTGATAAAATATGCCGTCGAGAAGCTGAATGCGGATTTACTTTGGGCACTTGAGAAAAATACAAGGGCAATAGCGTTCTACAACAGGCACGGCTTTATACAGACGGGTGCAAGAAAATTCGAGGAAGGGACAACGGAGTACATAGTTGAGCTTAAAAGAGAACTCACAGGCGGGGAAGTGTGATGAAGAGAATATACATACATGGTCTTGGTCAGACAGCACATAGCTGGGATAAGTTCATTGAGGTGTCGGATAAGTTTCGCAAGGTTTTTAATTTTGTGCTTGCAATGAGCATGACTTTGTGGTAAACTTTTGTCAACTTAGAGGAAAAGACACAAGGAGATATCCGGGCAGTAAGGATATAACCTCCGTATAGCTGTCTTTTTTTTTGAGAAAATTTAGGAAATAATGCAATTTTATGCATATATTGCATTAAATATACATTATTACTGAATTTCTATGCAATATAATCTGCATACAAAAAACAGATTAAAGTACAGATGGAAAGGACAAATGGTGGTATAATGAAAGCTTTTCTGATTCTTGAGGACGGGAATGTATTTGAAGGAACCAGTATCGGTTCAACGAGAGAAGTCATCAGCGAGATAGTTTTTAATACCTCAATGACCGGTTATCTAGAAGTGTTGACTGACCCTTCGTATGCCGGGCAGGCGGTAGTTATGACATATCCTCTTATTGGTAATTATGGAATATGTCGAGCAGATATGGAGTCCGGAAGGCCATGGCCGGACGGTTTTATTGTCAGGGAGTTATCGAGAATCCCTAGTAATTTCAGAAGTGAAGATACCATCCAGAATTTCCTTGAAGTTAATGATATCCCTGGTATTTCAGGTATTGATACCAGAGCTCTTACTAAAATCCTCCGTGAAAAGGGTACCATGAACGGCATGATAACCACAAATGAAAATTATAATCTTGATGAGATTATTCCTAAGATTAAGGAATACCGCACAGGTAATGTTGTCGACAAGGTAACATGTCAGGAAAAATATGTCCTTGACGGTGACGGATATAAGGTAGCGCTTATGGATTTCGGCGCTAAGAGAAATATAGCCAGAAGCCTTAATAAGAGAGGCTGCAAGGTCACTGTATATCCTGCGAGAACTACAGCAGAGGAGATTCTTGCAGATAACCCTGACGGAATTATGCTTTCTAACGGTCCCGGAGATCCTAAGGACTGCGGAACTATAATTGATGAGGTTCGCAAGCTCTATGAGTCCGGAGTTCCTATTTTTGCAATCTGTCTTGGACACCAGCTCATGGCACTTGCTACAGGTGCGGACACACATAAAATGAAGTATGGACACAGAGGTGCCAACCACCCTGTTAAGGACTTAAAGACAGGAAAAGTATATATTTCCAGCCAGAATCATGGTTATGTTGTCGATGAGAAGACTATATCACCTGAGCTTGCGGTTCCTAGCTTTTGCAATGTAAATGACGGAACTAATGAAGGTCTTTCATATATCAAGAAGAATGTATATACAGTCCAGTTCCATCCTGAGGCTTGTGCAGGTCCTCTTGACACAGGATTCCTTTTTGACAGATTTATAGAGATGATGGGAGGTGCAAGATAATGCCTAAGAATAAGGATATTAAAAAAGTATTGGTTATCGGTTCCGGTCCTATTGTAATCGGACAGGCCGCTGAGTTTGATTATGCGGGAACACAGGCATGCCGTTCTCTTAAGGAGGAGGGCATTGAGGTAGTACTTGTAAACTCCAACCCGGCTACGATTATGACAGATAAGGATATCGCTGATGAGGTGTATATCGAGCCTCTCACAATCAAGTCTCTTGAGCAGATTATCATAAAGGAGAAGCCGGACAGCATTCTTCCTACACTCGGAGGTCAGGCAGGTCTTAACCTTGCCATGGAAATTGCCGAGACAGGTTTCCTTGAGGAGCACAATGTAAAGCTCATCGGTACAACGGCGCTCACAATCAAAAAAGCTGAGGACAGACTTGAGTTCAAGACAACAATGGAGAAGATTGGAGAGCCTTGTGCGCCGTCCTTAGTTGTTGAGAATGTTGAGGACGGTATTGAATTTACCAACAAGATAGGTTATCCGGTTGTTCTTCGTCCTGCTTATACACTTGGCGGAAGCGGCGGCGGTATCGCCAACAATGAAGAGGAGCTGGTTGAGATTCTCTCTAACGGACTTCGTCTTTCAAGAGTTGGTCAGGTACTTGTCGAGAGATGTATCGCAGGCTGGAAGGAAATTGAGTACGAGGTTATGCGTGACAGCGCAGGCAACTGCATCACAGTATGTAATATGGAGAACTTAGACCCTGTCGGAGTTCATACAGGAGACAGTATCGTTGTCGCACCTAGCCAGACACTATCGGACAAAGAGTACCAGATGCTTCGTTCATCAGCACTCAATATCATCAATGAACTTCAGATTACAGGTGGATGTAATGTACAGTTCGCACTTCATCCTACAAGCTTTGAGTACTGCGTAATCGAGGTTAACCCAAGAGTAAGCCGTTCATCGGCACTTGCTTCAAAGGCAACAGGTTATCCTATTGCCAAGGTTGCTGCTAAGATTGCACTCGGCTATACACTTGATGAGATTAAGAACGCTATTACAGGAAAGACTTATGCAAGCTTTGAGCCTGCGCTTGACTACTGCGTAGTTAAGATTCCGAGACTTCCTTTTGATAAATTTATCCATGCTTCAAGAAAGCTCACAACACAGATGAAGGCTACCGGTGAAGTAATGAGCATCTGCACTAACTTTGAAGGTGCGCTCATGAAAGCAATACGTTCACTTGAACAGCATGTGGACTGCCTTATGAATGAGGATTATTCCGGGTATTCAGACGAAGAGATTACCGAGATGTTAAACAGAGTAGATGACAGAAGAATCTACGTTATTGCTGAGGCGATAAGAAGAGGAGTTACCTACGAGACAATCCATGATATCACCAAAATTGATGTATGGTTTATAGATAAGATTGCAATTCTTGTTGAGATGGAGAATGCCCTTAAGACACAGCCGCTTACCAAGGAGCTTCTCTTAGAGGCTAAGAGAATTGAGTTCCCTGACAATGTGATTGCAAAACTTACCGGAAAGACCACAAAAGATATTAAGGCACTCAGAAATGAGTACGGCATCAATGCGGCATTCAAGATGGTTGATACCTGTGCGGCAGAGTTCGAGGCGACGACACCTTACTATTATTCATGCTTTAAGAGTGAGAATGAGGTCATAAAGACACATCCTGAGAAGAAGGTTCTTGTACTTGGTTCAGGTCCTATCAGAATCGGTCAGGGTATCGAATTTGATTACTGTTCGGTTCACAGCACATGGGCATTCAAGCAGGAAGGCTATGAGACAATCATTGTAAACAACAACCCTGAGACTGTAAGTACGGACTTCGATATTGCGGACAAGCTTTACTTTGAGCCGCTCACACCGGAGGATGTTGAGAATATCGTTGAGCTGGAGAAGCCGGATGGAGCGGTAGTCCAGTTCGGTGGACAGACGGCGATTAAGCTAAGCAAGAGCCTTATGGAGATGGGAGTTCCTATTCTCGGAACAAGTGCAGAGGACGTTGACGCTGCCGAGGACAGAGAGCTCTTTGACGAGATTCTTGAAAAGTGTGCTATTCCAAGACCGAAGGGACACACTGTATTTACCGTTGATGAGGCATTAAATGCTGCTCATGAGCTTGGTTATCCTGTACTTGTAAGACCTTCCTATGTGCTTGGCGGACAGGGAATGCAGATTGCGGTATCGGATGATGATGTGGTTGAATTTATGAATATCATCAACAGACAGGTTCAGGAGCATCCTGTACTTGTAGATAAGTATATTGTCGGAAAGGAAATAGAGGTCGATGCCGTATGTGATGGCGAGGACATCCTTATTCCGGGTATAATGGAGCATATCGAGAGAGCGGGTATCCACTCAGGAGACTCTATTTCGGTATATCCTGCACAGAGCCTTAACGACAAGGTTATCGCAACGCTTGAGGATTACACAGGCAGGCTTGCAAGAGCCCTTCATGTAAAGGGACTTATCAATATCCAGTTTATCGTAAGCCATGACGAGGTGTATGTAATCGAGGTTAATCCTCGTTCATCAAGAACTGTTCCGTATATCAGCAAGGTTACGGGAATTCCTATCGTTAAGCTGGCAACCCGCGTCATAACAGGTCACACAATAAAGAGTATGGGTTACACACCGGGACTTCAGGCTAAGGCAGATTATATTGCAATAAAGATGCCTGTATTCTCATTTGAAAAAATCAGAGGCGCTGATATCAGCCTCGGACCTGAGATGAAGTCAACAGGTGAGTGTCTTGGTATTGCTAAGCAGTTCAATGAGGCTCTTTACAAGGCATTCCAGGGTGCCGGGGTTAATCTTCCTAAGCACAAGCAGATTATCATTACAGTCAAGGATGAGGATAAGCCGGATGTTGTTGACATAGCACAGCGCTTTGAGAAGCTCGGCTACAAGATATATGCAACTCTCGGAACAGCCAAGTATCTGAATGAGAGAGGCGTAAATGCAATCAAGGTCAACAAGCTTGAGCAGGAGGCACCGACACTTCTCGACCTCATTCTTGAGCACAAGATCGACCTTGTAATAGACAGTCCGTCTAACGGTATTGAGCACAGCGGTGACGGCTTCTTAATCCGCCGTCATGCAATCGAGACAGGTGTCAATGTTCTCACATCACTTGATACGGCTCATGCGCTCATCACAAGCCTTGAGGTTCAGGATAAGCAGCACATGACTCCTATAGATATTGCGACTATCGGAAACAGATAAGCAGTAACTGGGAACCCGCAAAGCATGAGGAAGTAGCGGTTTCCGAATATTAAAAGGACAATATCATTTAGATTAAATTATCTTTTTTGAATGATATTGTCCTTTTTTTGTTGTCTGTCTGACTATGTCTGAAGTTAGGTGTTATTTTAAGCTTTATTTATCCGTGATAAGGCTGTGGAACTCCTGAAGTGACCTTACCTCAGATGAACCGTTCTTTTTAACATAGGCTATTCCTTCAGCGGTTGCCTTTGCCGCAGCCATGGTTGTCATGTAGGGGATTCTTGCCTTGATGGCTGCCTTTCTTAAGTAGCTGTCATCATGTACGCTTTCCTTGCCGACAGGGGAGTTGATTATCAAATCAATCTCGCCGTTGGTTATGGCGTCGAGTATGTTAGGACGACCCTCGTAGAGCTTTTTAATCTTTGTGACAGGTAAACCAGCCTCGGCGATAAGGTCATAGGTTCCGCCTGTTGCGAGAACCTTGAAGCCATCGTTTACAAAGCTTCCTGCGACATCGACAACCTCCTCCTTATCCTTGCGGTTAACAGAGATGAGGACTGTTCCCTCAAGCGGAAGCTTGGAGGATACACCTTCCTCTGCCTTGTAGAAGGCTTCACCATAGTGGGATGAAAGACCGAGCACCTCACCTGTAGAGCGCATCTCAGGTCCGAGTATCGGGTCAACCTCCGGGAACATATTGAATGGGAAGGCAGCTTCCTTCACGCCATAGTATGGAATGTGTCTTTCCTTCATTGCCGGGATTGGAGATGGTCTTCCTGTAAGCTCACTTGTGATGATATCCGTTGCAATAGGAACCATTCTTATATCGCAGACCTTTGAGACAAGAGGTACTGTACGGGAAGCTCTTGGGTTAGCCTCAAGCACATATACCTTTCCTTTTTCAATGGCATACTGCATGTTCATAAGACCCTTTACATGCATTTCCTCGGCAATTCTGCGTGTGTATTCCTTGATAAGACGTACATTTTCCTCTGAAATGTGTACAGATGGAATGATGCAGGCTGAATCTCCTGAGTGTACGCCGGCAAGCTCAATGTGTTCCATTACTGCAGGAACGAATGCGTGTGTGCCATCGCTTATGGCATCGGACTCACACTCGAGGGCGTTGTTAAGGAAACGGTCAATGAGGATAGGGCGGTCAGGTGTTACCCCGACAGCAGCCTTCATATAGTCTCTCATGCTCTCGTCATCATATACCACTTCCATTCCGCGTCCGCCAAGAACGTATGAAGGACGTACCATGACAGGGTAGCCTATTTCATTGGCGATGCTGATGGCTTCATCCACGGTTGTTGTCATGCCTGACTCAGGCATAGGAATTTCAAGCTTATCCATCATGGTGCGGAACTGGTCTCTGTCCTCTGCAAGGTCGATTACGGCAGGTGAGGTTCCGAGAATTTTCACACCGTTTTTCTCAAGCGAAGCCGCAAGATTGAGAGGTGTCTGACCACCGAACTGTGCGATGACACCAAGAGGCTTCTCCTTGTTATATATGCTTAATACATCCTCAAGTGTAAGCGGCTCAAAGTAGAGCTTGTCCGAGGTATCATAGTCAGTCGATACCGTCTCAGGATTACAGTTTACAATAATTGTCTCAAATCCCAGTTTTTTGAGTGCGAGTGAGGCATGAACACAGCAGTAGTCAAATTCGATACCCTGACCTATTCTGTTAGGACCGCCGCCGAGAATCATGATTTTCCTGTTATTTGAAACAGGGTTCTTATCCTCGCCGTTGTAGGTCGAGTAGTAGTAGGCACTGTTCTCGGTTCCTGATACATGCACACCTTCCCAGGCTTCATTAACGCCAAGGCTTGTACGTCTGCTGCGCACATCATCCTCGGAGACATCAAGAAGCTGGCTCAGATATTTGTCAGAGAAACCATCCTTCTTTGCCTTGGTCAGAAGCTCATCCGATGGAAGTGAGCCCTTGAACTTGAGAAGCTCCTCCTCCTCGTCAACCAATTCCTTCATCTGTGATATGAAATAATGCTTAACCTTGGTAAGCTCATATATCTCATCCACCGTTGCACCTTTTCTGAGAGCTTCATACATGATAAAATGACGCTCGCTCGAAGGTGTAACCAGCTTCTTCAATAACTCTTCCTTGGAGAGCGTGTCAAAATTCTTGACATGTCCAAGACCGTATCTGCCGTTTTCAAGGCTGCGGATTGCCTTCTGGAAGGCTTCCTTATAGTTCTTACCGATGCTCATGACCTCGCCGACAGCTCTCATCTGTGTTCCGAGCTTATCTTCAACACCCTTGAATTTTTCAAATGCCCAGCGTGCGAACTTGATAACCACATAGTCGCCGTCCGGTACATACTTATCAAGAGTTCCGTATTTTCCGCAAGGGATGTCACGCAGGGTAAGACCTGCCGCCAACATGGCTGAGACAAGCGCAATAGGGAAACCGGTTGCCTTGGAAGCAAGTGCTGAAGAACGTGATGTACGCGGGTTAATTTCGATGACTATTATTCTGTCTGTTACAGGGTCATGTGCGAACTGTACATTGGTTCCGCCGATAACCTGAACCTTGTCAACAATCTTGTAGGCCTGCTCCTGCAGTCTCTTCTGGCAGTCTTCGGATATTGTGAGCATAGGGGCGCAGCAGAAGGAGTCGCCGGTATGCACACCGAGCGGATCAATGTTCTCAATAAAGCATACTGTAATCATATTGCCTTCGCTGTCGCGCACAACCTCAAGCTCAAGCTCCTCCCAGCCGAGAATGGATTCTTCCACAAGAACCTGACCGACTATACTTGCCTGAAGACCTCTTGCACATACGGTCTGGAGTTCTTCCCTGTTGTATACAAGTCCGCCGCCTGCACCGCCCATTGTATACGCCGGACGAAGAACAACCGGGTATCCGAGCTTGTCTGCTATGGCGAGTGCTTCATCAACAGAGTAGGCAACCTCGCTTCGTGCCATCTCAATGCCGAGGGAATTCATTGTCTTTTTGAATTCAATGCGGTCCTCGCCGCGTTCGATGGCATCCACCTGTACACCGATAACTTTGACATTATATTTGTCAAGCACGCCTGCCTTGTATAATTCTGAGCAGAGATTAAGACCTGACTGACCGCCGAGATTCGGAAGCAGTGCATCAGGGCGCTCCTTGGCAATAATCTGTTCAAGACGTTCAACATTAAGAGGCTCAATGTAGGTGACATCTGCAGTCTCAGGGTCGGTCATGATTGTTGCGGGGTTAGAGTTTACAAGAACAATCTTATAACCTAGCTTTCTGAGTGCTTTACACGCCTGTGTTCCCGAGTAATCGAACTCGCAGGCCTGACCTATCACAATAGGTCCTGAACCAATAATAAGTACCTTATCAATATCCTTAAGCTTTGGCATGATATTTCCTCCCTAAATTTAGTAATTACATTATAAGCTAAAGTGACAGAGGAATAAAGCTTAATTTATGAAAAAAATAATTTTAATTGCTTAGAGCTGGAGGAGGAACATATTTCTGCCATATCTGCTAAAATGTCTGCCTGGGGCATGTTAAATATCAAAATAACATTTCTGTAATGGTAATACCAATTTCCATGTGGTATAATAAGCGAAAACAAAAATAAGAGTAACTATTCAGAACCACATTCCCAGAACCGTCTCTATGAGGCTTTTCTATTGCCTATGTGGTCACACTACCATATAAAACAGTTTATCTGCCTGAATAAGCAATCGCAGAACGCAGTTTTACATGGTTATGAATAGTTAGAAATGAAAAGAAAAAGGTGAAAAGAAAAAGGTGAAGATAATGGGCGATTATAATTATAATAAGTTCGACAGTATAATATTTGACGTGGATGGTACTCTGTGGGATGTTAGGGATGCGGTAGCTCATGCGTGGCGCGATGTCATCACGGAGCTCACTGACTGGGAGATTAATTTTGACGGTAAGAGCCTTGGAGCTATGTTCGGAAAGACGATGGATACGATATTTTTCCATTTTTATCCGAACAGCACGAAAGAAGAATACGAGAAGATAACAGGTGTAATCTACAAGAGACAGAAAGAATATCTTATAAGATATGCACCGGCGTTGTATGAGGGGGTTGCCAGGACTCTTGAAAAGCTGTCACATAGATATAAGCTGTTTATAGTGACCAACGCACAGAGAGGTTATATAGATACGGTTTTTGCGGTGCACGATGTTCAGAAATATTTTACTGACTGGATGTGCTTCGGTGATACGAATGCGTCGAAGGATGTGACAATAAGAAAAATTATTGAGAGAAATAATCTTAAAAATGCGGTCTATGTAGGTGACACGCAGGGCGATGCAGATTCTTGTGAGAAGGCAGGAATACCTATCGTGTATGCCGCCTATGGACTTGGAAAGGTTGAGAAGCCTTGGAGAAGTATAGACAAGTTTAGTGAGCTTGAGGATATTTTTCTTAGAGATAAAGCCTGCAATGAGGCACAGGAAAGTATATCAGAATGTAAGCTGTCTGAAGAAGATGGTGACAGGGAAGGCTGCATGCATGCAGATGTATCAAAGGACGTTACATTAAAGGCTGATGACATGTCGGAGAAAAGTATCGCTGCCGGGAAAATCGATACTGTAATTTTTGACCTTGACGGAACACTGCTCTACACCATAGAGGACCTTGCAGCAAGCACCAACTACGCTTTACAACAGTACGGAATGCCGGAAAGAACGCTTGAGGAGGTGACGGCATTCGTGGGAAATGGTGTCGCTAAGCTCATAGAGCGTGCGGTTGTGCCGGGAACCGATAAGGAGCTTTTTGACAAGGTATTTGCAGAGTTTAAGAAGCATTATGCAGTCCATAACCTTGACCATACAAGACCATATCCGGGAATTATTGATATGCTTACCAAGCTTAAAGAGCATGGATATAAGGTCGCAGTTGTGTCGAACAAGCTTCAGAGTGTAACGCAAAGTCTGTGTGAGCATTTTTTTGGAGAGCTGGTTATGCTTGCTGTCGGTGATAATCCTAATATGGCAAAAAAGCCCGAGGCGGATATGGTTAATGAAGCGTTGTACAGACTTGAACGAAGCCGCGCTAATGCAGTGTATGTGGGAGATTCTGAGGTCGATATCGAGACTGCAAAAAATTCAGGGATGAAGCTCATTATGGTTGAGTGGGGATTCAGAAAACGCACAGATATGGAGAAGTTAGGAGCTGAGTGTTTTATTGATGAGCCGGATAAGATATTTGATGTTTTGAAAAAATATGAGGCAGGAGAATTATAATCAACCTTGTTTAAAGTGAAGGGTTCTTCTTGTCAGAAGAACAGGAAGAAGGAATATAGAATGAGTTTTACAACTTGAGCTTTGCGAGGTATATGCTGATGAGCAATAAATTAGCTAAACATCAAGAGCTAAAAGAATTATTAACTGTTAAGCAAAGAAAAGTTCTGTTCTGGGGTTTGTTATCAGTTATGGTTATTGCTTTTATAGCTGTATGGGCAAATATTGCCGTAACATCCCATGCTTTTAATAAGCAGATGGAAGATATGATACTCGGAGAGGATTATTTTATCGAGGATATTGTGATAACTGACAAGAGGACTGAGAGTGGTGTGTCGGATGATGATATTTCCCAAAACTATTTTTTCTATTATCATGATGGAAAAATATACGAATATAGTAAACGTATGCAGGCTCCGGCAAGTGTATACTCGGAGTATGACGTAGGAGAAAAAATAGCTGCTTATACTAACGACCATATAAGATATTCTTATTACAAAGAAGGAATCCTTCTGAAAGATGAGTATACGCACAATGAAATTATGAAAGCGGTTGGCGCTTTGCTTGGAGCCGGGATATGTTTCAATGCTTTTATAGGATTAATTATTAGGATTATAGCGCCCAAACATGCCAATTAGTCTATGAGTGTATAATGAGTTATATTTACACATACCACTTCGTTGTACGAAGTAAAATGTATAAATATAACTTGTTATTTAAGTTCACAAGGCATGTCTTGACATCCAAATATCACTTTATCAGGAGATAAATTATAAGAAATAGCTTAAGCAACAAGATGGATAATTCCTTACTGGCTGTAAGGGATATTAACCATAAATATATTGTAGTAGAAAGGAACTGTAATTAATGAAAATATATATAGATTTTGATGACGTATTATGTGAAACAGCAAAAAATTTTACGAAAATTGCAAAGCAACTGTTTGGAATAGATGTGCCTTACCGTGAGGTTCAGTTCTTCAATCTGAAAAAAACATTTAATTTAGATGATGAGCAGTATGAGGAAATGATGAGAGTTGGGCATCTTCCGGAACAACTGCTAAATTATGAGGAAACACCGGGAGCTTCTGAGACGATTAACAAGTGGGTTGATGAAGGACATGAGGTATTTATCATCACAGGTCGACCTTTTAATTCTTACGAACCGTCAAGAAAGTGGCTTGATGAGCATGAGCTTAAGAGGGTTCCGCTGTATTGTGTTGATAAGTATGGACGTGAAAAATACGAGCAGAATTATGCATACAATATGACTTTAGAGCAGTTATACAATATGACATTTGATTTTGCGATAGAAGATTCACCTGCCGCTTTTGAGCATGTCATGCATTTTGATGGATGTAAGGTGGCAGTGTTTGAACGTCCGTGGAATAAATATGTTAAGCTTCCGAATGACAACTTTGTAAGATGTGAAGGCTGGAAGGAGATTGACAGGCTCTTTAGAGAATGCTCTGAGAAATGAGATGTGGCAGCAGATGAATTTTAAATCTAAATATATTACAGTGCGTAAAATCGTTTTTCAGATTTAAATATCTCTTGATTTTATGGAACATAATGTATCCGCTGCTTGTCAAAACGATTCTGCTGAGCATGAACCTTTTGTGGATAGCCGCATGGAATAATAGCGAAAGCGTCCGGATTTTCAGGTAGATTCAATACCATGCGGACAGCCTCCATTCGCTCTTTTAAAGGAGCAATGCCAAGCCAGACGGCACCAAGTCCGAGTGAATCTGCCTCCAGCAGGAGATTTTCTACAGACGCACTCATATCAATCTGCGCATACTCAGGCATTGTGCAGTCAATGCGATAACATGCTGCAAATGCAAGCGGTGCGGATGCATAAGGGCTTGTATTGGATAATTTTTCCAATATAGCTGTGTCTTTGACTACATAGAATTCCCAAGGCTGCTGGTTTCCGGCAGATGGTGCCGCCAT
>OGOW01002939.1_pt1 | contig 12817 bp, 19 predicted proteins | sample 1552781 | NCBI WGS metagenome assembly OGOW01 (sample SAMEA2580145, study PRJEB22360) | human gut metagenome | biome: human gut; feature: human-associated habitat; material: faeces | place: Denmark | collected 2008/2010
AAAAAGAATATATAGAAATAGCTGAAAAGAAAGAAGAAAATATCAAAACTATCAATAAGTATGTGGATAAACTAAAGAGAAGTAATGAATTTTTTAGACCAATGAATATTATAAATAGATTACTTTCAAGGACAGAAACAGAGGAACAAAATCAATTTTATAAAAGTGAAGCAGTAAAATTAGAAAAAGAAAATATAAAAAATACAGAACTAATATTTGAAAAAATGTTTTATAAAAATGATCTTAATAAACAGATTCAAGAAGTTGAAAAAGAAGTTAGTGTATTAAGAAAACAATATGAATTGGAGGATAAAGAGCAACTAAAAGAATCAGATATATTAAAAGAAAAGAATATGTTATTTAAAATGTTTGGAATTGATAGAATTGATGAACCTACACAAGAAAAAGAATTAGAGGAGCTTTCAGAACCAAATGAAGAGTAGGAGGAATTATTTTGAATAAACTATTTGATATAATTATAAAAAATATTGATAGGATAAAATCTAAAATAAATGATATAGAATTAGAAAAACAAGAGTTATCTGGAAATATTATTGAAAACAAAAACAAAAGATTGAATCTATCAGAAACATTTGACATAAGCAGAATTAGATATGATTATGGCATAAAATTAAAAAATGATAACTTAGTGAGAATGAATAGTAAATTATTAGAAATAGATACAGATGGCAATTTATACTTTCTTAATGTTAATAATCCAAAAGAAAAAGAAATCATTGGAAAGGTAGAAAATTGCTTATATGAATTTGATATATTTAATGAAGAATGGAAGAAAGCAGATATAGTTCGTATATTAAGTTCTACTAATTTTGCGATAAAAGGTAGTAAACTAAAGGAATTAAGTAAAGCAATATTAGAAAACAAAGGATTAGAACTATATTCAAATATTAATAAGAATAGAAAATTGGGAGGTTTAAATTTGTATGAGTGATGAATTAACAATTGAAAATATAAAAAAAGAAGTTGAAGGTAGAGATATAATAGATGTTAAACTTAAAGATATGGTAGAACTTTTAAATAAATATAGAGAAGATTTGAATAATCCATATTTATCAGATGAAAAAACATTAGAAGAATGTAATAGTGTTGTATTTAATCCACTTATGGAAGAATATATGGGATATAGGAAAGCTTTTATTCAAAAAGCTATAAGCAAAGAAGAATTTGAAAATTTAGTTGAAACCTTTATAAAACAAGAAAAACTTTATGATTTATACGAAAAAGCTATTACAGTAAGCAGATCCGAAACAGAAAGTGAGGAAATTGCAGAATGAGTATAATGCAAGATTTTGAAGAAGCAAGAAAAATGATTGGTCCAGAAAAATATGACGCAATTGAACAATATTTAGACGAAGTTTGCCCTAGAAGTAATTATGATAAATACAATAAAGAATTAAATACTATGCTAGATTATTCTACAGATGAATGGTTAAAAAAGAAAGCTGTACTTGAAGAAAAATATGGAATTATATTTTTAAGTGATGTTTTATATAAGCCAGAAGAATGGGAAAAATTTGAGAAATGGTATGAAAATAATATTAATAAAGAACAGGAAAGCGAGGAAGAAGAAATATGAGTATTTCAGAAGATTATGAAGAAATCAAAAATCGTATCGGAGCTAGAAAATATAAAGGAATTGAAGATTATATAAATGAATTTGGCAATAAAAGAAGATGGAAAGAAGAAACAATTAAATTACGAGCAATTGAAGATGTAAATGAGTGGGAAAAGCAATATATAAAACTTTGTAATGAATGTAAACCATTATTTATAGAAGATGTATTTCTTGACGAAGAAGAATGGGCAAAATTTGAAGCTTGGTATGAAAATAGAATTAATACATATATTATTGAAATTTGGGAAAATAATGCAGATAGAAATGATGGATTTGGTCAGATTCAAATAGAAAGATTTAAGGACTTAGGACAAGCTATTCAAAAAGCAAAAGAAATATTTGAAACTACTGAATGTGTATCTGTAGAAGTTCAATCAGAGGACAGAGAAAAAACTTATTATTTTAGAGATAAAGTAAATGAAAAATATTTCAATGTTGAAGAGAATTTAAAAACGGAGGAAGAAGAATTAGATGAACCAGGATAAATTATATAAATATTACACAGTAAGAAGACCACCAGACATTGGTACAGTTCCAAAAGACTTTGTAAATGTTAAAAGTTATGGAGAATTAAAACAATTAGCTCAAAGTGGTTATCACGCTTGGGGAGAAGTTGAATATAATAGAAGATTAACAGATAAAGAAATTTATGACTACGAATTAGTTGAAGATAATTTTGAAGAAAAGAAGATGGAAGCATTACAAGATATGCAAAGCTTAGATAAGATTTATAAAATGTTACAAAAAGAGAATTTTAATGATCAAAAATTAAATCTATTAATGGATAAGATTTCTAATTTAATAGATAAAGAAATTACCAATAAAATAAAACAAAATAATATTTCTCATAAGGAATATTTAGAAACAATTGATAAAATACATATTGCAGAAATGAACAAAGATGAAGCAATACACTTTTATGCTAATAAAATTATATATGACTGTATTACAGATTGCTCGGAAAATAATAGAATATTCAATGTAGATGAATACACTAATAATGACTTTTTAATAAAAAATTTTCCTGCAATTGTAAAAAAAATAGATTTAGATGAAAGAGTTAGCGATTTACAAGTTGATTATGATAAAAAAGAAATAGATATGGTTTTTTATTTAGAGTATTGTCCTCACTACTTTCAAGAAGATTTGGATATAAGTGATGAAAGTAGATTAAAGACTTTAGAAGAATTTAAAAATTATGTTTGCGATTGTAGGGCATATACTCCTGAAAGATGGCTAAAAACAAACACAAAAGATCTAATTAATAATTATTATACTAGCAAATATGATTCTGCAGAAGATAAGGATTTAGTATATAATTTATTAAGTGAAGAATTATATAATTCTGGATTTGTAGATAAATACCTTGATGGATATATAGTAAATGTAAATGCCGAAAATATAGATGATTTGGTAAATACATTAGATGAAAGAATAAAAGAATTGCAATTATCATTAGAAAGTGGAGAGATTTAATATGGGACTAACAAATAATAGCTTATCAGACGTAGTAATGATACTACTAAGGAAAAAATTAAAAGAATGTGATTATGTAGGCTCTTTTGAAGAAAATAATATTGGGAATTGTTCAGTTACAACAAAAGAGGGAATCGAATATACTTGTTATATGACAGAAGAAAAAAATAAAAGAGAATATTGTCTATATAATAAACATTTTCAAAAATGCAGTAGATTAAGTTCTAGAGCTATGGGAAGTAAATATTTTGATCCTAATATTATTCCAGATATTTTTGAAGATTTTATATTAAAAACTGAAATTCTATATAAAGCATTTAAGGAAGGAATAGAAGCATTTAAGGTAAGAACAAATAATTATGACATAATAACTGTATTGAATAATGAACAATATTTGCAATATGTAAATGAACATGAATTGAACCGATTAGTATATTTTTTATGGAATAAAGGATATGAATTTTCAACTAAATTTCCAGATCCGAATGTTATACATAATCAATATGAATATTTAAAAAGACAAGCATTAGAAAAGGTTGATATTGATAAAATAAAAGAACTTATGTTAAGACATAAGGATCTACATATATATTTAGATGAGGATATTCCTGAAAGAATATCTGAATTAAAAAATGTTAAAGAAATAGAATATTCTTATGGGCATATAGTTGCTAAAGCAAAAACTTATGATTTAAAGATGAATCTTTTACCTTTAGATGGAGTGGTGCTTGTATTTGATACAGATGGGGTAAATGAAATTGCAAGATGTGATGTTGGAGATTATTCAAAAGAATATGAAAATAAAGCCTTAAGTGAAATGTCTAAAGCTATAAGAAATTTCGAGTTGGAAAATACTATAGAATTTGAAAAATTTGATAAAAAGGAGATTGAAGAGAATGAACAAGAAGAATAAAATAATAATTATTTTAAGCATATTAGCAGTTTTATTGTTAGGAATTGTTTTGATTTCAAATCATAATAAAAACAATGATATAAAAATAGTTAATGATTCTGAAATAAGTCAAAATGATGATAATAATGAAGAAACTAGAAAATATGAAATAAAAGATTTGGGAAAAATAGAATGTGAAAAAATAGAGCTAAATGCACCTATTAAAGAAACAATAGAATTAGATGTTTTATCAACAGCAGTAGGTCATTTTGAAGATACACCATTATATAATGGAAATGTATGTTTAGCAGGACATAATTCTGGAACAAATAAACAGGGAGAAGATATTGGCTTTTTTAAAAGATTAAATGAGTTAGAAGTAGGAGATAAAGTTAAATATCATCACGCATTTGGAGAATACATTTATAAAGTTAGCGAAATAAAAGAAATTGAAGAAACAGATTTTTCAGTATTAGAACCTTCAACAACAGATAAGCTAACATTAATTACTTGCGTTAAAGGTCAAAAAAAATTAAGATTATGTGTTATTTGCGATAGAATCTAACTAATTTATGTAAATCTATTTATTTTTATTCCAAAATATGGTATAATTGTCGCAGAAGTGAGGTGTTTTAATGAATAGAACTATTAATATTTATCAAACGCTGAACGAAAGAGAAAAATATATTTTGGATAAACTTGAAATAAATGAAAGTGATTTAAAGCCAGAATATGCTAGTTCTGTTATTACTATTATGAAAAGAATGACAGAAAGAATTTCAGAATTACCATTAACTGATGAACAAGTATTATCTGCAATACAAGACTTTGATCAATTTCACGATATTTATTTTAAAGGAATTGAGTTTATAATGAGTGATGAGGATTACCCTGATATAAAAATAAATGTTTATAAACCACTTTCTGAAGAAACAAAGAAAACCTTGAAAATACTAGATATTAAAGTAGAGGATAGAGAATATACAGCAAAAGAGTACGCTGAAATTTCAAATGTTTTAATAAATAAAATGCTTATAAAATATGGAAGTGGAATAAAAAAACAAGAATGTATTGACTTAACTTTAAAAATTATAGCTTTCTTTATAATAGATATGGTTAACAATGATAAATAACAAAAAAATAGAGATGTATTAGCAATAATATATCTCTATTTTGGTTTTGAAAAAATTTTAGGTATGTTGTATAAATTTGGCAAATATGTTATAATTCTGGAAGAAAATTGAAAACATCAAAAGGAGAGAATAATGGAACAGTATTATTGGTTTATTTTAGGAACGATATTAGGACTTGCTATTGCTGTATATTTTTTCGTAAGCAGAGAAGAAAAAATAGAGAAGTCTATAAAATTAAATCAAAAAGTATTTTCAACTAAAAAGCTTGATAATGCAATGGAAACAGTAGTTGATAGAATTAAATTTAAAATTGATGAGTTAAAAAGAGAATTAACTGAAGACGAGAAAAATGAAATAATAATACAATGTTGTAAGGAAAAATTTAATTTGCAATAAAAGGATAGATTTAAAAATTGACTTAATACCACTTGTTAACAATATAAGTAATATTGTTAACAAGTAGGATAAAGAAAAATAGTAATTTTTTGTTTAAATAAAAATATAAATTCACAAAAAATTCACAAAAAATAGCACTCTACACTTGACATTGCTAAAATTAGTGATACAATATAAATGTAATGAGAATTACATATATGTGCATACCCTTGAAACAGAGTATCAACACAAAAAAAATTATTTTGTAAAAGGAGTGGTTTTTATGATGATGATACCAAGAAAAAGGAACGAACTTGATTTGTTCAGAGATTTCTTTGAAGGAGATGATTTTTTTCCAATTAGAAGAGAAAGTGCAATAATGAAAACAGACATAAAAGAGAAAAAAGATAAATACATTATCGAAATGGATCTTCCTGGATATGAAAAAGAAAACATTAACCTATCATTGAAAGATGGATATTTGGAAGTAACAGCTGAGGTTAAGAAAGAAGATGACAATGAAGAAAAGGACAAATTTGTTCATAAGGAAAGATATTACGGACATTGCTCAAGAAGTTTTTATGTGGGAGAGCAAATTAAAGAAGAAGATGTAAATGCAGAATTTAAAAACGGTATATTAAAAATTTGTATTCCAAAAAAAGAAGAAAGAAAAGAACTTCCAGAAGCAAAACATATTGAAATTAAATAATATTTATAAGGAAATGGTTTTATATAGAATCATTTCCTTATTTAATATATAAATTACAAGTTATAGGGGAGATTATTTATAATTTCTCCTTTTTTTATTGACTTAACTAATGCGATTAGCTATAATATAAATGACGTTAGTTAGGAGGCCAAAGATGGCAAAGAATATTATTAGTGATGAGCTTATTATTGAAACAGCTGCAAAAATTTCAAATGAAGTAGGTTTGGATAATTTATCTCTAAAAATGATTGCAGGAGAATTAAATATAAAATCACCCTCTTTATATAATCATATTTCAAGTCTTGATGAAATAAAAGAAAGACTTATGCTTTATGGTTGGAGAGAACTAGGAGAAAAAGCCACTGAATCAGCTGTTGGTATAGCAGGTTATGATGCTTTGAGAAATATGTGTTATGCATTTTACGATTATGCTACAAATAACAAAGGTGTATTTACTGCTATGCTATGGTATAACAAATTTGAAAGTGAAGAAAAAAACGAGGCTACAACAAAATTATTTAGTTTGCTATTTAGAGTATTACAGCCATTAAATATTAGCGATAATAATATAGAACACATTATAAGAACTTTAAGAGGTTTTTTAGAAGGTTTTGTATTGTTGGTTAATAATAATGCTTTTGGCAATCCAATTTCAATTAAAGAAAGTTTTGATTTGTCATTAGATATTATATTTAATGGAATGAAATCATTGGAAGGAGTAGAATAGTATGAATGAGTATATTAATTTAAGTTTAGAAAATATTGAAGAAGAACACATTTGTTGTGCAATAGGAGATCCAAAACATCAAGAAGGTGTTGATTGTAAAAAAGAATGGATTAAAAATAAATTAAAAGATGGTCATGTTTTTAGAAAGTTAAATGCAAGAGGTAAAATATTTATTGAATATGAGCCAATAGAAACAGCTTGGATTCCAATTAATGGAAAGAATTATGAGTATATTTACTGCTTATGGGTTGCAGGAAGTTTTAAGGGTAAAGGCATAGGAAAAGAATTGTTAGAATATGCGATAAATGATTCAAAAGAAAAAGGAAAAAGTGGTATTTGTACTTTAGTTTCTAAAAAGAAAAAGCCATTTATAGGAGAAAAGAAATTCTTTGAACATTATGGATTTGAAGTTGTAGATAGTATCGAAGATTATGAGTTAATGGCATTAAAATTTGAAGAAAGCGACCCCCCTAAATTTAATGAATCAGCAAGAGCTATGAAAATTGATAATCAAGACTTTACTATTTATTATAGTAACGAATGTCCTTATGTGGAGTATGAAGTAAAAGAACTATCTGATTATGCAAAAGATAAGGATATTAAACTTAATTTTATAAAAATAGATTCTATTGAAAAAGCTAAAAATGCTCCTTGTATTTTCAATAATTGGGCTAATTTCTATAAAGGTAAATTTATATCTAATACAATATTAAATGCAAATGCTTTTGAAAAGTTATTAAAATAAAAATATGGAGATATAAAATATGGATATAAAACTATTTTTACAAGTAATAATAAAATATGTATTTGGTGTTTTAATTGTAGGTGGCTTATTATTTATTCCTGCCAATTCTTTCGATTATTGGAATGGCCTTCTATTTATGGGATTACTATTTATTCCTATGTTTATAGCAGGCATAATATTAATGATTAAAAATCCAGAATTATTAAGAAAAAGATTAAATGCTAAAGAACAAGAAAATGAACAAAAATGGGTTTTATTATTTAGTGGTTTAATGTTTATAGCAGGTTTTATTGTTGCAGGATTGAATTATAAATATAAATGGATAGAAATGCCTAATGTCGTCACAATTATATCTTCAATTTTATTTATAATTGCATATATATTATATGCAGAAGTATTAAGAGAAAATACCTACCTTTCTCGTACTATTGAAGTACAAGAAAATCAAAAAGTAATTGATACAGGTTTATATGGAATTGTAAGACATCCTATGTATTCTGTAACAATAATATTGTTTTTAACAATGCCATTAATACTAGGTTCTATCATTTCTTTTATAATTTTTTTAATTTATCCTATTATTATTGGTAAAAGGATAAAAAATGAAGAAAAAGTATTAGAAAAAGATTTAAAAGGATATACAGAATATACGAAAAAAGTAAAATATAAAGTAATTCCGTTCTTATGGTAAAAATAAAATAGTAATTTGTAGAGGAGATATTTATGGAAGATAAACAAGTATTATTTAATAATATAGATAAAGTTCACACTACCGAAATGGGTATTGATAGAATTAAGAAAAATCTTAAATTAGATACTGATGATGTTGTTGAGTATTGTAAGAATAAAGTTTTAGATAAAAATTGTAACATCTATAAACAGGGTAAAAATTGGTATTGTGAAATTGATAATATAAAAATAACAATCAATTCATATAGTTATACAATTATAACAGCACACAAATTAAAGAGGTAAAATAGATGGATTATCAAATAATAGAATTAGAAGAATTTAATGTAATAGGAATAAGGTATGAATTATCAAAATCATTAAGTAATAATGTAAAATTAGCACAAAACCATTGGAAAATATTTAATAGTAAATTAAGAAATAATAAGTTATATTTAGGAAGTAATTGGTGTAAATATGCTTTTATTGAAAAAATAGAAAATAAGATATTTTATTATATATCTATTCCTAAAAAAGATTTTGTACCAAATGATTTTACAGAAAAGATAATTTTGAAAAGTAAATATTTAAGGGTAGAACATATTGGTAATATGAATAAACTAAAAGATACTATCAATTATGTTTATAAAGAAATAATACCTAAAAATAATATTTTAGTAGAAAATAGGCAATTTGTTTATTTTGAAAAATATGATTATAAATTTCATTGGAATAGAGAAGATTCTGTTATTGAGATCTATATTCCGATTAAATAACAAATTACAATATGGAAGTGAGATGAGTTAATGAATATTCACTTTGGATTTTCATATATAGGTTTAATATTTTTACTAATGTTGATGTTACCAAATATTATATGGAGTAAAAATAAGCCTAAAGGCTATGATAAATATGTAAAAAATGAAAATAAAGTATTACTACTATTGGAGTGGCTTGGAGAAATGCTAGTAACCTGTCTGTCATTGATATTTAGTGATTTTAATATAAATAAAATATCAAACTGGTCTAGTATATTGTTAATTGCCTTTATTATAATGATTTTATACGAAATATATTGGATAAGATATTTTAAAAGTAATAAAACAATGAAAGATATGTATAGTAGCTTGTTAGGAATACCAGTTGCAGGAGCTACTTTGCCAGTAGTTGCATTTCTGTTACTAGGTATATATGGTAGAAATATATTTCTTATTATATCAACAATAGTATTAGGAATAGGACATATAGGAATACACTTAAATCATAAAAAAGAATTAGAATAAGAAATTACAATTTTATAGTTATTGATTTATAGTAATTTACCGAAAAGATTGTCAGTAATGACAGTCTTTTTTGTACGACAAGCAGTTATACAAATAGATTAGTTCAGTGCAACTAATCTATTTTTTATAAGAATTATAAACGAATTAAATGCAATTATTTTTTTATTATTTATTGACATTTAATTATAACTACTATAAAATATAGTAGTATAGTTTGTAGTAGAAAGAAGGGCTTAAATATATGAAAAATTATGACAACTATTTTCTTCCTGTAGATAATATGGAAGAAGCAAAAAGATATTATGAGGAAATATTGGGGTTAAAAAAGAAATTTGATTTTTCTGATAAGGGAATGGTTGCTTATAATATTGGAAATGAAGAACCTGCAATAATTTTAAAAGACAAAAATAAATTTGAGAATTTAAAGCCTACAATATGGTTTGAAGTAGAAGATGTTGCAATCTTCTATAAAGAAATGTTGAATAATGGTATAAAATTTTTGAGTGAGCCTTTTAAAATTGGAACTGGTAATGCAGTCGAGTTTGAAGATCCATTTGGAAATAGACTTGGCGTTACAGATTATATTAAGTAAGGAGTAGAGATTATGTCAAATATAGATTTGGTATTATTAGGACTTATTAAACAAAAATCACAAAGTGCTTATGATATTAAAAAAAATATAGAATATCGTAATATACCAAGATGGGTAAGAATTAGTGAACAGTCTATTTATAAGAAAGTATTACAATTAGAATCAAAAGAATATATTGTTAGCCATAAAGAGAAAGAGGAAAATATGCCAGATAAAGCAGTATATACTATTACTGACAAAGGTAATGATTATTTTAATAGACTTATGAATGATATTTCAAATTATGATGTTAGTCTATATTTGGATTTTAATATTATTATTACGAATTTAGATTTAGTAGATGATGAACAAAAAAAGATTCTTGTTTCTAATATAAAATCAAAGATATTAGAATTAAAAGAATTGCTAAATGAAAGACAATCTCATAGACAACATATTCCTAATGTTGGAAAACAAATGTTCAAACAACAATTAGCATTAGTAGAAACATTAGAAAAGTGGATAATTGATTTTGAGAATAGTTTAAAAGGACAAAATTAGCAAATATTGATTTTAAGTTAAAAGATAAATTTGTAGGGAGGGAAATTCCATGAAAATAATCAACATTGGTATTCTTGCTCATGTAGATGCAGGAAAGACGACTTTAACGGAAAGTCTGCTTTATACAAGTGGAGCGATTTTAGAATTAGGCAGTGTAGATAAGGGAACAACAAGGACAGATACTATGTTTTTAGAACGTCAGCGTGGAATCACAATTCAGGCAGCAGTTACTTCTTTTAATTGGAATGACTACAAAATCAATATTGTAGATACTCCTGGACATACAGATTTTATAACAGAAGTGTATCGTTCCTTATCTGTTCTTGATGGAGCTATTTTAGTAATTTCTGCTAAAGATGGTGTACAAGCACAAACAAGAATACTATTCCATGCACTTCAAAAAATGAATATACCAACAATTATTTTTATAAATAAAATAGATCAGTATGGAATTAACTTAAATAATATTTATCAAAATATCAAAGAAAAACTTTCAAATGATATTATTGTTATGCAAAATGTAACATTAACTCCAGAAATATCAATTAAAAATATCATTGATTTAGATGAATGGGATCCTGTAATTTCCAAAAATGATAAACTTTTAAAAAAATATATTGCAGGAGAAAAATTGACTATACAGGAATTAACGCAGGAAGAATATAGGTGTGTTAAAAAAGGTTCGTTGTTTCCTATATACCATGGAAGTGCTAAAAATAATATAGGAACTCAACAACTCATTGAAGCTATTTCAAATCTTTTTTGTCCTGAAATGAATAAGAATTATTCAGAACTATGTGGAAGAGTTTTTAAAATTGAATATACAGACCATAAGCAAAGATTAGTTTATTTGCGTCTTTACAGTGGAACATTACACTTACGAGATACAATTGTATTGTCAGAAAAAAAGAAAGTGAAACTTACAGAAATATATATTCCTTCAAATGGAGAAATGATACAGACAGAAATAGTTTGTTCTGGAGATATTTTTATAATACCTAACAATACATTAAGATTGAACGATATTATAGGAAATGAAAAGATTTTGCCATGCAATGTATGGAATGACAAGCCTGTACCAATGCTACGAACAAGAATTGAACCGATAAAAATAGAAGAGAGAGAAAAATTATTGGATGCTCTTACAGAAATTGCAGATACTGATCCTCTTTTACGTTATTGTGTTGATACGATAACACATGAAATCGTCATTTCTTTTTTAGGAACAGTGCAGTTAGAAGTTATCTGTTCTCTGTTGATTGAAAAATATCACATAAACATAAGAATCGAAGATCCAACCGTAATTTATTTGGAAAAGCCATTACAAAAGGCAGATTATACTATTCATATTGAAGTACCACCAAATCCATTTTGGGCATCAATTGGATTATCAATAACTCCACTTCCAATTGGCAGTGGAATACAGTACGAAAGCAAAGTTTCACTCGGTTATTTAAATCAAAGTTTCCAAAATGCAGTAAGAGAAGGTATTAATTATGGACTGGAGCAAGGTTTGTATGGCTGGGAAGTAACAGATTGTAAAATATGTTTTGAATATGGTGTTTATTATAGCCCTGTTAGTACTCCCTCGGATTTTCGTTTTCTTGCCCCAATTGTACTTGAACAAACATTGAAAAAAGCGGGAACGCAATTATTAGAGCCATATCTTTCGTTTATACTTTTTACACCACAGGGATACCTTTCTCGTGCATATAATGATGCACAAAAACATTGTGCAATAATTGAAACTAGTCAATCAAAAAATGATGAAATTATTTTTACAGGACATATTCCTGTACGTTGTATTAATGAATATCGTAATACTTTAACTCTATATACAAATGGGCAAGCAGTTTTTTTGACAGAATTAAAAGATTATCAAATTGCTACTTGTGAACCAGTTATTCAATCACGTAGACCAAATAATCGAATAGATAAAGTACGCCATATGTTTAATAAAAAAGAAAATTAAGTTACTATTCGCTAAATTACAATTTATCAAGATGCTAACAAGATTTTTAAGAGAGATTATTTAATGAT
>OGOW01002940.1_pt1 | contig 12812 bp, 10 predicted proteins | sample 1552781 | NCBI WGS metagenome assembly OGOW01 (sample SAMEA2580145, study PRJEB22360) | human gut metagenome | biome: human gut; feature: human-associated habitat; material: faeces | place: Denmark | collected 2008/2010
TCCCCCACAGGTAATAAAATAATGCGCCCGCTTAAGTACCACACCCATCTTCTTTAAGCTTGCAAAATCCAGTCTTCCATACCGTCTTGCATGTGTGATCCGGCTGGCGGATTTGGGACCGATTCCCGGTACCCGAAGCAGTCTTGCATAACTTGCAGTCTCTATTTCCACAGGAAATTGTTCGAGATGGCGTAATGCCCAGTCGCACTTCGGATCGATCAGTTCATTGAAATCCGGCTTTTCTTCCGACAATAATTCACCTGCCTGGAATCCATAAAATCTAAGCAGCCAATCTGCCTGATAGAGGCGGTGTTCACGCAAAAGCGGTGTCGGTGTTCCAAGCCCCGGCAGTGCATCATCCTCATTCAGCGGAATATATGCTGAGTAAAACACTCGTTTCAGATCAAAGCCCTGATACAACTGCTGGGTCGTCTGCAATAATGTATAGTCACTTTCCCCCGTCGCACCGATGATCATCTGTGTGCTCTGCCCGGCAGGTGCAAAACGACGCTTTAAACTGGACATATCATGGGGTGCTAACTGATATGCATTGTCCCATGTAAGGAGTCCATCCACTCTCCCCATTTCTTTTTGAGAAGGCAAAGTTCCGTCCTTTCCATCCGACAGTCTGTCTGTCTTCTTTTTTTCTTCCAGGCTTTCCCGATAATTCCTTTTGGATATTTCCGAAAAAATGCCGTTATTTAACAGTTGATTTCCCCTGCTTCTTTCCATATATGCTGTCTTTCCGATGGCCATCCGGTGTGCAGCAATTGTATTCTGAACCTTTCCCATAGGATTAAGGATTGCCTTCATCGTCTTATTCGGTGCAAGAGTCCGAAGACTCTCTTCCGTCGGAAGTTCCAGATTCACACTGATACGGTCGGCCAGATATCCCGCTGCGGCAAGAAGTTCATCCGAAGCTCCCGGAATCGTCTTCACATGGATATATCCGTTAAAATGATATTTTGTGCGAAGCAGCAGTAAAGTCTCACACATCTTTTCCATCGTGTATGTCGGATTTTTCAAAACTCCGGAGCTTAAGAAAAGGCCTTCTATATAGTTACGCCTGTAAAACTCAACCGTCAGTTCACAGATCTCTTCGGGTGTAAATGTTGCCCGTTTCACATCGTTGCTTGCACGATTAATGCAATATTTACAATCATAGGCACAATGATTCGTCATCAGAATCTTTAATAAAGAAATACATCTTCCGTCCGCTGCAAAACTGTGACAGATGCCGCATGCCTCTGTATTGCCGAGTTCTCCTTTCTTTCCACGGCGGCTGGAACCACTTGACGTACATGCCACATCATATTTTGCCGCATCAGCGAGAATCTGTAATTTCTCCTGTGTTGTATAATTACTGTTTTTGATTTCTATATTCATAGTTTTATTATACAAACAAGCGTTCTTTTTTTCAAGTGTTTTCGAACATTCGTTCTTATTTCATTGTTTTTTCAGGAAATGTTCCCTGTTCGGATATGCCTGCCTGAAAGCCCCAAGCGCCGCCTCCTGTAACAGCGCAAACTCTTTCTCCATATGAAGCAGATGCGGTGCACGAAAAGCGATCATACTAATCTGCTGCGCAATCTTTTTTGTCACTCCTTCTTCTGACATCTGTCCCATTCCAAATACAAGTGACGTAAATGCTCTTCCTCCCCTGCTGACTTCAATGAATTTCAAAAAGACATTCTGAAGCTCCTGCAAAAGAATTTCCTTATATACTTTTTCCTGAAGCAGTGATTCTGACAGCCCCAAAGTGGCAGCTATCTTCGCTCCCTGCTTTCTCCGTTTTCCTCCCAGATCCACTGTCGTACCCTCTGCCAGATATTTCATTTCCATAAGACATCTCATAAATTCATCTTTTACGGGTGTTCGTTTTCCATATCTTGCAATCCATAACTGTTTCCGGTATTTGTCTTTCTCCGACTCTCCGTCGCCGGTATTTGCTTTTAATAACTCCAGTCTTTTTACCGGATCTGTTTCTTTGTAAAATGCAATTATCCATGCGTTATCCATTTTCTATTTCCTCATTATTATTTCAAAAAATGATCTACATTACTGCTATCCACACGGCAATATTCGGAGACATAATATCTGCCTTCCTTTAAATGTTTCCGATTTGTGTCTTTTCCACAGACAATCTCTACCGATAATTTCGCCAATTCCATTGCCTGATCCTCTTTATCATTATAGACGGTTCCAAGCATCTCTTCATTCTTTACTGCATTCAGCCCTACATCTGTACCATCAATCCCCACTACACCGGGCCATTCCTCTTTTGGAATCTGAGATGCCTTTAAGGCATCGATTGCACCCAGCGCCATATCATCATTATTCGCAATGATCAGTTCAATCTTATTGTCAAACTGAGTCAGCATGGCTGCTGTTTTGGTCTGCGCCTGTGCTCTGTTCCAGTTGGCAATGGCATATCCCAGTTTCTCTGTTTCCACACCTTTTTCAGCCATGGTATTTACAGAATATTCTGTGCGCACAATGGAGTCCTGATGTCCGGCTTCGCCCTCAAGCACTACATACTGGCAAATGCCATCTCCATTTTTATCCATAGAAGAATCTGTCTTAAAAGCATCTGCTGCCAGTTCCCCTTCCAGTGTTCCTGACTCTGAAGCATCTGCCCCCACATAATACAGTTCCGTCCAGCGTTCCAGATCCTCTGCAACCAGTTCACGGTTAAAAAATATAATAGGAACATTATTATTCTCTGCAAGATCCGTGATTGTGGTAGGCTCTGTACGGTCTACCAGATTTACACATATCACATCGCATCCTTTATCGATCAGGCTCTTAACCTGTTCATTCTGCGTCAGCTGACTCTGAGAAGCATCCATGATCTCCATGTTGATCGCCACGCCGCTTTCCTCTTCTTTGTCTGCTGTATATTTCGTGAATTCCGCCATCATTTCCGAAAGGAATGTGTCATACTGATCGTATAAAGTAACTCCTATTTTTATATTTTTGATTGTCTCTTCTTCACTGCTCTTACATCCTCCGACATTAACAGCCACAATACATAAAACACCTGCCAGCACCAGATATTTCCTGCACATTTCTTTTCCCCCGTCCATCTTATCTGTTTTCGTATAACATTATCTTACAGTTGGAAAAAGAATCTGACTTGTCTCTTCCGCATACAGATTCTCTTTTGTTACTCTGAAAAAATCAACTTCTACCTGTTCCATTTTGTCAGTATGATATCTTGCCATTTGTGCAGCCAGAACCATACTCTCATATCCCATATAATATTCATTGGGAACTACAAGCTCCCGGATCAGCCCTTTATCCAGATAATATACCGTTTTTTCAGAGCGTCCTTCTCCATAGATCCGCCAGGAAACCCCTTCATTGTCAAAGAGCATCTCAACTGCCTTTTCTGTATCATCATTCTCCAGCGAAATTACTGCATTCACCTGATTATTGACAAAATACTCTGCATTTCTGATTTTCTTATTAAGCTCATTTTCAGAAAACACCCAGGAAATCTCCACTCCTGCTTCTTCCAGACGTTCCTTTACTCCCTTCAGACGCTGTCTCATTCCAAGCTGACTCTGATTTCCACTGAAAATCCCAACCCTTGTCTCTCCGGCTTCGATTACCGCATCTGCCAGACTTTCTCCGAATTTTATATGATCTGTCATTACAGAAGTATAAAGTGTATCTGTTTCTATTCCCGTTTTCACCAATACTACCGAGTCTGCAGCTACTCCCTGCAAAACACTGTCAGCTTCGCCGGAATAGGGTTCAACGATTATCCCATCTGCCCCTCCTTCCAATTCACGCTTTACAATCGTATTCTCCTCCTGAACATTCTGAAAACTTCCTGTCGACACCAGATTCAGGTGTACCTGATTATCCTCAGCTCCCTGTTCCAGTCCTTCCCGGAACGCATTCCATCTGGTATTACTGCTGTCATTTACGATCACTGATACAGAAATATAATCGTCATCTTTTCCCTGATTGACCATTCCGTAAGCACTGTATATGATTACAGATAAAATCACTGCCAGGAAGAGGATTGCGGATATTCTGTTCTTTTTCATTCCGCATCCCCCTTTCTGTCTGCTAAATGATAATCCTTTCCGCTCTCAAGGAGTTTCTGGGTTTCTGCCGTATACGGAACATATGGAATGTGAATCTGCACCAGCATTCCCTCATCCGGACAGCTATGAATAATCAGTCCATATCCTTCTCCGAAACGAAGCTTCAGACGGCTGTGCACATTAACCAGACCAACTCCTGATCCATGTTTATGCGGCCGTTCTTTTCCGTTGAGAAGTTCTGCTGCTTCTTCCTCAGGCATACCCAGTCCGTTGTCCTCTACTTCCAGATAAATATCCCCATCCTTTCTGTAACCGCGGACATGAATCTCTCCTTCTCCGTCCATAAATTCCATTCCATAATAAATGGCATTCTCAAGTAATGGCTGGAGAACCAGCTTCACAATACAGCCATCCAGTATCTCTTCCTCAATCTGAAAATCTATTTCAAAACTGTTCTTATATCTGATCTTCTGGATATTCATATAGTTCTGTGCATGCTTTACTTCATCTTCTATCCTGATCACTGTTTTTCCTTTACTCAGACTGATACGGAACAGACTGGCAAGCTGTGTAATCATAAATACTGCATCATCATACCGCTCTCCCGTGATCATCCAGACAATAGAATCCAGTGTATTATATAAGAAATGCGGATTGATCTGCGACTGCAGTGCATCAAGCTCACTCTTCCGTTTCTCTTCCTGTTCCACGACAATATCATCCATCAGCTGCCGGATCTGGGCAACTGTAGACCGGAGAGTTTTTCCCAGATGTTCTACTTCCATGGAACCTCCTATATAAATATCCGGATCCATATTTCCGGTTTCCCACTCCTTCACAGAATTATTCAGACGGCGCAATGGTTTTGATATTCTTGCAGATACCATCTGATTCAGTATCACCACTGCCAGCACTGTCAGAGCCACCAGAAGAACTACCAGATTTCTCATACCGGTCATTCCCATACTGAAAGATTTCATAGGGACCACACTGACCAGTTTCCATCCTGTATAACTGATGGTCTTTACTGTAACCAGCCGCTTTTCACCATGAAAATTTTCCTTTACAGTAGAATCCTCATATCCTGCTGCCTTATCATTATTTTCCTGATATAATCCCATAGGGATAAGATTTTGCTTCGGATGATAGATGATTTCTCCGTCAGATGCCATCAGATATACATATTCACCGGAAGTATCTGTGTTTGCCTTCTCAAGAAGCTGCTCAATACTGCTGTAATTCATATCAACCAGAAGAACGCCCTGCATGGAACTGCCATTTCTGGTGAGCTCTACCGTACGGCTCAAAGACACCACCCAGTAATATCTGTAAGATGGATCATCAAAGAGATTCTGCACATGGGGTGTGGAGAAATGAAAATTTTCCAGTTCTCCGGCTGCATCCTGAAACCATTTCTGCGACTTTACATCAACACCATTTTTCTCTGTTGCAATAGGAGACGCCTCCGTCAGCTTTCCATCATTTGTGTAACATGCCACACTGATCAGCTTATCTTTATTAGCCTCATATAAAAGAGTCATGGCATCCTCAAGGCTCTCACTTCCAATATCTGTATTCTTGATCACACTATAATACATGGCATCTGAAATACGACGCATATTTCTCAGATAATCTTCCAGATTTATTGCAGTCTGATTGATCAGCTGTCTGGAATTCTCTACTGTAAGATTCTCTGCCTTTTTGCTGAACTGTTGATAGAGCATAACCCCCAAAAAGCACATACAGCATACAGACAGAAGTGTAAAAGAAACCGATATAGTCATCTGCATGCTTCTTATTTTTTTTCTCCTGTGAGATAATAATTTTTTAATCTTTTTCACTGATGCTCCTGCTCCTGCTCCTGTAGCAAAATATGTTTTATTTATCCCTGACTGTTCGCAGTACGGTATTTAGACGGTGACATACTGTACTGTTTTTTAAACGCGTAACTGAAATAATTAGGATCTGCATACCCCACTTTTTCTGCAATAATATAAGTCTTATCACTGGTAGTCATGAGAAGCTCCACTGCTTTTTCCATTCTGTAATCTGTCAGAAAACTGATAAATGTTTTACCTGTTTCTTTTTTAAAGATCGTAGAAAAATATGCAGCACTCACACCCAGTTCACGACATACGGATTCTATAGTAATGTTTCTGTCGCTGTAATGTTCCTGCACATATTCCACAGCTCTGGAAACAAAAGATCTGGTACTTGCCTGCCGTTCCTGCTGAACGGTTTCCTGTAACTTCTCACAGACTTTCAGAAGCCACTGCTCCAGTTCCTTCGGGGATTCCATCTGCATGCACTTATCAAAAGCTTCCCCCTTTTCACCGTAAAATTCAACACTGTCCAACTGATTGTTATTGCAGAAACGAAAAAGTTCTGTAAGAAGTCCCATAATAAAAATCTGATATTTCTGCATAGTAGTTCCATCCTGAAGAAACCTGCATACACAGTGACTGATTTCTGTTTCCAGTTCTTCCCTTGTTCCCATACGGATTCTTTTAAGAATCTTCTGTATTTCCTGTTCCTCCCAACGTTCATCCACATTCTCCATAGGATCAATTTCCGCAATATTGATCGCACGCGCATTTCCATAGATCACGCGATAGGAAACAGCACTCCTTGCACCCTGCCATGACAGCCGGATATCCGGCAGATTGTCACATACATATCCGATCCCTGCAGTTACCGTTGCTTCACATACATGCTTTGCCAGACGACAGAACTGATCCATAAAATCCGTAAACGCAGTAATCTGTTCCTGTTCTTCAAACTGTGTGATTACCACAATATCTCCCAGATACATCAGAATCCTTGATTTCCATTCCCCTTCCATATGTTCTTCTGCCAGCTTTTTCACTGATACCCCCAGCAAAAAAGGATTCATATTCTGTGGAATATCTGTAGTGCTGATATGTAAAATAGAAACTACATAACAGGGGCCGGTAAGATCAATCTGATAGTTAGAAAGATATTTTTCAACCTCCCCCTCAGGAATACGTCCGTCAATCAGAGAGGTATAGAAATTTTCCTGAAGAATCGGAAGACTTTCCATGTAATATTCTCTCAGCTTATCCACATTTCTCTTCTCATCCATCTCCCGCCCTATCTTCTCGTGGATACGCCCGAATACCTCTTTCAGGTTTCTGGCATCAATGGGTTTCAAAATATATTCCTCCACTTCAATCTGAATTGCTTCTTTTGCATATTCAAATTCATCAAAACCTGAAAAAATAATAATCTTGACTGTGCGATAAAGTTCTTTCAGCTTACGACTCAGCGTGAGGCCATCCATATATGGCATCTTAATATCAGTCATTACCACATCCGGCTGTAGTTCCTCTGCCATTTCCAGAGCTTCCACACCGTTGTGTGCATAACCCACAATCTGAAATCCCATGCTTTCCCAGTCCATTTTTTTCATAATAATCTGGATAACATCTTCCTCATCATCCACAAGCAGTACCGAATACTTTTCCATCTCTACACCTGTCTCTAAATTTCTGTTTTTTGTCCTGTAACTGTTCAGCGCCTTCACAATCAGCACTCTACTAAATGGTTATCTTATTTCTTCTTATGTGAATTCGGAGCTCCGTATTTATCATTCATACGTTTCCATAAAATACCGAATACTACAAACCACACCGCAATTTCCACAACTGCCGCATGGACACTGAAGTACATTAAGATTGCCATAACAAAAGAACCTGCCGCAAGAAAAAGTATCAGCTTTCCTGATTCTGCCACATATTTCTCTTTGTCCTTAAGCTTCTTTCCATTATCTTTCCCTGTGATGGATTCTGTATCATGAAATATCAGCAGACGGGCTGCATAATATCCAAGAACAAGAGTCATCATCAGCGGAATCATTACGTTTGATAAATAACTGTTTCCCATTTTTTATTTCTCCTCTTTTTATTTCGCAGCTGTATATATAAAGAAAGGACCGTCGTACCAAAACGGCGGCCCTGTATGTAACATTATATACTTTTTATTATTTTCTTGCAATGTATTTTCTGATATCCAGTGAAATAGCAATGAAGATGATAACACCAAGTGCGATGTACTGAGCGTATGCATTTACTCCCAGGAACTGAAGTGCTGCTTTCAGGAATTCGAATACTGCAACACCGACCAGAGCGGAAGATACTTTACCACGACCACCGGTTACAGATACACCACCGATAGTACAAGCTGCGATAGCTTCCATTTCATAACCATAACCTAACTGAACAGATGCACCGCCGGCTTTTGCACCCATCATAAATCCTGCAAGACCATACATAGCTGCTGCTTTTGCATAGATAATGATAAGAGTTTTCTTAACCGGAACACCGGCAACTTCTGCAGCCTGTGGGTTACCACCGATTGCATACATATATTTTCCATGACGGGTCATGTTAAAGATAAACCATGTAATAACACCAACCAGGATTGCGATCCATACCAGATAGCTCATTCCAAGGAATTTACCTGTAGCAAGTCCTGTATACTCACTTACATATCCTCCAAGAGGAGTTGCATTTGTATAAATACTGCAGATACCATAAACGATTTCCATCATAGCCATTGTGGAAATGAATGGCGGTACGTTCAGGTATGCGATAAAGAAACCTGTTACCAGACCGAATGCTGCACAGATCAGCATAACGATCAGAAGTGCAAGCCAGATGTTTAACGGTTTCATACCCGGATAGAATTTAGCGGAATAATCCATTTTCTGGAGCAGTGTACCTGCAATACATCCGCCGAAACCAATCATACGACCTGCGGAAAGGTCACATCCTGCTGTAATGATACATCCGGCAATACCAAGTGCGATTACCAGACGGAAACTCATAGTTGCAAGAATATTAGTAAGGTTGTTTGTTGTTATAAAGTTTGGTCTTGTGATTCCTGTGAATACGATAAGGCAAACCATGATGATGATAACACCATAATTTGTCATAATCTCTTTAAAGCTTAATTTCTTTTTACCCATTATTTTTCTCCTCCCATCATCAGAATTTTGTAGCATAACTCATAACATGTTCCTGAGTCATTTCGTTTTCCTCTGTAAGTTCTCCGCGCATCTTTCCGTTACACATTACATAAACACGGTCAGACATACCAAGCAGCTCTGCCATTTCTGAAGAAATCATGATAATGGCTTTGCCTTCTGCTGCCAGGTCGTTCATGATCTCATAGATCTCGTGTTTTGCACCAACGTCGATACCACGGGTAGGCTCATCCATGATCAGGATATCCGGATCATTTGCCAGCCATCTTGCAACGATAACCTTCTGCTGGTTACCTCCGGACAGGTTTGCGATATGCTCCTGCATATTCGGAGTCTTGATACGCAGCTTCTTGATACTGTCATCTACGATTCCGTTGATCGTCTTATGATCAAGCACAAATCCGGCTTTCAGATGTTTGTTATAAATAGAAACACCTACATTATCCTTGATGGAAAGACATCCAAAAATACCATTTCCACGTCTGTCCTCTGTGATCAGACCGATTCCGGCTTTCATGGCATCTGCCGGATGTTTGATATTTACTTTTTTACCTTTAATATAAATCTCTCCGGACTGGATCGCTCTCATTCCGAAAACGCCTTCCAGAAGCTCTGTTCTCTGAGCTCCTACCAGACCGCCAAATCCGAGGATCTCACCTTTGCGGAGTGTGAAAGATACATCCTGGAATGATTTCTCATGGATAGAACTTAAATGTTTTACCTCCATGATCACTTCTCCCGGTTTATTCTTTCTTTCCGGATATACATTGGTCAGCTCACGTCCTACCATCTTGGTAATGATATCTTCTGTAGTCATTTCAGCTGCAGGCCAGGTTCCTACATATGTACCGTCTCGCATGATGGTGATATCATCTGCAATACGTTTGATCTCATCCATCTTATGAGAAATGTAAACCATGGCAACACCCTTATCTCTCAGATCATTCATGATCCTGAAAAGAGCTTCTACTTCGTTATCTGATAATGAGGATGTAGGCTCATCAAAGATTACCACCTTCGCATTGTGTGAAACTGCTTTTGCAATTTCTACTGACTGCATCTGTCCGATAGAAAGATCACCCAGAAGAGCCTTCGGATCAAAATCCATCTTAACTTCTTTCAGCCAGTATGCTGTATCTTCATACATCTTTTTATGGTCAATTACCTGTAAAGGACCGTATTTCTTTGTAGGAAAACGTCCAAGGTAAAGATTTTCCGCTACTGTTCTTGCCGGAACCGGCTGTAACTCCTGATGTACCATTGCGATACCATATTTCATTGCTTCATCAGGATTATTAACTACAATTTTCTGTCCATCTAAGTAGACTTCTCCGGCATCCATTTTGTAAATACCGAATAAACATTTCATCAAAGTAGACTTTCCTGCACCATTCTCTCCCATGAGAGCATGTACTGTACCCGGACGGAGTGACAGCTGTACATTATCAAGTGCCTTAACACCTGGGAAAGATTTGCAGACGCCCTTCAGCTGCAGTTTGTACTCAGACATATTTCTCCTCCCTTTCCCTTTTCTCACAGAAAAGTACGGGTGCCTTTTAAGTCACCCGCACCTTTCTGAGCAAGATCAATTAAATTATTTTGTCATTTCTTTAATATCAGCTACGTTGTCTGTAGTTACTTTTACGTAATCACAGCCGATGTAGTGTTCATTTTCTTCGCCTGCAAGATATTTAACAGCTGCATCTGCTGCTGAATGAGACTGAGAAATATGATCGTTAAATACTGTACCTGTCATTTTGCCTTCTTCTACTTTATCAAGAGCCTCGGACAGAGCATCTACACCTACAAGGAAGATGTCATCACCAACTGTACGTCCGGCAGCTTCGATAGACTGAAGAGCACCAAGTGCCATAGCATCGTTGTTACAGAATACAACTTCTACATCATCACCAAACTGGCTTAAGTCGTTAGCAACGAGCTGCTGAGCTGTAGCCTGATCCCAGTTACCTACCTGATCGTCAAGCTGGTTAACTTCAAGTCCTGCATCCTCAAGAGCTTTTACAGAGAATTCTGTACGATATTTAGCATCAACGTTCTCCGGGTCACCTTCGATCATGATATAATCAACTTTTCCGTTTCCGTTCTTATCAATTGTGTCAAGACCAAGATCAGCAATGATCTCACCCTGCATTGTTCCGGACTGACGAGCGTCGCATCCTACATATGTAACGTTCCAGCCATTGTCTTCCCATCTCTTCTCTTCATCTTCGCTTGGCTCACGGTTTACATATACAAGCGGAATATTAGCTGCTACTACTTTATCTGTAATGCTCTCTGCAGAGGAGGAGTTTACAGGGTTGATGATAAGTAAATCTACACCATCAGCAATGAAAGCGTCGATCTGATTGGACTGTGTAGCCTGGTCATTCGCACCATCCTGGATTGTAATGTTGTCTTTAGAGAATCCAAGTTCGATCAGATAGTTTTCCAGTTCTGTACGGAACAGAGTCATGAAGTTATCAGAGAACTGATAAATACAAATGCCAACTTTTTTGTCTGATAAATCTACATCAGGTTTTTCTGTATCATCTGCAGCATCATCTTTCTTCTCGTCAGCTGTTTCCTCTGTTGCTGTGTCATCAGATGCGAATACAGGCATTGCCACCATAGATGATGTGATCATTGCTGTTGCAAGTACTAAGCTCACTAATTTTCTTTTCATTGTAAAAACCCTCCTTGAATTTACGTTTGCTTTGTTTATTAAACACGCAGAGCCTTTGTCAACGCTCACACTCTCGCGTGTCCGTTTGTTTTACTGTGATTGTATTATAACAATTGATTCTTAAAAAAACTATACAAAATACTTCTGTTTTTCTTTGAAATCCTTTTGTTTTTATACAAATTGCCAATGATTTTTTCAGGTTATATTTTTTCTATTGTGATTTTTCCATATTATTTCCTATTATATACAGCTAAAAAGCCACTCTGCAGATTATTCATCCACAGAGCAGCTCTTCTTATCTTAATACGTGTTTGTTGTTCTGTCCGGAACAATAGCGGGCATTCTTATCCGATACTTACGGTAATACTACCTTTGATTCTTCCATAGATGCATCTACGTCACTTGTAGAGATCGGTTTTAATGTATAAGTATAGGAATAAGTCTGGTTTGCCGGGATCTGATACTTGTCAAGTGGTTTCGCACCCCATGAGTTGTCTCCGCCAAGACCCATCTGCTTGTAATTCAGTCTCCAGATCACGCTGTCGCTTTCCGGAAGCAGATAAGAATGAAGGTTGTTTGTCAACTGCTCCGGTGTATACTCAAGGGCATTGAACTCAATCGGTGTAAATGATTTTGCAAGCAGTCCAATACCGTCATCATTAGTCATGCTTACCCATCTTACCAGTATTTTACGCACAAAAAAACCAGCTAGATGATAGCTGGCTTTTACTGCACCTTCAAAACTACATACATGTTGACATTTCCTTGAGATTCATTCTTCCTGCGATTCTTGGTCAAGCCCTCACCCGATTAGTAACAGTCAGCTCCATGCATTGCTGCACTTCCACCTCTGCCCTATCTACCTCGTCGTCTTCAAGGGGGTTTACTTCTTTCGAATGGGATATCTCATCTTAAGGGGGGCTTCACGCTTAGATGCCTTCAGCGTTTATCCCTTCCGGGCTTGGCTACTCGGCCGTAGACTTGGCAGTCTAACCGATGCACCAGCGGCCCGTCCATCCCGGTCCTCTCGTACTAAGGACAGCTCCTCTCAGATATCCTACGCCCA
>OGOW01002943.1_pt1 | contig 12805 bp, 10 predicted proteins | sample 1552781 | NCBI WGS metagenome assembly OGOW01 (sample SAMEA2580145, study PRJEB22360) | human gut metagenome | biome: human gut; feature: human-associated habitat; material: faeces | place: Denmark | collected 2008/2010
GCGCTGCGCGGGCGGGCAGCTCTACACGGGCTGGACCAATGACCCCGCCGCTCGGCTCCGGGCCCACCAGAGCGGCAAGGGGGCCAAGTACACCCGGGCACAAGGGGCGCTGGGGTTTGCGTACCTGGAGCGCTGCGCGGATAGATCCGCTGCCCTGCGCCGGGAGATCGCCCTGAAAAAACTCCCCAAAGGACAAAAAGAACTGCTCTGTACGGCGTGGAACGCGGCGGGCTGCCCGTTTGCCCCGGAAACAAAGCGGTAAACCAGCGGCATCCGTGGAAGCGGGTGCCGCTTTTGTGTGTATAATTTTAAAAAAATACGGAAGAATATACAGGCTTGAACTGAATAAAATTTGGATATAAACATAAAATATTGAATAAACATACAAATTGACGCAAATCTCACCGGAAAAGGGGCCGAGGTTTGGCGGGTTTGAGAATTGACGGAAAAGCCGCATGGCGTATAATAAAAGCGTACTCAAGAACAGTGAGCGATCGAGAAGCCCGGGAGGGATGCCCGGTGCGGAAAAACAAAAGTGTAGCATGAAAATAAAGGAGCCATTATCATGAAAAAGGAAGACATCAAGAAAGTTGTTCTGGCCTACTCCGGTGGCCTCGATACCTCCATCATCATTCCCTGGCTGAAAGAGAACTACAACAACTGCGAAGTCATCGCTGTTTCCGGCGATGTGGGCCAGGGCACCGAGCTGGACGGCCTGGAAGAAAAGGCCAAGAAGACCGGCGCTTCCAAGCTGTATGTGCTGGACCTGAAGAAAGACTTCGTTGAGAACTACATCTTCCCCACCCTGAAGTTTGGCGCAAAGTACGAGGACTACCTGCTGGGCACCAGCTTCGCGCGTCCCTGCATCGCCAAGGCTCTGGCCGACATCGCCATCAAAGAGGGTGCTGACGCCATCTGCCACGGCTGCACCGGCAAGGGCAACGATCAGGTCCGTTTTGAGCTGACCCTGAAGGCCCTCTGCCCCGATATGGCCATCATCGCTCCGTGGCGTGAGTGGGACATCGAGAGCCGTGACGAGGAGATCGACTACGCCGAGGCCCACAACATCCCCCTGAAGATCAACCGTGAGACCAACTACTCCAAGGACAAGAACCTGTGGCACCTGAGCCACGAGGGTCTGGATCTGGAGAACCCCGCCAACGAGCCGCAGTACAACAAGCCCGGCTTCCTCGAACTGGGCGTATCCCCGGAGCAGGCTCCCGACACCCCGACCTACCTCACCCTCCATTTTGAGCAGGGCATCCCCACCGCCGTGGACGGCAAGGAGATGGGCGCTGTGGAGCTGGTGGAGTACCTGAACAAGGTGGGCGGCGAGAACGGCATCGGTCTGCTGGACATCGTCGAGAACCGTCTGGTGGGCATGAAGAGCCGCGGCGTCTACGAGACCCCCGGCGGCGCCATCCTGTACAAGGCCATCAACGTGCTGGAGACCATCACCCTCGATAAGGAGAGCGCACACTTCAAGGCACAGCTGGCGCAGAAGTACGCTGATATCGTCTACAACGGCCAGTGGTTCACCCCGCTGCGGGAGGCACTGGATGCCTTCGCCAACAGCCTTGAGAAGACCGTGACCGGCGATGTCAAGCTGAAGCTCTACAAGGGCAACATGATCAACGCCGGTGTGACCTCTCCGTTCACCCTGTACGATGAGCAGACTGCTTCCTTCGGTGTCGATAAGGACTACGACCAGTCCGATGCCACCGGCTTCATCAACCTGTTCGGCCTGTCCATCAAGGAGCGTGCAAAGCTCTCGAAGAGCTGGCCGAAGATCGAGGGCTAAGCGGTACACAAAGCCAACTTTCCCCGCTGCGTGTTTTCTACACTTTCACACAGCGGTTCTAAAACCGGCATGGTTGCCGGCGGCACCGCCGCAGGAGCGTTTTCCCCTGCGGCGGCTTTGCCGTTTTTAGCTGTTTTTATTTACAAGATAAACATCCTCGCCCTCTCAGTCACCTACGGTGACAGCTCTCCCAAAGGGAGAGCCCTTGGCATAGCGGCAAAGTTTCCGGTCAAGCCGTGAAGTTCTCGGTTACGCCAGAGCCTCTCCCTTTGGGAGAGGTGGCATTGCGCAAGCAATGACGGAGAGGGCGAGCCGCCTATCAGAAAAGGAAGAATATTATGGCAGAACAACTCTGGAAGGGCCGCTTCTCCAAGGCGGTCGATTCGCGCGTCAATGATTTCAACTCCTCCATCCGCTTTGACCAGCGGATGATCGCGCAGGATATGCGCGGCAGCGGGGTCCACGCCGCCATGCTGGCCAAGCAGGGCATCATCTCCGAAAAGGACTGCGAGGATATCCTCAGCGGGCTGGCCTCCATTGCCGACGATCTGGCAAGCGGTGCGCTGGAGATCGACCCCAACGCCGAGGATGTGCATACCTTTGTGGAGCAGACCCTGACCGCCCGCATCGGCGATGCAGGCAAGCGCCTGCACACCGGCCGCAGCCGCAACGATCAGGTGGCGCTGGATATCCGCCTGACCCTGCGGGACTACAGCCACACCCTGCAGGCTTACATCGTGGAGCTCATCAAGGTCATCTGCAGGAAGGCCGCGGAGAATACCACCGCTGTCATGCCCGGCTACACCCACCTGCAGCGCGCCCAGCCCATCACCTTTGGCCATGCGCTGATGGCCTACGCCTCCATGCTCCTGCGCGACCTGCAGCGCTTTGAGGATGCCACTGCCCGCATGGATGCCCAGTGCCCGCTGGGCTCCGGTGCTCTGGCCGGTACCACCTACCCGCTGGATCGTCAGTTCACCGCCGAAAAGCTGGGCTTTGCCGCACCCTGTGCCAACAGCCTGGACGGCGTTTCTGACCGTGACTTCTGCATCGAGCTGGCCAACGCCATCTCCATCTGCATGATGCATCTGTCCCGCCTTTCCGAGGAGATCATCCTCTGGTGCAGCTGGGAGTTCAAGTTCATCGAGCTGGACGATGCCTTTACCACCGGCTCCTCCATCATGCCCCAGAAGAAGAACCCCGATGTCACCGAGCTGATCCGCGGCAAGACCGGCCGCGTCTACGGCGACCTGAACACCCTGCTGGTGATGATGAAGGGCATTCCGCTGGCTTACAACAAGGATATGCAGGAGGACAAGGAAGCCATCTTCGATGCAGTGGATACGCTGGAGCTGTGCCTCAAGACCGTCACCCCCATGCTGGACACCATGAAGACCCTGCCTGCCAACATGCGCCGCGCTGCCGCCAAGGGCTTTATCAACGCCACCGACTGCGCCGACTACCTGACCAAGAAGGGGATGCCCTTCCGGGATGCCTACAAGCTGACCGGCTGCATGGTCTCCGACTGCATCGCAAAGGATAAGACCCTGGAGGAACTGACCCTTGACGAGTTCAAGGGCTACAGCGCCCTGTTCGAGAACGATATCTATGATGCCATCGACCTCATCAAGTGCTGTGAGGGCCGCACCAGCTACGGCGGCCCCAGCGAGGCAAGCGTCAACAACCAGATCCGGCTGGCCATGGACCAGCTGGCCGCATGGGAGGCGAACAACGCATGAGCGTAAAGGTCTTTATCGACGGCTCCGCAGGCACCACGGGTCTGCGCATTGCCGACCGTCTGGCTGCCCGGCCTGAAATTGAACTGCTCTCCATCTCCGAGGAGGGCCGCAAGGACGTGAACGAGCGGGCAAAGGTCATCAATTCGGCTGACCTCGCCTTCCTCTGCCTGCCGGATGCCGCTTCCAGAGAGGTCATGCCCCTGCTCCGTCCGGATGTCAAGGTGCTGGATACTTCCACGGCTTTCCGCACGGATCCCAACTGGGTCTACGGCTTCCCGGAACTCAGGGGCCAGAAGGAAAAGATCAAAAATGCCTGCCGCGTGGCGGTGCCCGGCTGCTATGCCAGCGGGTTTATCAGCATCATGCGGCCTCTGGTGGAGCTGGGCCTTGCCGGAGCGGGTGATTTTTACAGCTGCACCGGTATTTCCGGCTATTCCGGCGGCGGAAAAAAGATGATCGCGGACTACGAAAGCCCCGACCGTCCGGCCCACAGCAAGCTGGATGCACCCAAGAGCTACGGTCTGAGCCTTGCCCATAAGCATCTGCCCGAGATGCAGAAGATCAGCGGGCTGGCAAACCCGCCCGCCTTTGTGCCTGTGGTCTGCGATTATTACAGCGGGATGCAGGTGCTGGTGCCCTTCCAGCCGGTCTGGGGCGGTGCCGAAAAGGTGGCCGCAGGGCTGGCGGAGTATTACAGGGATGCCGCCACCATCAAGGTGCACGCCCTGAACGAGCCGCTGCCCGAGAATGGCCTGTATTCCAACGCTATGGCCGGTACCGACCGCATGGAGCTGTACAGCACCGTGAACGCCGCCGGGGATCAGATGATGCTGGTCTCCCTGTTTGATAATCTGGGCAAGGGCTCGTCCGGCGCGGCAGTCCAGTGTATGAATCTGATGCTCGGTTTTGAAGAGACCAAGGGCTTGGAATAAAAACTCCCTTCGTCTGCTCACGGTGTTCGCATCCACCTCCCTCGAAGAGGGAGGCTTTTGCAGCTGACGGTTACGCAAAGGCTCCCTCCGTGAGGGAGCTGGCACGGCGAATGCCGTGACTGAGGGAGTATTTCTTTGTGGGAAAGGAAAATCGTTATGCAGTATAAGGAAGTTGCGGGCGGCATTTGTGCCCCCAAAGGCTTTGCAGCGGCTGGCGTGCATTGCGGCATCCGCGCAAACCATAATGAAAAATACGATCTGGCACTCATCAAGGCGGAGGTGCGCTGTGCCGCCGCCGGTGTCTACACCACCAATAAGGTCTGCGGCGCGCCCATCAAGGTGGACCGCGCCCACCTGAAGGACGGCTATGCACAGGCCATCCTTGTGAACAGCGGCAACGCCAACACCTGCGCCGCCAACGGCGTGGCTCTGGCCGAGGAGTGCTGTGCGCTGGTGGGCGAGGCACTGCACATCCCCGCCGAGGATGTGCTGCCCGCCTCCACCGGTGTCATTGGCCAGCCCATGGTCATTGACCCCTTTGCCCGGGGAATCCCCGCCGCCGCCGCGAAGCTGACAGCCACTGCGCAGGGCAGCACCGATGCGGCCACGGCCATTATGACCACCGATACCCACAAAAAGGAGTACGCCATCCAGTTTGAGCTGGGCGGAAAGACCTGCACCGTGGGTGCCATTGGCAAGGGCAGCGGCATGATCGCCCCCAACATGGCCACCATGCTGGCCTTCTACACCACCGATGCCGCCGTTTCCCCCGCTCTGCTGGAAAAGGCCCTCAAGACCGTGGTGCCCGGTACCTACAACCAGATGAGCGTGGATCTGGATACCTCCACCAACGATACCCTGATCATCATGGCTTCCGGTCTGGCCGGAAACCCCGAGATCTGCGAAGAGAACGCCGACTACGATGCCTTTGTGGCGGCCCTGACCGCCATTGCTGAGCACATGTGCGCCGAGCACGCCGGTGACGGCGAGGGTGCCACCCACCTCATCACCTGCGAGGTGACCCACGCCCCCGACCTGAAAACGGCCCGTGCCGTCAGCCGCAGCGTGGTCTGCTCCAACCTGTTCAAGGCTGCTGTCTTTGGCCGCGATGCCAACTGGGGCCGCATCCTCTGCGCCATCGGCTACACCCCCGGCGATTTCTCCATCGATAAGGTCTGCGTCTGGCTGTCCAGCCCGGCGGGCGAGGTGTATGTCTGCGAGAATGCCGCCTACCACCCCTACAGCGAGGAGGAAGCGGCCAAGGTTCTGGCGGAGCACGATGTCCTCGTCAAGGTGGATATGGGCACCGGCGATGCCAGCGCAAAGGCGTGGGGCTGTGATCTGACCTACGATTACGTCAAGATCAACGGCGACTACCGCACCTGAGAAACGTGTATAGAGCGGGAAGAGGAAATATATGAAAAACGAAGAAATGGCCCTCCTGTTTTCGGAGGCGACCCCTTACATCCAGAAATACCACGGCAAGACCATGGTCATCAAATACGGCGGCAACGCCATGATCAATGAGACGCTGAAGAATGCCGTCATGAACGACCTCGTCACCCTGACGCTGCTGGGCGTGCGGGTGGTGCTGGTCCACGGCGGTGGCCCGGCCATCAACGAAATGCTGAAGAAGGTCGGCGTGGAGAGCCATTTTGCAAACGGTCTGCGGGTGACGGACGACGCCACCATGGAGATCGTCCAGCAGGTGCTGGCCGGTAAGGTGAACAAGGACCTTGTGGCCAAGCTCCGGGGCCGCGGCGTCGGCCTGTGCGGCATGGACGGCCAGATGCTCCGCTGCACCGAGCTGGACCCCCAGCTGGGCCATGTGGGCGAGATCATCCATGTGGACCCCACCCTGATCCAGAACCTGTTGAACGGCGGCTACATCCCGGTCATCGCGACGGTGGGCATGGACGACCTCGGTCAGGCGTACAACGTCAACGCCGATACCGCTGCCGCCCAGATCGCCATTGCGCTCAAGGCGGAAAAGCTTGTTTCCATGACCGACATCGCGGGTCTGCTGCGGGATAAGGACGACGAGTCCACCCTCATCCCCGAAGTGGAAGTCTCCGAGATCGAGGGCTACAAGTCCGCGGGCATCATTGCGGGCGGCATGATCCCCAAGATCGGCGGCATGGCCGACGCCATCTATCAAGGCGTCCACGAGGCCGTCATCATCGATGGCCGCGTTCCCCACTCCATCCTGCTGGAGCTGTTCTCCGACCGCGGCTCCGGCACCCGTTTCTACCGGAGAAGTCATCAGGAGTAAGACTTGCTGAAAGTACAGAAGAACTGTATAATAAGAGAAAAAGCTCCCCCTTTGGGTGAGCTGGCGAGCGAAGCGAGACGGAGAGGGCGAGGACGCTCCGAAGGAGGAACAATCTATGGATTCCGAAAAAGTCATCAAGCGGGACAGCGAATACGTCCTGCACACCTATAACCGCAATCCCATCGTGCTGGAAAAGGGCCACGGCCTGTACGCCGAGGGCCCGGAGGGCCAGAAGTATCTGGATCTCACCAGCGGCATCGGCGTCAACAGCCTCGGCTACTGTGATGTGGACTGGGCCGAGGCCGTGGCCGAACAGGCCCACAAGCTCCAGCATACGTCGAACCTCTACTACACCGCCCCCTGCGGCAAGCTGGCCAAAAAGCTGTGCAAGCGCACCGGCATGAGCAAGGTCTTCTTCGGCAACTCCGGCGCCGAGGCCAACGAGGGCGCCATCAAGGCGGCCCGCAAGTACAGCTTCGACCACTACGGCAAGGGCCGCGATACCGTCATCACGCTGGTGAACAGCTTCCACGGCCGCACCATCGCCACCCTGACCGCCACCGGTCAGGAGGTGTTCCACAACTACTTCGGCCCCTTCAACGAGGGCTTCCTCTACGCCCCGGCGGGCGACTTGGAGGCGCTGACCGAGCTGGTGGACCGCCATACCTGCGCGGTGATGCTGGAGCTGGTGCAGGGCGAGGGCGGCGTTGTGGCGCTGGACCCGGAGTATGTTCAGGCGGTCCGGAAGCTCTGCGATGAAAAGGACCTCGTCCTCATCGTGGATGAAGTCCAGACCGGCGTTGGCCGCACCGGCACCTTCCTGTGCTGCGAGCACTACAACCTCAAGCCCGATGTGGTGACGCTGGCCAAGGGCCTTGGCGGCGGTCTGCCCATCGGCGCGGTCCTGATGAACGCGAAAGTGGCCGAGGGCATGGGTGCGGGCACCCACGGCTCCACCTTCGGCGGCAACCCGGTGGTCTGCGCCGGTGCCAATGTCGTGGTGGACCGGATGGACCAAAGCTTCCTTGCCAACGTGAACGAGCGCGCAGTCCAGCTGCGCACCGGTCTGGCCAAGCTCCCCATGGTCAAGAGCATCTCCGGCATCGGCCTGATGGTGGGCATCGAGTTCTTCGGCAACGTCAAGGCAGCGGATGTCCTCGCGGCGTGCCGCGAAAAGGGCCTGCTGGTGCTGACGGCCAAAACACGTCTGCGTCTGCTGCCGCCCCTGACCCTGACGGCTCACGACGTGGAGATGGCCCTGACCATCCTGAACGAGGTGCTGTCCGAAATGGCTCAGAAATCGCCGGAGGAACAGGCATGAAACATCTGCTGAAAATGGGCGACCTCACCCCCGAAGAGCTGACCCACATCCTCGATGTGGCGGACAAGCTCAAGGCTGACCAGAAAGCCGGGGGCACCGCTCCCCTGCTGAAGGGCAAGAGCGTGGCGCTGATGTTCTCCAAAAACTCTACCCGCACCCGCACCAGCTTTGAGGTGGGTGTGTATCAGTTGGGCGGCCTTGGAAATTACATGAACGCCGCCACCGAATTGCAGTCCGGCCGGGGCGAGCCACTCAAGGACACTGCCCGCGTACTGGGCCGCTATTACGACTGCGTGGTGTGGCGCACCTACCGCCAGCGCGACCTCGAAGAGTTCGCCGAGCTGGCGGGCGTGCCGGTCATCAACGGCCTGACCGATTACGCCCACCCTTGTCAGGTGCTGGCCGACCTGATGACCATCCGGGAGCGCCGCGGTGCGCTGGAAGGCCAGACCCTCTGCTTCATCGGGGATGGCTGCAGCATGGCCAACAGCCTCATCGTGGGCTGTCTGCTGGCGGGCATGAAGGTCCGCTGCGTCTGCCCGCAGGGCTACCGCCCTGCCGCCGACGTGCTGATGTTTGCCCACGAGTACGGCGAAAAGTTCCAGCTCCTGACCGACCCCGCCGAGGGCGTCAAGGACGCCGACGTTGTGGTGACGGCGGCATGGAACACCGCCCCCGGCACCCCGGAGAGCGAGCGCCGTCTGCGGGATTTCGCGGGATTTCAGGTCACGAGTCCGCTCATGAGCAAGGCAAAATCCGACGCCCTGCTGCTCCACTGTCTGCCCGCCCACCGCGGCGAGGAGATTTCCACTGCCGTCTTTGAGGAGCACGCCGACGAGATCTTCACGGAAGCGGAAAACCGCCTCCACGTCCAGAAGGCTGTTCTGGCAGTGCTGCTGGCGAACCAATAACAAAGGAAACTGCCGCATCCGGGAAAGCGCTCGGATGCGGCAGTTTTGCTTTTTACAGAGTCTTACACGCCCGAATAGGCGGAGAAGCCGCCGTCCACGGGGAGGCAGATGCCGGTGATGAACCCGGCGGCGTCGTTGTTCAGCAGGAAGAGCAGCGCGCCCACGAGGTCACGCTCGCTGTCGCCGAAGCGGCCCATGGGGGTGGCGGCAAGGATCTTGCCGGTGCGGGCGGTGGGGGTGCCGTCCTCGTTGTAGAGGAGCTTTGCATTCTGGTCGCTGGCGAAGAAGCCCGGCGCAATGGCGTTGACCCGGATGCCCACCTTGCTGAAGTGGACGGCCAGCCACTGCGTGAAGTTGGTCACGGCGGCCTTGGAGCCGGAGTAGGCCGGGATCTTGGTCAGGGGCAGGTAGGCGTTCATGCTGGAGATGTTCATGATGTTGCAGCCGGGGCGGCCCACCATCTGCCGGGCAAAGGCCTGCGTGGGCAGCAGGGTGCCGATGAAGTTCAGGTTGAACACCATCTCCACGCCGCTCTCGTCGAGGTCGAAGAAGGTCACGGTGTCGGTGTCGAGGTCGCCCATCTCGAAATATTCCTTGTCGGTATTGGCGCGGGAATTGTTGCCGCCCGCACCGTTCACGAGGATGTCGCAGGGGCCGAGGTCAGCCAGCACGTCCTCAGCCACCTGTAAGCAGTTGGCCTTGTTCATGACGTTGCAGGTGTAGCCCTTGGCCACGCCGCCCTCGGCTTCGATCTCATCGGCCAGCGCCTTGAGCTTGTCCATATTGCGGCCCAGCAGGGCAACTTTCGCCCCCGCGCGGGCCAAGGCCTTGGCGAAGATGGAGCAGAGGGTGCCGCTGGCACCGGTGACAACGGCGACTTTGCCGGAGAGGTCGGTATTCAGAACGTTCTTTTCCATGGTGTACCTCCGTTCAATCAGACTTTGCCCGCACCCTTGTCCAAGATCTTATTGAACCGTGTGAAGAAGGTGAAGGCGGTAACGGCTGCAGCAAGGATGTCGCTGACCGGCTCGGCGAGGAAGACGCCGAAAACGGGTTCGGAAACCAGATGCGGCAAAATGAAGATGAGGGGGATCAGCAGGATGATCTTGCGCAGACAGGCCAGCAGCAAGCTGACTTTGGCCTGCCCCAGCGCCATGAAGCTTTGCTGGCACGCGATCTGAACACCCATGGCGAAGATGCCGGCCATATAGATGCGCATGGCCCACGTGGTGTACTCGATGAGGGCGGCGTCCGAAGTGAAGATGCCCGCCACCGCGCCGGGAACCAGCATCATCAGCAGCCAGAACAGGGTCGTGTAGCCGAAGCAGAGGGTCAGCTGGAAGCGGAAGGCCTCCTTGACGCGGCTCTTTTTGCCCGCGCCGAAGTTGAAGCTCATCACCGGCTGGCCGCCTTGGCAGATGCCCTGAAGGGGCAGAGTCGCCAGCTGGGAAGCGCTGGTGATGACCGTCATAGCGCCCACGGCCACGTCGCCGCCGTACCGGGCGAGGCTGGAGCTGAAGCTGATGGAGAGCAGACTCTCGGTGGAGAGCATGACGAACGAGGATATGCCCAGCGCTACGACGGGCAGGATGGTCTTCTTTTCCGGCTTCAGGAACTCTTTTTTCAGCTTAAGAGTGGTCTTGGGGCCGGTGAGGAAGCGCAGGATCCAGATGGCACCCACGGCTTGACTGAGCACGGTGGCGATGGCCGCGCCCTGCACGCCCAGACCGAACCCGAAGATCAGGATGGGGTCCAGAATGATGTTGATGACCGCACCGATGACGGTGGTGAGCATACTGATCTTGGCGAAGCCCTGCGTTGTGATGAAGGGGTTCATGCCCATCACCATGAGGACGCAGACCGAGCCGAGGATGTAGATGCGGCTGTAGGCCAGCGCGTAAGGCAGGGTGGTATCGCTGGCACCGAACAGGCGCAGCAGGGTGGGTGCGCTGGCGTAGAACACGACCGTCAGGAGCACCGCGAAGATCATCAGCATGGTGAAGCTGTTGCTGATGATCTTTTCTGCCTGCTCCTTATCGCCTTGGCCCATGGCAATGGCGGTGCGGGGGGCACCGCCCGCACCGATGAGCATGGCAAAGGCGTTCAGCAGCATCAGGATGGGGGTGAACAGGCCCACGCCCGTCAGCGCCGCCGCACCGATGCCGGAAATGTGGCCGATGTAGATGCGGTCCACGATGTTGTACAGCAGGTTGACCACCTGCGCCACAACGGCGGGGATCATCAGCTGGAGCAGGAGCTTTTTCACGTCACCCGTGCCCATATCCTGCTGTTTTTTCTGCGTTTGTGCCATGGAAAGTGTCTCCTTTGGTTTGAGCGAGACGGAGAGGGCTGCCCTCAGAACGTCAGGCCGAAGTTCATCTCGTAGTAGTTGCCTGCGGCATCACGGTAGGCGTAAGCCTTGCCGTTCTCGTCCTTCATGCTGTCGGGCATGTAGGCATCCTTGGCGTAGCCGGGCACGTCGTTGGGGCTGACGCAGACGCCGTCCGGGTTGACAGCCAGAACCTCATCGCCCTTGGGCAGGGTCAGCGGCAGCTTGCCGACCGGGGCAAAGCGGCCGAAGATGACGTCCAGCGTAGCGGAAGGATAGGTGTCGAAGCCGACGGTCAGCGCGTCGGAGACCTTCTCGATGCTGCCGACTTCCCAAGCCAGCGGGCAGTTGATGTTGGAGACGACCTTGCCGCCGTGCGCGTGGACCGCCTCGGCGATGCCGGGGATGCGGTTGGCACCCACCAGCGTGGTCTCCTTGTGGGTCTCGGCGGTGGGCTTGCCGCTCTCGTCCACGTTGCAGACGGTCTTGTCCTCGCAGATGTCCAGCTCCAGATAGCCGGGGGTAGCGTTGAAGTACGCACCGGACTGGGGGCTGACCATCAGCAGGGCGATCTCGGCTGCGGCGGGGTCATCCACCAGAACCACATCGCCCAGCATCTCCCGCAGGGCCTTGGTGGCAGCCCCGCTGGCTTCGGCGCTCTTACCGAAGGCCTCGGCGTAGCGGCTGTCGTCGATAAAGCGGTCGCGCACCAGCCGGCCGAGCACCTGCTCGGCATCCTTTTCCGCCACTCCCCAGCCGCGCATCAGCCGCCGGGCGTCGCCCTCCGACTTTTCGGCGCGGGCGCAGAGGCGCATCAGCGCCGCGAGCGCCTCGTCGGGCGTTTTGTCGCGTTTTTTCCTTATTTCAGCCGGGTGCATACCATGCGCGGTTTTCCGAAGAGGTCCTCGCGGACCTCGGTGTCGGTGTATCCTTCGGCGCCGAGCATGCGGACGATCTCCGCCGCGGCGCGTTCGTAAATCTCGAACCAAAGACGTCCGCCGGGCGTCAGCATCTGCCGTCCCGCCCGGGCGATGGCGCGGTAGAAACGGATGGCGTCGTCGTCGGGGACGAACAGCGCCAGGCCGGGTTCGTGGTCGCGGACGTTGGGGTGCATCGCCGCGCGGTCGCTCTCGGGAACGTAGGGCGGATTCGATACGATCGCGTCGAACCGCTCCGGAAAAGCCTCCTCCAGCCCGTTCAGGGCATCGGCTTTGCGGAGCGTGACCGCCGCGCCGAGTTGTTGGAAATTCTCCGCCGCCACGGTCAGCGCGTCGTCCGAGATGTCGGCGGCGAAGACCTCCGTCCCGGGCATCCCCAGAGCCAGCGAAGCCGCGATGCAGCCGCTGCCCGTCCCTACGTCCAGCAGCCTCCGGGCTTCGCGCTCCCCGTGCAGGATCGCGTCGACCAGCTCTTCGGTTTCGGGCCGCGGGATCAGAACCCCTTCGCGCACGGCGAAGCGGCGGCCGTAAAATTCCGTGTGTCCGACGACGTATTGCAACG
>OGOW01002946.1_pt1 | contig 12802 bp, 7 predicted proteins | sample 1552781 | NCBI WGS metagenome assembly OGOW01 (sample SAMEA2580145, study PRJEB22360) | human gut metagenome | biome: human gut; feature: human-associated habitat; material: faeces | place: Denmark | collected 2008/2010
CGAACACCGACAGGATTACCTACACTATCCGTCGGGGCGACACGCTGGGAGGAATCGCGGCAAGATACCGGGTCAAGGTCTCTGACCTGAAGAGATGGAACAACCTAAGGAGCGATATGATTCGAGAAGGACGTAAACTGGTGATTTACAGATAGTCATTATGAAGCAATATAAGGTACTTTTGTTTTTTCTTTCCGTTTTCCTGATCCTTTCCGCGATCTGGTTCGTATATCCGTCGAAAGGCGTTCAGGTTGGAGATTTGAAGTTGAGGTTCCCGTCCTACCAGGGCTATCTTGCCGACCTTCAGGACAGCACGGTGGACGTGAATGTGGATTCCGTGCTTCTTGCCGTGCAGAAAAGTTACGAGATGGTCGAAGGCTCGACAGATACCCTTCGCTACTACTATGACTACATCACCTCTAATCCAAACCGCATCTGCCTGCCGGAGGATGACTACACGTTCTTCGACTCGCTGTTCGTGGAGATGGCCGCGGCGGCAGATTCCGGCCGCACCGTCAGGATTCTGCACTATGGTGATTCCCAATTGGAAATGGACAGGATCTCGGCTGTGCTGAGACAGGATCTTCAGGAACGCTTCGGGGGATCCGGGCCGGGAATGGTGCCGATGATCCAACGGATTCCGACCGTGTCGCTCTCGCAGAATGCTTCCGGAAGCCTGACCCGCTACGCTATGGTGGGGGATTCGCTGACAAAGAAAGCCTCGCACAAACGCTACGGGCCTCTGACACAGTTCACTGACGTTTCCGGCAACGGAACGTTCACTTTCACAAGAACCAAGAACAGATATTCCCAAGAGTTGGTCAAGTCGATCTCAAAGGTTTCCGTGCTTCTGGGGCAGAATTCCGCAGGCTTTGAGATGGCCCTGAAATGCGACACGTTGCCGGTAAGGAAAACCGTCATAGATTCGGCCAAGGCTGAAGTCTCGATGGTCACTTGGGAATTACCTTGCGATGTGGAGAAAGGCACAATAAGCTTTTCCGGCAACGCTGAGATCTATGGAATAATGCTGGACGGAAAAGGAGGCGTGACCGTTGACAACGTCGCCTTGCGTGGATGCGCCGGATTCATATTCTCGTCCATCAACCGCCAGGTGATGAAAGAGAGTTTCGCGAAGACGGACACTCGGCTGATAATCTTACAGTTCGGCGGAAACGCGATGCCTGGAATAGCCTCGAAGAAGGCCATTTCCTCTTACGTGAGGAAGATCGTGATGCAGTTCGACTACTTCAAGGAGGTCGCTCCGGAGGCCCAGCTGATGTTCATCGGCCCGGCGGACATGTGCAAGAGCGAGGACGGGAATCTGATAACCTGGCCGCTTTTGCCGCAACTTAATGATTCCTTGAAGGTTAACTGTCTGAAGAACGGCGTGGCCTACTGGGACACATTCAACGTGATGGGAGGCCCAGGCTCGATGAGGAAATGGGTGAGCCACAATCCCGCTCTGGCCGGCCCCGATCATATTCATTTCACACACAAAGGAGCGCTTGAGATTGGAAACGCGCTCGCCAAGTCCTTCATTCTTTACCACGACTTCTACAAGCTCCGCCAGGAACTTTCAGACGAGGCTGTGGGAATATATCTGCGCGACCTGCGGGACAGTCTCAATCCTCGTCCCGCCGTGCCTGACACCTTGACAAAGACAGAGTTATGAGACGTTTCCTGACATATTCATTGCTCTTTTTGCTGCTTCCGGCGACCCTTTGGGGACAGTCGCTGCGGAAGGCGGTTCCTGAATATGATTTCGCGCGTTTCGAGAAGAACCGGATTGGGTTTCAGGGGGATAGTTCGGCCTTTGAGAGGCTTTTTGAGAAGATGGATTCCGTGCTTTTTCTGGGTAAAGGCAACCTTAGGATTATGCACATCGGGGGGTCTCACGTGCAGGCCGGGACTCTGACGCGGCAGTTACGGAACGACCTTCTGTCTTTGAGAACGGCTTTGGACGGGGGCAGGGGACTGGTTTTCCCGTTCTCCGCCGCCCACACGAACAATCCAAGCAGTTTCACGACAAGTTACGAAGGGTCCTGGAAGGTGACGAAGAATGTCCAAAGGGAGCCGGATCATAGGCTTGGACTTACTGGAATAGCCTTGAGCGCGTCGGATGACAAGGCTTCGGTGATGGTCACCACTGTGGCCAGGGATCCGAAACCGCAGGATCCTACATTCAGGTTCAACGAAGTGAAAGTCCTTGGATATTCATCAGCAGGAGAGAGAGTTCCGGTGGTGGTTTTGGCTAAGGGTGACACGCTGCAAGGGTGCCGGGCGGATTCCTGCTGGTCTTTCGGCCTTCCCGCGTTTGCGGACTCCGTCAAGATCGCGACCAAGGGACAAGGCGAGTTCACCTTGACGGGAATATTCCTGGACAACCCTTTCCCTGGCATTTCCGTGACGGGAATCGGCGTGAACGGGGCTTCGCTCGGGTCATATTCAAAGTGCCCGGATCTGATGAATGATTTGAGGCTGGTGAATCCGGATCTGGTGATTTTAGCCGTCGGGATCAATGATGCGACCGCCGCGAATTTTTCCGTGGATGATTTTGTCGCGCGCTATAAGGTGCTTGTGTCGCAGATTCGTTCGGTGAATCCCGACTGCGCTCTGCTGTTCGTCTCCAACAACGACAGTTTCAGGAGGATACGCCGTAAAGGCTATGTCGTGAATTCTAACGGCAAGTTGGCTGAGCAAAGCTTTTTGAGGCTCGGAAAGGATTGTGACGCAGGCGTTTGGGATCTGTTTGACATTATGGGGGGACTCGGTTCGATGAGGAAATGGGAAGAGGCCGGCCTCGCCAAGAGGGACAAGATTCATTTTACGGAAAAGGGCTATGAACTGGTGGGAGACCTGCTGTTCAACGCGTTGATGGATAAGTATGTGGAACATTTAAAGAAAGGTAAGTGATGGGATTTTGGGACGTTGCCGCTGACTTTTTCAAGAACCTGTTCTCTTTTGATCAGGCTCACCCGTTGTTGTTCACCCAGTTCTATTTCTGGGCGTTCTTCGCCATCGTGCTGGCCTTTCTGTGCGTTTTCAAGAACAAGGTCGTGCTTCGGAATGCCTTCCTGTTCTTCGTCAGCCTATTTTTCTACTACAAGACGAGCGGACTGTTCCTGATTCTGTTTGGGTTCGTGATTGTCTATAACTATCTGGCAGGTTTCGCTCTGTCCGGTGTGAAAGGAAACTTTGGCCGGAAAGCCATTGTGGTTCTGAGCGTTGTCGTGGATCTGTCGCTGCTCTGCTACTACAAGTACGCCTACTTCCTGACCGATGTCGTGAACAATCTTTTCGGAACGGAATTCATTGTGAGAGACTGGTTTGCGGTTGTGGGTAACCAACTGACAGGCTCTCAAGCGTTGACTCGATCTTCCTTCCGGTCGGAATCTCGTTCTTCATCTTCCAGGCGATCAGCTATGTGGTTGATGTTTCACGCAGGACAATCGGCCCGATCAAGAACTTCTGGGATTTCGGCTTCTACTTGAGTTTCTTTCCTCAGCTTGTGGCCGGCCCGATCGTGCGCGCCAAAGAGTTTTTCCCTCAGCTTCACAAACCGTTCTTCCTTGGCCGCAGACAGTTCGGTATCGCGATTTTCTGGATTCTGAACGGACTTGCCAAGAAGTTGATCCTCAGTGACTATCTGGCTGTGAATTTCTGCGACAGGGTTTTCGAGAACCCTTTGCTTTACACCGGTTTCGAGAACCTTACGGCTCTCTTCGGCTACTCGCTTCAGGTCTATGCCGACTTCTCCGGGTACACTGACATCGCCACCGGTGTCGCTATGCTGATGGGTTTCTATCTGCCGAAGAACTTCAATTCTCCGTACAAGGCCCGCAACGCCGGAGAGTTCTGGAAGCGGTGGCATATTTCCCTTTCCAAATGGCTTCAGGACTATCTTTACATCCCGCTTGGAGGCAACCGCAACGGCACATTCGGCTCGTATGCGATCATCCTCGGAATCGCTTTCCTGGCATCGGCTCTGGCAAAGAACTGGTGGGTTTTCGGAGTGGTTCTGGTCATTGCGGCAGTGCTGGCACTTCTGATCACTTTCTGCCAGAAATACCGCAAGGAACTGATCTCGGACATCAACAGGATGGACACGATGCTCCTTGGCGGCCTGTGGCACGGAGCCAGCTGGAACTTTATGATCTGGGGCGGTCTGAACGGCCTAGGAATGCTGATCTACAGGTTCTGGAAGAGCTGCAATGTCTATGTCAGGACGCTCGTCATAGGTCTCGTCTGCATGGCCTTTTATATTCTTAAGACCACGGTCCCGGCTTCGGTGTTCAATATGTTCTTCGTCTGGACGTTGATCATATTCATAGGCGCGGCCGTGCGGATGCTCTATCATCTTTGTCGCTTCAAGGCAGCCTTCTCGTGGCTTGAGACAGGTTGGGCGGTCGCTATGACGTTCATATTCATTACTTTTACCCGCCTTTTCTTCCGAAGCGGCTCCAACCTGAATCCTGCGGAAGCGAACGAGAAAGCGTGGAGCACAGCAAAGAATATGGTCGAGCGCATCGGCGGCGACTGGGATTTGTCCCTGATCCCGCAAATGGCTCAGCAGCACATAGGTGTGATCCTCGTCTTCGTCTTCGGAATGGTCATCCATTGGCTCCCCGAGAACTTCAAGCGCCGCTACCGCATCTGGTTCGCCTCGATGCCCCTCCCTCTGATGGCCCTCGTCTGCGTCCTCGCCGTCTTTATCATCTGCCAGTTCATCACCGCCGACCTCCAGTCGTTCATCTACTTCCAGTTCTGATGATGAGGATTGCGTGTGGCACTTAACCAGTTGAAAATGAGGAATAAGACCGATCATCTGGTGCCGTTTTGGAGTACCACGTAATCCATTTTTCCCTTGATAATCAGCATTTTGGGTGCCACGAACATTTGTAGACCAGACTATCTCTAAAAGGACTGCGAATATTGCCGCTAAAACTCCGTCCCGTCGGAGCCGTAAACCTTTCCCGATTACAAAACGCCTTCACGTTACTGTGCCACAGAAGTGGGTGAGGGCACGCTATGGCTGAAAAAGTCTAAGCTTAGAGCAATAGTTTTTCAGCCGATGTGCTGCTGGAGTGGACTTCAGTGGCACATCGGCTGAAGGTGTTTTGTAAGAAAGAGGGTGCCCGCCGTGATTGTCGGTTGAAATCCAATCTTTAAAAGTGGTTATGTACAATTCTGAAAAAGAACACACTGCGGGCTTTTATTTAATTTGGAACGGTCTTTGATGAGGCGATGCCTCAATACACGGGATCAGGGCAGCCTGGTTCGCAAAAAAGATCGCTATGAGCAAGCTTAACAAAAGAGCCATTATTGGCGCGGTCGCTGTGGCTGTTGTCGCCACGGCGGTTGTCATCATTGTTCTCCGGCCAAAGCATCATTTGGAGGATCTTCCTGTTGTCAGCGTTGACACGGTCAGGACAAGGAATGTGGAGATCTACGGGGAGTTTCCGGGAAGGATCCGCGCCCAGCAGTTCGTGGAGGTGCGGGCGAGGGTCGAAGGCTATCTTGAGAAGATGATGTTTGAGGAAGGAACATACGTTAAGAAAGACCAGATACTTTTCATCATTGATCCGAAACAGTACAAAGCTCAGGTGGACAGGGCAGAGGCACTGGTGACTAAAAACAAGGCGATGGCCCTTAAGGCAGAGAGGGATCTGGCGAGGATCAGGCCTTTGTTCGAGCAGAAGGCCTCCAGCCAGCTTGATCTGGACAACGCTGTCGCCGCCTATGAGAGCGCCAAGGCTGACGTGCAGGTCAGCGAGGCGAATCTGACGGAAGCCCGTCTGGCGTTGAGCTACACCACAGTGCGATCTCCTATTAGTGGTTACATCAGCGAGAGGCATGTGGACATAGGCACTCTTGTCGGGCCGGGATCGCAGTCCCTCCTCGCAAATGTGGTCAAGAGCGACACGGTGCTTGTGGAGTTCAAGATGACTGATCTTGACTACCAGAAATCAAAGGCCAGAAATGTGAACCTCGGCCAGAAGGACACCAGCAGGCACTGGGATCCGTATGTGACCATCACTATGGCTGACAAATCCGTCTATAAGTACAAAGGGCTGGTGGATTTCGCCGATCCTCTTGTGGACGCCAAATCAGGGACGTTCTCGGTACGCGCCGAGATGCCTAACCCTGACCGTGAACTCCTGCCGGGTCAGTTCACCAACGTTAAAGTCCTTTTGGACGTGAGGGAGAACGCTGTGGCGGTGCCGACCAAGGCCATCATCATCGAAAAGAGCGGCTCGTTCATATTCGTGTTGAAACATGACGGCATCGTGGAGAAGCGTTTCATCCAGACAGGACCGGAAGTGGAGAACACGACTGTCGTGGAGCGTGGCCTCAATCCCGGAGAGGTCATTGTGGTGGAAGGGGAGCACAAGCTGAGCCACGGAATGAAGGTGGAGGCGGTTCGCTCTTAAGGAATATGTTAATAGACACGAACTTATGAAATCCGATTTCTTTATAGACAGGCCCGTATTCTCGACTGTCATATCCATAATAATCGTACTTGTCGGGCTCATAGGACTGACTATGCTGCCGGTTGACCAGTACCCGAAGATTGTCCCTCCGGTCGTGCGCGTCTCGACATCCTATCCGGGCGCCAACTCGCAGACCGTGTCGCAGGCCGTGGCGACACCTATCGAGCAGTCGCTCAACGGAACGCCGGGGATGCTCTACATGGAGTCAAGCAACTCCAACAACGGAGGCTATTCGGCGACATTGACATTCGACATCTCCACCGATCCGGATCTCGCCGCCGTGGAGGTTCAGAACAGGGTCAAGCTGGCCGAGTCCAGACTTCCGGCCGAGGTTGTGCAGAACGGAATCTCGGTGGAGAAGGAGTCCTCAAGCAAGCTGATGACGATCACCGTGATGTCGGATGACCCGAAATTCGACGAGGTCTATCTCAGCAACTACACAACCTTGAATATTCAGGACCGCTTGAGGCGTGTTCCTGGCGTGGGAGTTGTCTCGAACGTGGGAAGCCGCTACTATGCGATGCAGATCTGGGTGCAGCCGGACAAGATGGCCAGCCTCGGGATAACGGTCAAGGATCTGCAGAACGCTCTGAAGGATCAGAACCGTGAGGCCGCGGCCGGAGTGCTCGGGCAGCAGCCGATCACGGATGTGGATGTCACCATCCCGATCACGGCTCCGGGCCGTCTCTCATCGGTCGAGCAGTTCGAGAACATTGTGGTCAGAACGGGCGAGGACGGATCAATCATCCGCCTCAGGGATGTGGCCCGGATCTCGCTTGAGGCCCAGTCGTACAACACCGAGAGCGGCATCAACGCCCGCAACGCCGCAGTGATGAACGTCTTTATGCTTCCCGGAGCTAACGCCGTGGAGGTCGCCGACAATGTCAAGGCGGAGATGGCCGAGATCAGCAAGGGCTTCCCTGACGGCATGTCCTACGACATTCCGTTCGACATGACCACCTACATCTCGGAGTCCATCCATCACGTTTACAGAACCTTGTTCGAAGCCTTGATCCTTGTCATCCTCGTTGTGTTCCTCTCCCTTCAGAATGTCAGGGCCACGCTCGTCCCGGCAATAGCAGTACCGATCTCCCTGATCGGCACCTTCGGAGTGATGCTGATCTTCGGCTTCTCTCTGAACATGATGACATTGCTTGGCCTCATACTGGCCATCGGAATCGTTGTGGATGATGCTATCGTGGTCGTGGAGAATGTGGACAGGATCATGTCAACCGAACATCTGTCCCCGTACGAGGCTACAAAAAAGGCGATGGGGGAGATAGGAAGCGCCCTTGTGGCGATGTCGCTTGTGCTCTGCGCCGTTTTTGTTCCGGTAAGTTTCCTTTCCGGAATTACGGGCCAATTGTTCAGGCAGTTTACGGTCACGATCGCTGTTTCCGTGATAATCTCCACCATTGTGGCGCTGACCTTAAGCCCTGTGATGTGTTCCAAATTCCTGAAGCCGCACGATGATGACAAGCCTAAGAACTTCGTGTTCAGAAAGATAAACCAGTGGCTTGAGCAAGGAACCTCGCTCTATGCGAGGATGGTCCGTTTCGCGCTGCACAATTCAAAGAGGATGTTCGCTGTCTTCGGCGTCGCGATTGTGGGAATATTCATACTCGGTCGCCTCGTTCCGCAGAGTTTCATCCCCAAAGAGGATCAGGGCTATTTCACTGTGGAGCTGGAGCTTCCGACGGGAGCCACGCTTGAGCGGACCAGAGAGGTGACGGACCGCGCGATGGATTTTCTGCTCCGGCAGCGCGATGTTGAATATGTCCTCAATGTCACCGGCTCCAGTCCCCGGATAGGCACCGCGCAGTCCAGCAGCACCTTGACGGTGATCCTGAAACCATGGAAAGAACGCAAGGTCACTAATATGTCCAAGACGATAGCGATGGTGAGAGACTCCTTGTCACGCTATCCGGAGAGCAAGGTGTACATCAGCACACCTGCCGTTATCCCTGGACTCGGTACTTCGGGCGGATTCTCGATGGTGCTTGAGGCAAGGGGGGACGCGACCTATCAGGATCTCCAGAACGCCTCGGACACGCTTCTTCATTATGCGATGAAGAGGAAAGAGTTCACCGGATTGTCCTCCGGAATGCAAAAGGACATCCCTCAGTTGTATTTCGATGCGGATCGTGACAAGATCCAGCTTCTGGGGCTGTCGATGGCCGATGTCTTCGCGACCCTGAAAGCGTTCACCGGTGCGATCTATGTCAACGACTTCAACATGTACAACCGAATATACCGTGTCTACATCCAGGCCGACGCCCCGTACCGCGCCCACTCCGACAATCTGAACCTCTTCTTCATGAAGAGTTCGGGAGGCACGATGATCCCTGTAAATGCTCTGGGTACCACGCATTTCACGACAGGGCCGGGTACGATCAAGAGGTTCAACATGTACAATTAGTCCACGATCAGCGGAGAGGCCGCCAACGGAACCAGTTCCGGCGAGGCCCTTGCCATACTTGAGGAGATCGCCGAGGAGCATCTGCCGGACAACATCGGAGTGGAGTGGAGCGGAATGTCCTATCAGGAGAAGAAGGAGAGCGGGCAGACTGGACTCGTGCTTGCGCTGGCGTTGCTGTTCGTGTTCCTCTTCCTCGCTGCCCAGTACGAGAGCTGGTCCATTCCTGTGGCCGTCATCCTTTCGCTTCCGATCGCGATAGCCGGAGCGTATCTCGGTGTGGCTGTGCTTGGAATGGAGAGCAACATCTATTTCCAGATAGGTCTCGTGATGCTCGTCGGCCTTGTGGCCAAGAACGCGATCTTGATTGTAGAGTTCGCCAAAGAAGAGGTTGAGGCCGGAAAGGATCTGGAAGAGGCTGCGGTCACCGCCGCAAAACTGAGGTTCAGACCAATCGTGATGACATCCTTGGCATTTATCCTTGGCATGCTGCCTCTCGTGTTCGCCAGTGGTCCGGGATCCGAGAGCCGCAGGAACATCGGCATCGGAGTGTTCTTCGGGATGATCACCGGCATAACCGTCGGAATCGTCTTTGTTCCGTTCTTCTTCGTGCTGATCTACAAGTTGAGATCAAGGATCTCGAAGTGGAGACCAAAACTCCGTAAGGCGGGAAAGGCCTTGTCGGTCGTCGCAGTCATGGCCGTGTCTTCCCTGACTTTAGATTCCTGCTCCACATCGAGGTATTGCGATAAGCCGGACCTCGGAGAGATGCCGAAAGCCTATTTCGAGGATTCGAGCGACAGGAGCATCGCTGACCTTGACTGGCGGGAAGTGTATGAGTCTCCTGAATTGCAGAAGCTTATAGAAGCGGCTTTGGAATATAACAAAGACATCCTCATCGCTGCGGAGCGTCTGAAGGAGATGGAGTACAGGTACCGTGTGCAAAGATCCGCCCAGCTGCCTTCCGTCTCGGTGAAAGGCTATGCGCAGAATGATCATAGCAATTACGGGGGAACGGATCCGAAACCGGACTCTCCTGAATTCGGAGTCAAGGCCTCGCTTCAGTGGGAGGTGGATTTTTGGGGAAGACTGAGATGGTCCAAGAAAGAGAAACTGGCCGGTTATCTCGGCACTGTCGAGGCTCAGAAAGCGGTGAGGATGAGCGTCATCGCCAGTGTAGCCTCCGCCTACTATGAACTGGTGGGCTTGGACAAGAAACTTGAGATAGTCACCAACACTTTGGTCACAAGGCAGAAGTCCGTGAATCAGGCCAAACTCCGTGCGGAAGGAGGACTGACATCTGAGATCCCTTACCAGCAGGCTCTTGTGGAATTGGCTTCCACCGAGGCTTTGGTGCCGGATCTTCAGAAACAAATCGCATTGAAAGAGAGTGAGTTGTGTTTTATTACCGGATCGTATCCGAAGGATGTGGAGCGAGGTTTGTCCTTATCGGAAATGTCAAAGACCGTTGTTCCGTCCGGAGTTCTGTCTGACATCCTCAGGCGCAGGCCTGACCTTATGCAGTCCGAGAACGCTCTCAGGGCGGCGGAGGCTCGCGTGGGCGTGGCGATGGCCGAAAGGTTCCCGTCCTTTACCATCAATCTTGGAGCCGGAGAGGAGAACAACGCCCTTAAGGATTTCCTGAAGTCCCCGTTCTGGTTCACCGGAGCCACACTGGCTTCACCGGTCTTCGAGTTCGGCAAACGACGTTCCGCCCTCAAAGCCGCCGTGGCCTCCTACGAGCAGACAAGACTGGAGTACGAGAAAGATGTTATGCAGGCGTTCAGAGAGGTCTATGACGCCACCGTGACTTTCCGTTCCGCCCGTTCCAACACTGACGTGAAGGTGGAGATGGAGCGCGCGTCCAAGAAATATGTCGTGCTGGCCAACAGCCAGTACATAAACGGTGTGATCAGTTATATGGATGTCCTTGACGCGCAAAGAAAGTACCTTGCCTCCCAGTTGGAGTTAAGTGAGGCAAGGACGAAGGAGAATCTCTCCGTGGTCAATCTCTACAAAGCCCTCGGCGGCGGCTGGAAGGACTTTTGATTCAAATCATTAAATCTATAAAGAAGTAACAACGTGACCTTCCGGCCGCATCAACGGCTGGAAGGTTAAATAGTTCACACCTGTTCTTGAATATTTTGATTATTTCGTTAACCTTTATAAATTTACGGTGAATATTAGTAGGCCTCTAAAAGTCCGTAACTTGTAACTATTGACAGATGAACAGATTCGTAATTATATTCCTCTTGATGTCATTTTTATTAGTCTCCTGCGACAACAGGCAGACCAAGTCTTTGCTTCAGGATGTCGAGACCTACATTCAGGAAAGGCCGGACAGTGCCCTGCGGGTTCTGAGGAAAGTTGATTCGCTGACGCTGAACACAAAGGCACTCCGAGCCCGCTATTCTGTGCTGTTTGCAATGGCGTTGGACAAGAACTACATCGACACGACTGCCTTGTCAATTCTGGAACCAACTGTGGCCTATTATGAAAAATTCGGTTCGCCGCAGGACAAGATGCTGTCCTGCTATTATCTGGGACGAATTTATGCCAACAGAAAGGATTATCCGAATGCTGTCATTTTCTATTCACAGGCTTTGCGGGAATCGAGTGAATATGACTATTACCACATAGGATTGATTTATGCTGCCTCCGCTGATGCTTACAACGCATCTTTCAATGATGAGGAAGAGTTGAGAAACACTATCTTGGCCTATGAGTGCTTTGAGAAAATAGGTGACAAGGATCTTGATCTATCGCTGTACAAAGTGGCCCAGGCTTATCATAACAATGAACGGTTTGATGTGGCCGACAGCCTTTACTCGCTTGTCTATTCCGGGAAGGACTCGACATCACGGCTTGCCCTCTATGCTATGGAGGATCTGGTCAGCAATGACTTGTATCAAGAGAAACAAGATGTTGAGAGGGACCTTGAATTGCTTGAATATGTCGCCGAACATCGCGGTAATCTTAGTTTGGAGTCGTATTATGAATATGCGTATCTTCTCCTTTTGGCAGGGAAGGAATCAGAGGCGGAGAATATTCTTTCACAGTTGTCCAATCGTGAAGCGAATGGAAAAACGATGGAGATTAGATACCGGATAGCGGAGTGTAAAGGACAAAATGAAGAAGCCCTGGCTTTGTTGAAAAGTATGTTGTCTCATCAGAATGACGTGGTTAAGAAGAAATTGGCTCAATCTGTTTTCAAGGCTCAAAGTGACTACTATCGTCTTACTGCTGAGGTCTCTGAGCAGAAATCAACCATAGCCAATCAGAGAAGCGTCATAATTCTCATAGCGGGTCTAATGATGGCAGGTTTGCTCTATATTGTCTTTATGAAAAGAAAAACCGCTTTGATTCGTGAAAAAGACAGGTTGGCTCAGGCTGTGGAAGAATCCGAGAAGCTTTTGGAAACGGTAAGGAACAGGGCTAAGCAGGAAAAAGAAGAAAGGGACAAGGATATTTTTGATCTGAAATCACACAATGAACGTGAGCGGGACAAGATCAAAGAATTGCGTGATATGTACGTTTCCCTTTATCAAAAGCGGTTCTACGAGATAGGAAAGTACTATGATGCCGCATCGTCGCATCGACTTGAATCAATAAAGGAGAAAGCCTACCACGATGTCATATCCTCAACCCAAGCCTTGTTTGAGGAGATCGCCAGCGGATCGGAAGGCCAGAAAAAGTTTGAGGCAAGGATAAACGCTGATCTTGATGACATCGTCTCCAAGATCAGATCCGACTTTCCAAAGTTGAAAGATGATGACATCCGCTTTATCTGTTACCTGATAGTAGGCTTTGACACCTCTACAATTTCATTCCTGATGGACATTTCCAAGGAGAATGTCAGAGTGAAGAAGCATCGCCTTCGTGAAAAATTGAACGG
>OGOW01002958.1_pt1 | contig 12770 bp, 10 predicted proteins | sample 1552781 | NCBI WGS metagenome assembly OGOW01 (sample SAMEA2580145, study PRJEB22360) | human gut metagenome | biome: human gut; feature: human-associated habitat; material: faeces | place: Denmark | collected 2008/2010
CCCTAGCCAATACATTGATGTTACCGCAGATTATAGTATTGAGGTGCCAGCCATGATTCATAAAGACAATGTTTATGGGGCCCAATTTCATCCTGAAAAATCAGGGGATATTGGCTTAGGTATTCTTGAAAAGTTTGCAGGGTTATGTAAAGCCTAGAAGCTAGTGAGAGCAAAGACTTTTTAGTTAGAAAGGATGGTAGGGGAGATGCAAATTCTACCAGCAATTGATATTAAGGATGGACAGGCTGTTCGTCTCTTTAAAGGAGATTTCAACCAACAGACCGTTGTCAATCCAGATGTTATTGAGCAGGCAAAGACCTTTAAGGATGCGGGCATTCAATTTATTCATGTCGTCGACTTGGACGGTGCCCTAGATGGTCGTGCCACTAACCGTGACTTGATTGCAGAGGTCAAGAAGGTTTCTGGACTTGGCATCGAAGTTGGTGGCGGTATCCGTACCTTGGAGCAGATTCGTGACTATTTGGAAGTTGGCATCGACCGTATCATTATCGGTTCAATGGCCGTTAAAAATCCTGACTTCGTTCGAGCAGCTTTAGAGGAATTTGGTGCCGATAAAATTGTCGTGGGTATTGATGCCAAGGCAGGGTTTGTCGCTACCGAAGGTTGGTTGGAAACAAGCAATGTAGACTACATCACCTTGGCTAAGGAAATGGAAAAGATGGGCGTAACCCTCTTTGTCTATACTGATGTTGATCGAGATGGCACACTGACAGGACCCAATCTTGATCACTACAAACGTTTGGTATCTGAACTCACAACCGCCAAAGTCATTGCTTCAGGTGGGATTGCAGAAGTAGCTGACTTAGATCACCTAGAAGAGATTGGTGTGGCAGGAACCATTGTCGGCAAAGCCTACTATAACGGCAATATCACATTAGACCAGCTCAAGGCTTTCGGAGGTTAATATGCTTAAGAAACGTATTATTCCCTGTTTGGATGTCAAGGATGGCCGTGTCGTCAAGGGGGTCAATTTTGTGAATCTGACAGATGTTGGAGACCCTGTTGATTCTGCGCGTGCTTACTATGAGGCTGGCTGTGACGAACTTGTTTTCTTGGACATCACAGCGACTTCAGATAATCGCGAAACAACGGTTGATATGGTGCGTCGTGTTGCCGATCAGGTCTTTATCCCTTTCACAGTTGGTGGTGGTATCCGTTCAGTTGAAGACATGAACAAGATGCTCAAAGCTGGTGCTGACAAGGTTGCCGTCAATTCCTCAGCCCTTGCCAATCCACAACTAATCGCTGATTGTGCTCAAAAATTTGGGAATCAGTGTGTAGTGGCTGCGATTGATGCTAAAAAGATGGCTGATGGGAGCTGGCATGTCTTTGTGGCGGGAGGTCGTAAGGATACAGGTAGGGACCTCATCCAATGGGCTCAAGAAGTCGTCTCCTTGGGGGCTGGAGAAATTCTCTTAACTAGCATGGACAAGGACGGCACCAAGTCTGGTTTTGATTTAGAAATGCTCAATCGTGTGGCCGATGTCGTCGATGTTCCGATCATTGCCTCTGGTGGTGCAGGAAATATTGAGGATATTGTAGAAGTCTTTGAAAAGACAACAGCAACGGGTGCTCTGGCAGCCTCTATCTTCCACTTTGGTGAGGTGAATATAGGCGAAACCAAACAAGTCTTGGCAAATGCAGGAATCGAGGTGAGACAATGACAGAGGTTAAACTTGATTTTGACAAACAAGGCGGACTGGTACCAGTCATTGTGACAGATTACAAGACGGGGCAGGTGCTCATGTTGGCCTATATGAATGAGCTGTCCTATCAGTTGACCCTTGAGACCAAACAAATGCATTACTGGAGCCGTTCTAGAAATGAGCTTTGGCATAAGGGAGCTACATCTGGTCATTTCCAACATGTCAAAAGCATCAAGACTGACTGTGATCAGGACACCTTGCTTATCGCCGTTGAACAAGAAGGAGCAGCCTGTCATACAGGAGCCTACAGCTGTTTCTTTACGGATATATATGATGACAATCAAGATAGATAGGAGTAGCTATGTTAGAAACACTTTATAAGGAAGCCTTAGATCGTAAAAAAAATCCCAAAGAAGGATCGTATACCAATTACCTTTTTGACAAGGGCCTAGACAAGATTCTTAAAAAGGTTGGTGAAGAAGCAACAGAAGTTGTGATTGGAGCAAAAAATGGTGATAAAGAAGAAATTGCCAACGAGACAGCAGACGTCCTCTATCACCTAGCAGTCATGCTCGTTGAAACAGGGGTCAGCCCTGAAGACGTTGAAGCCGTACTTAAAGCACGTCAGGGCAAGCAAAGCAATGTCCATGACCGAAAAGAAGTAACGGATTATTAAGGATTAGCTCAACCGATTGAGACTAAAACGAAAAGTCTGAAGTGATATTCAGGCTTTTTTGCTGGATACATCCTAATCTTTTATCCTTCTAACTACCATAAGAAAGCGCTTTAAAATGCTATAATAGGAGTGAAGAAAGCTCGTTTATTTTGAAAGATTCGGTGTGCTTTTTTTTACAAATGATTGGGGAAAGGAAGTATGTCCTATGAAGAAAAATACTCCTAATATTTTAAAGCTTTCTCGCTTAGCTATTCTCCTCCTTTGTTCTATTCTTTTAGTTCGTTGCACAGTGCTACTTCCAATTACTTACTCAAAAGCTAGGGAAAAAACGCAAAAAATCTTGGCTCATAATGGTTTTAAGGGAAAGGTCCAAGTTAAGCTTATCAAAAAGGTGTTTCTAGATTCAGATGGTATTTATGTCGATTATACCTATTCAGAGGACACCTACGATAATCAAACCATATCATTAGATTCACAAATTACTTTTAACCTGGACTGGACAGTTAATGGTGAAGAATATGTGACCCCTGGTCATTACTGGGAAAGCTACTTACAACAAAAATCTGTAAAAAAAGAAGAGCAGAAACTCTTTAAGGAGCTTAAAAAACAATCTTTAGGCCTTGATATCGAAGAATTCTCCTTCAGCGATAATACTACGATTGATCAAGAGGCTGGTAATCGTAAAAAGCATTTAGCTGAGGAAAACCGTAAAAACGGGAAGGATGATTTTTATGGGTATTATCAAATTCCTTATCAAACAATGATTGATGAACATATTGTTACTATGTCAATAAGAGTAAGTGATACAGAAAATACTAGTAAGAAAGATTTAGAAGAGGCCGCAACTAAACTGGATGCTAGCAAGCTGCCTAACGGAGAGTACGAATTTTATTTTTTCACAACTGATAAAGAAAATTCCGCTTACTATGACAATTCCGGATATATTGGCTATACCTTTAACATACAAGATGGTAAGGTTGTCCAAGATGAAGATGATTAGATGATACTTTGATTCCTGCGATAATCTCGCACTCCATACTGGTGGCATAGAGGTATAGGCTATAGCTTAGTGAAAATATTAACCTCAAAACATGCAAAGACATCTCCGAAATAAGTCGGAGATGTCTTTTTGTCTTACAAATTCTTTTTCTTTTTAGCTTTTTTGGTTAGGGAAAGGTCACAATTTTCAATACTAGAGATAAGGTGATTGGCCAATTGGAAGTCATCCACTTGGGGATTCAAGTCCACTTCATAGACCAGTTGTATGCTTTCGCCTCCACCTGTGGTGTTAAGGGAAATCAGGTCGCATTCACTTGTGAAATTGAGCAAGGTTTTAGTGATTTTTTGGTCAATCAAGTCTTGGTAAGGGACGTTAATGGTCAGGAGCCTACGACGTTGGTTGTCGGTACGACTTTGACGATTTTCCAAAAGAAGCCAAACAGCCAAAAGGAAGATGGTAAAGAGGACAGCCAGTAAGAGATAGCCTGTCCCAGATGCCAGACCAATAATCATGGCCATAAAGACGGCGATTAGCTCTCTGGAACCACTAGTCGCTGAACGAAAACGAATGAGACTAAAGGTCCCTGCCACGGCGATAGAGGTCCCCAAACTCCCATTGACAAGGAAGATAACCAGGGTCATCAAACATGGAAGTAGGGTCAAACTAATGACAAATTCTCTGGTGTAGAGGGTTCGGTATTTATAAGTCCAGGTCAAGGCCAAACCTAAAACTAGGCTGACCAGTAAGGCCAGCATGAGTTGAAGGGGACTAGCGGTTGCGGTCGCATCATTAAAGATAGAATTGAAGAGATTAGACATAGGCGGCAGCTCCTTTTTCTTGTGCTGGACGTGGTCCATAGTCTAGACCTTGAGACTTATGATAGGCACAGCTGTATTTTGAGAATTTCTGCTCTTCCAAACCATGTTTGTCTAAGATAGTTTGAAGCCAGTCAGGCTTTTTGCCAGGTGCCTTGATTTCCATGATAATCGTATCTTCATCAAGAAGGGGAAAACCATGATTTCCCTTAAAGAGACTGACGTCTTCATCACGGTAAGTCAGATTTTGGTCAAGGGTAACACGTACTTTATTGTAGGCATAGCCTTCGATAGTCTCTTTTTCTTTCATCGAAAAACGGTCGTAGTAGATATACATACGAGGTTTAAGTCCCTCATCATAGCGTTGACGTAAGTGGTGGATATCCTGTAATAGCTGGCGGTCAGTGATTTGACCATGATTCTTACCGTCTGTCATCAAGTTAGTGATGACAAGCGGAGTTGAAACGAGACGAAACTTATGACCGATTCCTTCATCATCTTTGGCTTTAACCTCTAAAAAGACCTTACTATCAATTTTGGGATTGGCTAGGTAGGTACGCATGCGGATTTTCTCTTGACGGTGATTACCATCTAGGGCATCTTGGATGACGTCAAAATTATCCGTATCAAAGTAAATATTTGAAATGGTAGATGTCGGATAATCATCCTCTACCAAATACTCCTTAAGATCAGTGAGCAGGTCCTCAAGGTTTTCCTTTGAGACCACATATTTTGTTTCAATACGTTTAAAACGTGTTTCCAATTGTTTAACCATGAAAAACTCCTTTTTTAGATAAGATACAAAGCCGTAAAGCAACTCCCAGGAAAATAGGGGGACCAGCCGAAGGAGTTTATCTCCAAGCAGGGCCCATCTTTTTCCCCCGAGTTGTAGGCGTGTTCAATTAGATAAGATACAAAGCCGTGAAGCAACTCCCAGGAAAATAGGGAATTTGTTGCAGGAACATCTGTTTTCAAACAGTCGACTTATTGTTTTAATTCTTTTTTTATAGTAGAAAAGTTGAGAGCAAATGTATTATTTCTATAAAGCACTTACTTGCTTGCCTATTAGTCTATGGGACTTTTCTGAAAGTTTTCCTAAGCTAAACTTTCACCAAACTTAACTTAAGATAAGTTTTAGTTAACCTTTAGAAATGTTTTAGGTAAGTCCCGTAAACTGTAATCATCCAAACGAACCCGAGAGGAAAAAATATGAAATCAAAAAAACTAAAAAAATGGACGACTTTATTAACTTGTGCGACTGCCCTAACAGTCATGACAGCTTGTAGCCAATCAAGCAGTCAGTCAACTGGGACGACGTCAAGCACGACATCAAAAACAAGTGCTGTAACAGCAACGACCAGCAAGAAAACAAATAAGAACAACAGCAACTATTTTACTTCTAAAGATTCTGATACCTCTTATAATGAAAGCTCAGCTACTAAGATTAAGTTATCAGGCTCATCTGCAGATGTTTCAGGTGATGGTGCAGCCCTATCAGGTTCAACTGTAACCATCTCCAAAGCTGGGACCTACGTCATTTCAGGAAAATCCGACGGTGTGCAAATCAAGGTAGACGCTGGTGATTCAGACGATGTCCATATTGTTCTAGATGGTGCTACCATGACAAATACAAATGCAGCAATCAACGCCACAAAAGCTGGTCATGTCTATCTGACACTTAAAGATGGCACTACAAACACACTTTCTGATTCAAGTTCTAATAGTGATGAAGATGCGGATGCTGTGATTTTCTCTAAAGGAGATTTGACCATTAATGGTTCAGGTACTCTAAACATTGATGCCAAGAAAAACAACGGTATTAAAGCCAATGACAGCCTTCATATGACTGGCGGTACCTATAAGATTTCCTCAGTCGGTGATGCCTTCAATGTCAATGATGAACTCAACATCACAGGAACAACCATGACCATTGAGGCAGAAGAAGATGCTGTTAAGGTTGACAATGATGACGACACTTCAGCAGGTACAATGTATCTGTCTGACAACACCATGACCATCAAGGCTGGTGATGACGGTATTCATGCGTCAGGGGACATGATTATTGATAGTGGTACTTACAAGGTTGAAAAATCAACTGAAGGTATCGAAGGAAAATCTGTGACCATAAATGGTGGAAATATCGATGTCTATGCAACGGACGATGGTGTCAATGCGGCCAATGCTAATGCCAGTCAAAGTGAGATTTTCTTCAAGATGACCGGTGGAACCCTAAATGTTGAGGTTGGCCAGGGCGATACCGACCCAATCGATTCTAACGGCGATATTATTGTATCGGGTGGAACGATCAATTTGACTGGTCAGTCTGGCTTTGACTTTGATGGTTCAGCGACCTATACCGGTGGTGACATTACTATCAATGGTGAGAAACAAACTAAGATTGAAAACTCAATGCCTGGCGGCGGTGGCCCTCAAGGTGGCGGTGGTCCCCAAGGTGGTGGACAACCAGGTGGCTTTGGAGGAGGTCACTAAAGAGTCATAGGATGAAACAGAAAGGAAGTGCCTATGTATATTATTATTCCAGCTTATGAACCAGACAAACGCCTGATTCAGGTGGTTCAAGATATTACCATAAAACTCCCTAAAGCCCGTATTATTGTTGTTAATGATGGGAGTGGCCCAGGCTATAACGACTATTACGACGAAACGGCTTTTATTGGAGCGACTGTCCTTACCCATCCTGTCAATAAAGGAAAAGGAGCAGCTCTCAAGACAGCCTTTGCTCACATTCAAGAAGAAGTAGTCAGTCAGCACCTTTCGGCTCAACCTATTGTCACAGTTGACAGTGACGGTCAACATCTGATTAAAGATATTGTCCGTGTGGCCAAGGCAATCGAGGAAAATCCAAGTCATCTTGTCTTGGGTGCGCGTGCCTTTGTTGGTAAGGTGCCAGCACGTAGCCGCTTTGGGAATAAGGTGACTGCTGGACTTTTCCGTCTAGTAACTGGCCAGAAAGTCACAGATACTCAGACAGGGCTTCGAGGCATGTCAACTGACCTGATTCCATGGCTTCTTAATCTGGATGGCAATCGTTTTGAGTACGAGTTTAATATGTTGCTTGAAGCCAAAAAGTCAGGCCACCAAATCTCTGAAGTCCCTATCGAGACCGTTTATCTGGAGGAAAATAAAAGTTCGCACTTTCGGCCCATTCGTGATTCCATCCGTATTTACAGCCCTTTTTTAAAGTTCTCTGGCACGGCCGTCTTGGCCTCAGTCATTGATGCAACAGCCTTATTTGTGCTCTTTGCCTTGACGAAGAATCTGCTTCTTTCGGTCGTGCTAGCTCGTGTGATTTCGGCTTCCAGCCAGTGTCTGCTGAACGCTAATGTGGTCTTTAATCCGACAAGCTCTCTCTTTAGATCGAGTGTTCGCTACTTTATGTTGGTCTTGGTCCTCCTGGCCTGTAACTATTTCTTACTTAGTAGTTTAGTTGCTATTGGTTTAGGCCTGGTTCTGGCAAAATTGGTGACAGAAACCTTGCTCTTTTTAGTCAGCTACAGGGTCCAACATAACGTCGTTTTTGCTTAATAGCTGACTTGAAAATCGCTAACTGATAGAATAGAGATAGCTTATTTACCTCTCGATTATTTCTAAAAATTTTCCTAAAAAATAGAAAAAACTACCGTTTTCGACATTCGGTAGTTTTTAATGATTGTCAAAATGTTTTTCAATTTACATTATGATTAAAAATTGAAATGACTTGATAAAGACTCGAAAAGGCTGAAAAAAATATGCTATAATGAAATTGTTTGAATTATGTAGATTTCATTCAAACTAGGAAAATGAAAAGAGGACCTAAAATGGGAAAAAAGGTACATTATAAGCTTCACAAAGTTAAGAAGCAGTGGGTGACGATTGCCGTCACTTCGGTAGCACTTGCCTCTATCGTAGGTGGTGCTACAGTTGCCAATCAAAAGGTTTCAGCTGATGAAACAACTCAACCAGTTGCCTCTACGACAGCTGAAAGCGATGTTGTCGTTGAAACGCATGAAGTAGCCGCTCCTGCAGCAACTGCTACGACAGATGCGACAGCAACAACAACTGACAAGGCTGCTGATACTGCAACAGTCGAAACTCCTGCGGCAGCAACCACTGCAGCAGATACAACTACTAATACTGCAACACCAGCAACAACTGATCGTGCAGCAGTAGCAAATGGTGCGACAACAGAAACACCAGCTGCAGCAGCGACAGATACAACGCTTACAGTAGCTGAAAAACCAAAATCTGGTGTTACTGAAAAAGAAGAAACAGCAGCACTCTCTTTGGACAACATCAAACAAGTTGATGGTAAATACTATTATGTCAAAGAAGATGGTTCATACAAAACAAACTTTGCTGTTTCAGTTAATGGCCAGTTGCTTTACTTTGGTAAAGATGGTGCTTTGACAAGCACATCAACACACTCGTTCACACCAGGTACAACTAATCTAGTTGATGCTTTCTCTTCACATAACCGTGCTTACGATTCTAAGAAAGAAAGCTTTGAGTTGGTAGATGGTTATTTGACACCAAATAGCTGGTATCGTCCAGTCACTATTTTGGAAAATGGTGAAAAATGGCGTGTATCAACTGAGAAAGACTTTCGTCCACTTTTGATGGCATGGTGGCCTGATGTAGATACACAAGTTGCCTACCTCAATACTTTCTCTAAACACTTTAACCTTAACGCAACTTATTCAACCAGCCAAAGTCAATCTGAATTGAATGCAGCTGCTAAGACAATTCAAATTAAGATTGAACAAGAAATTTCAGCTAAAAAATCAACTGAATGGCTTCGTCAAGCAATTGAGTCTTTTGTAAAAGAACAAGACCAGTGGAATACTACAACTGAAAACTATACCCTTGCTGACCACCTTCAAGGGGGAGCTCTTCTTTATGTCAATAATGACAAGACACCTTGGGCAAATTCTGATTACCGTTTGCTTAACCGTACACCAAGTAACCAAGATGGTTCTCTAAATGGTACAGGAAGATACTTGGGTGGTTATGAATTCCTACTTGCCAATGACGTTGATAACTCAAATCCAGTTGTGCAAGCTGAGCAGTTGAACCAAATTCACTATCTTGTGAACTGGGGATCAATTGTTATGGGTGATAAGGATGCTAACTTTGATGGTATCCGTGTTGATGCAGTTGACAATGTCGATGCTGACCTTCTCCAAGTTTATACAAACTACTTCCGAGCAGCCTTTGGTGTGGATAAATCTGAAGCCAATGCACTCGCTCACATTTCTATCCTTGAAGCTTGGGATTTAAATGATAATGCTTATAATCAAAAACATGATGGTGCAGCCCTTGCCATGGATAATAACCTTCGTTATGCAATTATGGGTGCACTTTATGGATCGGGCTCTTCATTGAAAGATTTGATTACTAGCAGTTTGACAGACCGTACAAATAATAGTAAGTATGGAGATACACAAGCTAACTATATCTTTGCACGTGCTCATGATAACCTTGTTCAAGATATCATTCGTGATATTGTTCAAAAAGAGATCAATCCAAAATCAGATGGTTATACCATGACTGATGCTGAATTGAAACGTGCCTTTGAAATCTATAATGAAGATATGAAGAAGGCAGAAAAACGTTATACTATTAACAATATTCCAGCCGCCTATGCTTTGATTCTTCAAAATATGGAGCAGGTAACTCGTGTTTATTATGGAGATCTTTATACGGATAACGGCCAATATATGGCTACCAAGTCTCCTTACTACGATGCTATCACAACGCTCTTGAAGAACCGTATGAAATATGTTTCAGGTGGACAATCGATGAAAGTCGACACGTTCAATGGAAAAGAAATCTTGTCATCTGTTCGTTACGGTAAAGATATTATGACTGCTGACCAAACTACGGGTGTAGCAGAAACAAGTAAACATTCTGGTATGTTGACACTTATTGCCAATAATCAGGATTTCTCACTGGGTGATGGTACTTTGAAAGTTAACATGGGTAAACTTCATGCTAACCAAGCCTACCGTCCATTACTTCTTGGTACTGATAAGGGAATTGTCACTTACGAGAATGATGCAGCTGCAGCTGGAAAAATTAAATACACCGATGCTGAAGGGAACTTGACTTTCAGTGGAGATGAAATCAAGGGATATCGAACTGTTGATATGAGAGGTTATCTTGGTGTTTGGGTACCAGTAGGTGCGCCTGATAACCAAGATATCCGTGTTAAAGGTTCAGATAAGAAACTTGACAAGACATTTTCTGCTACTGAAGCATTGGACTCACAAGTTATCTATGAAGGTTTCTCAAACTTCCAAGATTTTGTTGAAAAAGATAGCCAATATACTAATAAATTGATTGCAGAAAATGCGGAACTCTTCAAGTCATGGGGAATCACATCATTCGAGATGGCTCCTCAATTTGTATCGGCTGATGACCGTACTTTCCTTGATTCTGTTATCCAAAATGGCTATGCCTTTACTGACCGTTATGACCTTGCCATGAGTAAGAATAACAAATATGGATCTAAAGAAGATCTTCGTGATGCACTTAAGGCGCTTCACAAGCAAGGTATTCAAGCAATTGCTGACTGGGTTCCAGATCAACTTTACCAATTGCCAGGACAAGAAGTTGTAACAGCAACACGTGCTAATAGTTATGGTACTCCAAAGGCCAATGCTTATATCAATAACACTTTATATGTTGCAAATTCTAAATCATCAGGTAAGGACTTCCAAGCTCAATATGGTGGTGAGTTCCTTGATGAGCTCCAAAAGAAATATCCACAGTTGTTTGAAGATGTGATGATATCAACTGGTAAGAAGATTGATCCATCTGTTAAAATCAAGCAATGGTCTGCTAAGTACATGAATGGTACTAATATCTTGGGTCGTGGTAATCGTTATGTTCTCAGTAACGATGCTACTGGTCGCTATTATCAAGTTACTGATAATGGCATCTTCTTGCCAAAACCTTTGACAGATCAAGGTGGTAAGACAGGTTTCTACTATGATGGTAAGGGTATGGCCTACTTTGATAATAGTGGTTTCCAAGCTAAGAATGCCTTCATTAAATATGCTGGAAATTACTATTACTTCGATAAAGAAGGTTATATGTTGACTGGTCGTCAAGATATCGATGGTAAGACTTATTTCTTCTTGCCAAATGGTGTACAGCTTCGTGATTCTATTTATCAACAGGATGGTAAATATTATTACTTTGGTAGCTTTGGTGAGCAATACAAAGATGGTTACTTTGTATTCGATGTACCGAAAGAAGGTACCTCAGAAACTGAAGCTAAGTTCCGTTATTTCTCACCAACTGGGGAAATGGCTGTTGGCTTGACTTATGCTGGAGGAGGATTGCAATACTTTGATGAAAATGGCTTCCAAGCTAAAGGTACTAAGTATGTGACTCCAGACGGAAAACTCTACTTCTTCGATAAAAATTCAGGTAATGCCTACACAAATCGTTGGGCAGAAATCGATGGTATCTGGTATGAATTCAACGATCAAGGCTATGCACAAGCTAAGAAGGGTGAATTCTACACAACTGATGGCTCAACATGGTTCTACCGTGATGCAGCTGGTAAAAATGTGACAGGTGCCCTTACTTTGGATGGTCACGAATACTACTTCCGTGCAAATGGTGCCCAAGTTAAAGGTGAATTTGTTACTGAAAATGGCAAGATTAGCTACTACACTGTAGATAATGGTTACAAGGTTAAAGACAAGTTCTTCGAAGTAAACGGCAAGTGGTACCATGCTGATAAGGATGGTAACCTCGCCACAGGTCGTCAAACAATTGACCACCTTAACTATTACTTCAATGCTGATGGAAGCCAAGTCAAATCTGATTTCTTCACTCTTGATGGTGGTAAGACATGGTACTACGCCAAAGATAATGGTGAAATCGTGACAGGTGCCTATAGTGTTGGTGGTAAAAACTATTACTTCAAAGAAGATGGTAGTCAAGTCAAAGGCGACTTTGTTAAGAATGCTGACGGATCACTTTCTTACTATGACAAAGATTCAGGTGAGCGTCTCAATAACCGTTTCTTGACAACTGGTAACAATGTTTGGTACTACTTCAAAGATGGTAAGGCTGTAACAGGACGCCAAAATATCGATGGTAAAGAATATTACTTTGATCATTTGGGACGTCAAGTTAAAGGTAGCCCAATCAGCACACCAAAAGGAGTGGAATACTACGAATCAGTTCTTGGAGAACGTGTGACAAACACATGGATCACTTTCCAAGACGGTAAGACTGTCTTCTTCGATGAAAATGGTTATGCTGATTTTGATAAATAATCAATCAATCTAATCTTAATCTGAGAGATTAAGTGAAAAACGATATGATTTGACATGAATTTATAGGTGAAATTTCTTGAAAACGAGAATCGTTTAAAGAAATTTTGCCTTTTTTTGCTCCTTAAAGAAAAAAATCTGACAAATATCAATTTTGAGTCAGAAAGGCTACAAATGTTATTAAATCAAGTGTTCTAGACATTTTCTAAAAAAATAGTTTCACTTATCGTATGCTTTGCTCTTGCATTGTGTGCATTTACAGCTTGCTCCGGGGGCAAAGAGGAAGAAAAAACAGCCGACGGCTACGCAAAACAGCTTTAC
>OGOW01002970.1_pt1 | contig 12731 bp, 10 predicted proteins | sample 1552781 | NCBI WGS metagenome assembly OGOW01 (sample SAMEA2580145, study PRJEB22360) | human gut metagenome | biome: human gut; feature: human-associated habitat; material: faeces | place: Denmark | collected 2008/2010
ATTAAGATATTTCATTTTTTCAGTTTTCTTATAACTTGTGCCGGATTACCTGCTACTATCACATTAGATCCAACAGGTTTGATAACAATACTTCCAGCTCCAATAATGGAACCAGCTCCAACAATATCCACCTTTCCGGAAACCAAGACGGAAGCTTGACCAATAAAAGCATTTCTTTCAACATGAATATAGGCACCGACCAACGCTTTAGGACCAATAAAACAATTCTCCTCTATTTCTGAATTATGGCATATAACCACATTAGTCCATATAGTCACATTCCTATTTATGACAACATCATTCTGTATTTCCGTCAATGCACCAACCACTACTCCGGTATTAGATATTTTGCTAAAGCGTGAAATGATAGCAGTGGGATGAATTAAAGTAGGAACATGACCACCTTTTCCTATTATTTTTTTCAACAGTTGTTCCTTTATCCCTATATCACCCATAGTTAGCAAGAAAAATTTCCCTGACAAATCACTTAAAAATAAATCTTCAAATGAACCTAAAACTTTATAACCATGATCATAATCACCTGTTTTTTCAGAATTAAAATGATACAATCCTCCAATCAGATAGCCACACACTTCTGCTATCTCAATAAATAAAGGTGTACTATGACCTATCCCTAATATATATATTTGTTTCTCCATCTTACTTCACAATGCAATGCAATATCCTCTGTATATCTTCGTCTGTTAACGCATGATGCATCGGCAAACAAATAACACTATCAGCCATTCTATGCGCATTCGGTAAATTAGAAGGAGAAGCACTCTCTAATCCTCTATAAGTAGAGAAAGTACTTATCAGCGGATAGAAATATCTGCGCCCCAATACCCCCTGTTCTTTCATCTTGTAATAGAGTTCATCTCGAGTCATACCATATTTATTCTCATTAATAAAAATAGGGAAATAAGAATAATTGTGCTTCACTCCCGGCATATCATCGAAGAAGGTAATGCCATCTATAGGACGCAACGCTTCACGATACTTGACAGCTACTTGATGGCGTGCTTCAATGGCAGTATCTACCTGCTTCAAATTGAGTAAGCCGTAAGCAGAACGCATCTCATCCATTTTACTATTAATACCCGGAGCTACTACAGTGACTTCATCCGCAAAACCAAAGTTTTTGAGATAATCAATGCGTTTCTTCATCTTCTCATCGTGCATCACCAATGCCCCACCCTCAATGGTATTATATACTTTGGTAGCATGAAAACTCAATGTAGACAAGTCGCCCGCATTCAGGATACTTTCCCCATTCACCTCGACGCCGAAAGCATGAGCAGCATCATAAATTATTTTCAATCCATATTTATCTGCAATTTCTTGAATAGCTTCAGTATCACATGGCTTTCCGTATACATGCACCGGCATAATAGCGGTAGTGTTGGGAGTGATAGCTGCTTCAATCTTATTCGGGTCAATATTGCCCGTAGCAGGATCTATATCAACAAATACAGGCTTAATGCCGTTCCACCACAAACTATGAGTAGTAGCAACAAAACTATAAGGAGTAGTAATTACTTCACCCTTAATACGCAATGCTTGAAGAGCGGTAATAAGTGGTAAAGTACCATTGGTAAACAAACTAAGATAAGGGACTTTCAAATAAGCCGCCAACTCTTTTTCGAGCTGTCTATGAAAGGTTCCATTGTTTGTGATCCATTTGCTGGCATATATGTCAGCAATCATCTTCTGAAACTCTTCCAAAGGAGGTAGAAGAGGAGAAGTTACTGTAATTAATTTATTTTCCATTCTATTTTATTTCTCTCCAATCCGTGTATAACTAAATCCCATTTCCTCCAGCTCTCTCCGATTCCAAATGTTACGTCCATCTACAACGTACTTACCAGTCATAACCTTCTGAATCACGTTCCAGGTGGGTAAGCGGAATTGTCTCCATTCAGTCATTAATAGCAACGCATCAGCACCGTCGGCACAGTCATAGAGATTTTCAGTATAGGTCACGACATCACCGATACGACGTTTACATTCAGGCATAGCGATGGGATCAAACACTTTCACGGTAGCACCAGCCTTTAGTAACTTATCAATCACGACCAAAGCCGGAGCCTCGCGCATATCGTCTGTATCAGGTTTAAAAGCTAAACCTAACATAGCGATATTTTTACCTTTTACATCACCCATCAAACGGATAAGTTTATCATAAACAATACTCTTCTGACGGTCGTTAACACGTTCCACCGCTTCAATCACCTCCATGTGATAACCGTTGTTGATACCTGTATGCACCAAAGCTTTCACATCTTTCGGAAAGCAGCTACCGCCATATCCACAACCGGCATAAAGGAATTTTTGCCCGATACGTACATCAGCTCCAATACCTTTGCGCACGTGATCTATGTTAGCCCCCACCCGCTCGCACAAATTGGCAATATCGTTCATAAAGCTGATACGGGTGGCCAGCATAGCATTGGCAGCGTACTTAGTCATTTCAGCAGAAGGAATATCCATAAAGATTACACGGAAATTCTGAAGCAAGAAAGGTTGATAGAGCTTGGTCATTACCTCTTCGGCTTTCTTACTCTCAACGCCAACCACCACCCGATCAGGACTCATAAAGTCTTTGATAGCGGCACCCTCTTTCAAGAATTCGGGGTTACTAGCTACATCGAAGGGGACATCTGCCCCACGCTTGTTCAACTCCTCTTGAATGACAGCCTTCACCTTTTGAGCAGTACCCACAGGTACAGTAGATTTTGTGACCAGAATGGTATATTTATTGATGTTTTGTCCAAACTGACGGGCTACGGCAAGCACATACTTTAGGTCAGCGCTACCATCTTCGTCAGGAGGAGTTCCTACTGCGGAAAAGACTACTTCCACATCATCCAAAACTTCGATCAGATCCGTTGTGAAGTGAAGACGCCCATAGCCAACGTTGCGTTTTACCAATTCTTCCAACCCCGGTTCATAAATAGGCATTTCACCGGCTTTCAACTTGCTGATCTTATTGGTATCTACATCAACACAAGTCACAGTGGCACCCATTTCTGCAAAACAAGTACCGGACACCAAGCCTACATAGCCTGTGCCTACAATTGCTATATTCATATATTATTATTGTTGAGTACTTACTATTTTAGGTATTTATTCTTCCTTTACTTTATGTTCTCCATAGCCGTAACCATAGCCATAACGCTTACCATAACCATAATATTTACCATATTTGCCATAACCGTAGTAATAACCATATTTCTTCTTTTGGAGATCAAGACCATTAATAACAGTACAGATATTGGGAAGCTTATTATCAGTAGCCAACTCATTAATCAAGGTAAACTCTGCTTTTCGGCTATAATCAGCACGACATACATAAACAGATAAGTCAGCCACACGACCTATGAGCAAAGTATCTGTTACCATACCAACAGGGGCAGTATCCAAAATTACATAATCAAAGTTCTTTTTCAATGTTTCAATCGCTTTATCTAAACCATCACGAGCCAGTAATTCCGTAGGATTAGGTGGTACTGTTCCACCAGGAAGAATATATAAATTCTTACTAACATCCGAAGCCTGAACGAAATCCATTAGATTCTTCTCCGGATTTGACAGGTATTGAGTAATTCCTTGCTCCTTTCGGGGGATATTAAAAATTTTATTCAAACCGGGTTTACGAATATCAAGCCCTACAATTACTACCCTCTTTCCTAACAAAGACAGACTAATCGCAAGATTTGAAGAAATAAAAGACTTGCCCTCACCACTAACTGTCGAAGTCACTAAAATTACTTTCTGATTATTCTCAAGCATAAACTGAAGGTTAGTACGGATATGACGGAAAGTCTCACTCATTAAAGTATTTTGATTCTCAAACACAGCAATAGAACCTGCTTTCTCGTCGGTTAACGGTACATCACCGATAATAGGTAACCTTGTTAATTTCTCCACATCACCACGACCTTCAATCTTGAATTTTGTTAGACCTATCAGGAAGATGACGCTGACAGGCAAACCTACTCCTAGTACCAGAGCAATCATATAAATCATGTTAGGTTTTGGAGAAAGCGGTCCTCCTGTCGCCACTGGTTCGTCAATAATCTTGGCATTATTCGCAGTAGCAGCTAACGTAATAGCATTCTCTTCACGTTTCTGCAAAAGCATCAAATAAAGCCCTGCCTTGATTTCCTGTTGACGTGCAATACTCACATATTGACGTTCCTGTCCCGGAGCGTCACTGATACGACGGGAGAAGCGGCCCGCCTCACGCTCCAAATCAGCCTTGACAATAAGCAAGCCCTGCAAAGTTCCATTAATTGCAGCCTGCACGTTTGACTTCATTGCACGAATACTTGTATCCAGATTCACAATCATCGGGTTACTCTCCGTAGAAGTACGAAGCAAACGCTTACGTTCGATTATCAATTCATTATAACGTCCTATTTGGGTGGTCAATCCAGCGTCAGACAAACCAATATTACCAGGCAACAGCTCATACTCATTCGACGGATTATTGATGTATTTAATGAGATCACGAACTAAATTTATCTGTGTTCCGTTATCCACACGCCTCTTCTCATATTCCGCATTTCCGGATACGGCCAATTGAGCATCACTACTAATGTCCGTCAAGCCCGCGTTTCTTTTAAAAGCTTCCAGCTTATCCTCCGTACTACCCAGTTCCTCGTCTATAATTTTAATACGCTCATTGATAAATTCCCTCGTCTTTTCAGCCACCTCATTCTTGTCATTGTTCGTATTCCGGTTATACATCTCTATTAACTTATTGATAAAGTCACGGGCACGTTGTATATTCGTATTCATCAATGAGACCACGGCAACAGAAGTGGTCCTAGAAGTCGGGGCTATACTTAACGCCTCCTGGTATCCCTTTGCCACTCCAAATGGCCGGCTGACCACCGCGCGAATATGCCGTTCACCTTTATGTCCCTCCATCTGACCGCCTGACAATGAATCTTTCAACGCAAATCCAAACGTACCCGCGTCAGTAGGTAAGACGGCAGGCAGTTTTTCAAAACGCTGATTATATTCTTTCAAACCGACTTTCAGGTTTACATCCAGAACGCCTTCGGGAGACAATTTCATGGCAAGCAAAGCAGAACCCGGCAATTTATCCGCTTCTTGGGCGGTCAGGTTTACTATGACCGGAGAAGTCTGATACAGCTCTTTTTTCGGAAATTCATCCTCGTCATAATAGGTGATATATAGCTCCAGATTATTGACCACTTCTTTCAATATCGTTTTTGAGCGCAGAACTTCTATTTCATTATCAATACTTTGCGTGGAAGTAATTACTCCGCCTATTCCCAAGTTCTCCAAATCTGTAGAACCGCCGCCCTTCTTGTCATCCTTAATCATGATGGAAGCGGAAACCTGATACACGGGAGTTTGAAAATGTAAATACACCCAAGCACCAATCAGACAGACCAAAACAGAAGCGACAAACCAAGGCCAATGGATTATATATCTGAAAAGAAGTTCCTGATAATTGATTTTCTCTTCATCCTGTTCATTCATATTATTTTCGTATGGGTTTTCTTTCATTGTTGATCAATTATTTTATTAATTTTATCGTAATATACTTATTAATAAATTGGCTATTGACATCAAAATTGAAATGCCAGAGAACCACAAGCCGGTACTAGCCCCTATATCCGAATTCTTAGCCTTAGTCTTATTAGGTGTCACATAAATTATATCATTCTGCTGTAACTGATAATAAGGAGACAGTACCGTTTCAGCCTTATTCAAGTCCATAGTAATAATTTCCTGTTTATTATCTTGCCCTGTTCGGATTAATTTCACATTATCACGCATGCCATAAATGGTCAAATCACCTGCCATTGCGAGAGCTTCCAACAAATTAGTCTTCTCGTTAGAGACTACAAAGCTGCCTGGCTTTGCAACTTCCCCCAATACTGAAATCCGATAATTGACAATACGTACAGTTACAAGCGGTGCTTCTTTCAAATAAACTTTCAATTTCTCTATAATCAAGTTTTCTATTTCCAGTTTAGTCAATCCACCTACATGAATCTCGCCCAATACCGGAAAGTTGATATTTCCCTGATTATCTACCAAATATTGCTGTGGAGCATCAGTACCCGAATTTACCAGATTGAAAGGTGCAGCCAGTTCCGGAGTAGAACAAGATACGGCAATCGTCAACAAATCCTTGGGCATAACCTTCACACCTGTCTGACGAACACTCTGTTCTGTATCATTCACAAAAGCTGTATCTTGCAAATAAGGCACTTTCTTGTATGCTTGGCAGGATACCAGCAAAAAAGTAAGTAACAAGCAAAGAGTCAATCCAGCCATTTTTTTCATAACCGCCTATAATTTTTAGTTTTTAAACACATAAAAACTCATGCATTTATTTATATTCATGATACTTTGTTGCCATATTCACCACAGAGCAGCAAATGATTCTGTATACAAACGCTACTATTTTGCAATATGATCAAGAATTTTATTAATATCTTCTGCTGTAACCTTTCTAGGGTTAGCCTGTGTACATGCATCAGCCAATGCACGACGCACAATTTCTTCTCTGTGTTTGTTAAATTCTTCTACACTGACGCCACATTCGGACATACACTGTGGACGATCCATATATTTTAACAGACGCTGGATCTCTGCAATCAGATTAGCCACACCAACTTTAGGTGTAGGAGCTGGCAGGCCAACGATTCTTGCCATCTTCTGATACTTCTTTGCTGCGTCATTGCTGTGTTTTGCGCCTTCTCTTGCCATATCAGCATTAAACTCAATAACATAAGGAAGCACTAACGCATTGGCTCTTCCGTGTGGAATATGGAAATGTCCGCCCAGGGTATGTGCCATACTGTGATTGATGCCAAGTCCTGCATTGGAAAAAGCAAGCCCTGCCATATATTCTGCCCAGCACATATCTGTTCTTGCATCCATGTCGCGTCCATTTTCGCAGGCTTTCTGCAGGGATTTGGCTACCAGTCCGATTGCTTCAAGTGCCAGACCGTCAGTAAACGGAAAATGCGACTTCGCAACATAGGCTTCGACCGCATGGGTCAGAGCATCCATTCCGGTAGCTGCGGTAAGGGGTGCCGGCATATCCACCATCAGTGCCGGGTCGTTCAGTGCCAGATAGGAAAGGCAGTGTGCATCGACCATCAGCATCTTTACTTTACGAACTTCATCTGTTACTACATATGCTCTGGTAACTTCTGATCCTGTTCCGGCTGTTGTATTGATCGCGATCAGCGGAACACCGGATTTCTTTGATTTGTCAAGTCCATTGTAATCTTCGATATTACCGCCGTTTTTTGCCAGGATACTGATTGCTTTGGATACATCCAGCGGGGAACCGCCTCCGATTCCGATCAGGTAGTCGCATCCCTCTCTGTCGTAAACTGCCTTCGCCTCATTGACCAGGGATACGGTCGGGTTTGGCTTAACTCCGGTATACAGCGCATATGGTTTACCGGCACGATCCAAAACATCTGTTACCTTCTTCACTGTACCAATCTTATACAATCCCTCATCCGTAACGACCAGCGCCTTATTTCCAGCTATGGTATCGATATATCTTGGTATCTCCTGAATGCAGCCCTTACCAATGATGGTATGTGCAGGCTGGTACAATTCTTTGTAGTTCATATTGACTTCCTCCATTCATCCTAAGCCTTTCTATGAACAAATGATACGCATTAAGTAACTTTCGTTCTTGATTCAGAGTATCATATTGCTTTAAAAAAGTCAATATTTATCGGAAGATTATGGGTGAACCAGTACTTTCATTGCGTTTCTGTCTCTGATTGCCAGGAAGCCTTCTGAAATATCCTTCAGATCATAGACATCTGTTACATATTTTTCCAGGTTCAGTTTTCCCTCTTCCACATATCTGATGATTTCTTTCATCATTCCTGCGGTAGTTGCATGAACACCATGAATGGAAAGTTCTTTGTAATGAATCAGATTACTGTCCAGATATCCTTTTCCGTCGCCTGCAATTCCACCGAACAGGCTGATTCGTCCTCTCTTGGCTGCGATGATCTGTGCTTCTGTGTGGGCACTCGGAACAGAAAGTGCTGTGATTACAACATTTGCGCCTCTTCCGTTCGTGATTCGTTTCACTTCCTCTACAGTGTCCTGCTCCTTCGGATTGATTACGATAATGTCCGGAATCATTTTCTTTGCAATCTCAATTCTTGGTTTTGCAATTTCTACCATGATAATCTTGGATGCACCTGCAAGACGGGCAAGTTCTGCATGAATACAGCCAATGTATCCACTTCCATAGATGACTACATAATCATCTGGCTGAATATTCAGATAGGTCTGTGCGTTAAATGCACATGCTGCCGGTTCAGAAAGTGCTGCTGACATATCAGAAACACTGTCCGGAATTTTGATCACATTTCCCATATCAATAACGTGCTTCGGAATTTCCATTTTTTCTGCAAAAGCACCTTCATACTGGAAACCAAATGTCTTAAGAGAATCGCACATATTGGTGTGACCGGTCTGGCAGGGCCAGCATTTGCCGCATCCTACTGCCGGTGCTACCGTTACACGGTCTCCTTTTTTGAATCCTTTTCCTTCTGCATACGCACCGACATGTATTACAACTCCTGCCGATTCATGTCCCATGATCCTCGGTGGGGTAATTTTGGCATTGCCTTTCATAAAAGTTCTGAAATCGGTTCCGCAGATAGATGCATAATTAATTTTTACAATCATGTTATCTGCTTTCGGAACTGGTTCCGGCATCTCTTTGATCACCATTTTTCTTTCTTCATTCATCACATATGCTTTCATTTTGCCGGAAACAGTTGTTTCTGATACATATTCTGTAATTGTATTCCGTACAATAGATTCTACCTGTGATTTTGTCAAACTCATTTCTCCGTTCCTCCTGTCAGCCTTTATTCATTCGCAAGATCCTGGATCCTCTTATAGAAATCATGCAGCTCTGTCACATATTTCTTATACAGATTCATGTATTTATAATACCGTTTTCCATTCTCCGGATCTGGTGTGTAGATTGTCTTGCTGCTTACAAATTTCTTTGCGGTTTCTTTAAGATCTCCAAATACACCAATTGCATTTCCGGCGAGAATGGATACGCCCCACATTGCCACGTCATCTCTGTTGATGGTCGTATACTTTTTGTTCTGGATATCTGCACTGAGCTGCGTCCAGACCGGTGATTTTGCACCGCCTCCTATAATTTTGACCAGATCAATCGTATATTCCGGATACAGTCTCTCAATGCTGTTCATACATAACGTAAAATCATAAGTAAAGCTTTCAATCAGAGCTTTGTAAAAATGCGCTTTGCTGTGGCTCCAGTCATATCCCATCCACATTCCACGAAGTGCACCATCAGATGGCATGGAATTTCCTCCAAGGAGTCCGATCGCCATCAGTCCGTCACATCCAGGCGGGATGTTTTTCATTTCTTCTTCCATCTGTGCAAACATCTCTTTGGAAGTGATTCCTTCGTGTTTCACAAAAGTGTTCATAAACCAGTCCAGTGTAATTCCTGAACCTGCAACAAAGTGTGTCGCATAGAAGTCACCTGGAATCGCCGATGGCAGAACATCCAGTCTGCGTTCTTCCATATCCGGTCGATATTCCGGTACACAGGTGCTGACTTCGCCGTAAGATGAAGCTTCAAAAATCGTATCACCATAGTCCACAATTCCTGCCCCCAGGCATCCTGCTACTTTGTCACCTGCACCGGAAACCAGTGGAATTCCCTCTGTAAACCCTAACTCTGCTGCCATTTTTTTGTTCAGATGTGCACAGATATGATTTGAATTTACGATTCTCGGAAGATATTTCTGGTCCAGATGGATCGCATCACAGATTTCATCTGACCAACGGTCGTTCTGCACATCTGCAAGTCCTGTCCACTCTGTAAACGATCTGTCCATTACTGCATCTTCTGTAGAGATGTCGCCCAGTTTTCCGATTACATAGCCACTGATCATCAGATACTTCGCAATCTTTTCGCTTTCTTTCGGATATTCGCTGCGGAACCATTCTACCTTTGGTGCCATCTGTGGAAAGTTGGTTCCTCCGACTCTCAGGAACTCATCTTTTAATTCTTTCATCTGCCGCTCTGCATATGGCATATAACGGCTGTCCAGGGAACAGGACCAGGTTGTGATATCATTCCAGTCTTTATCAACTCCCATGAATCCTGACATCTGTCCGGTAAAAGAAATCGCTGCGATATTCTTCTTTCTGTCACCGATTTTTTCTCCAACTTTTTTCATGCACGCAATTACCGATGCAAGAAGTTCTTCTCCTTTCTGAATAAAAACTCCCGGCTTTGGACGGTAGTCTTTCACAGGTTCCATCTCAATTGCAATGCACTGACTTTCTGTATTGTAAACCCCTGCTTTGATAAAGCTTGTACCAAGGTCAACCGCCATTAATAATATTTCTTTCATACTCAATCTGCCCTTTCTGAATTTGTGCGTCAGTCTGATGCATAAAGGATTCCCCATTCTTTTCGGGTCTTTTCTATCAGTTCTCCAATTGCGATCGACTCTTTCCAGGTGAAATGCGGACACTCCTTCTTTCCCTGTTCCAGACATTTCATAACTTCCTGTATTTCATACTGAAATCCTGTTTCACAGTACTCCTCACTGAAACATTCTTTTTTTCCATTGTTTAAAATCAGCTTTGCCGTGGTCGGATGCCAGAATTCCGGTCCTATCAGGATCTTGCCTTCCTCTCCTACGATCTCCACTTCTGCATTTCCTATCTGATTAAATGCTCCGCTCAGTATTGCTGCTCTGCCTTCTGAATACGTGAGAAGCATTTGGAAACATTCATCTACCTCTCCGTTTGATTTCATATTGGAATAAATCTTCTGTGGGCCTTCCGGGAATACCAGATACGCCATTCCAAGAGAATAAATTCCAACATCCCGAAGTGCACCTGCTGCATATTTGATTCCGGCTTTCCAGGGCTGCCAGTCATCAATATCCGGCTTGATATCAAAGCCGGCACGGACTGTCAGTGGCTTTCCGATCCGTCCTTCTTTGATCCAGTTTCTTGTCTGTATGACTGCCGGAAAACATCTCGTCCACATGCCTTCCATCAGGAATGTATTCTTTTCTTTTGCTTTGTTCAAAACCTGCGTAAGCTGCTTTCCATTATCAACCATTGGTTTTTCGCTCAGTACAGGGATTCCTCTTTCCAGAATCTCCATAATATATTCAAAATGACAGGAATTCGGAATTGCCAGATATACGATATCGATTTTTTCTGTATCCAGCATTGTTTTCAGATCTGTGTAGACTTTTTCACAACCATAGTTCTGTGCAAATTTTTTGCCTGAATTTTCACTTCTGGAAACAACAGCTTCCAGAATCGCATCCTCCACTGCACGCATCCCGGATGCAAATTGATTCGCGATATATCCTGTCCCGATAATCGCCCATTTTGTTTTTACTGCCATATCTTTCAGCACTCCTTATTCAGAAAAGCACCACATAATAACATTCCCTCGTTATCCTGCAGTGCTTTTCTCTTTTACCTGAAACTATATTTAATTAATGCAGGATTTCCTTTAGTATGTATTTCCGTCATACTGGTCGAGATTTTCTTCTGTGATGTTGTCGCCGCTTACATAGTAATGTTTTGCAACCTCATCTTCTTTTCCTGCCCAGATAAGTTCTGCACATTCCATTGCTTTGTTTGCGATCGTCTTCGGAAACTGTACCGGTGAGCAGAGGATCTGTCCTTCTTTGATCATATCGATATCATTCTGTGCACCATCGATATCTACTACAGAAATCTTGCCTTCCAGACCTGCTGCCTTGATTGCTGCCGCTGCACCCTGTGCTGTCGGAGAGTTGATTGCAAAGACTCCCTTTACATCCGGATAAGTCTGAAGGAAGGATTCCATAATACTCTGTGCATCTTCTACTACGCCAAAAGCATCCTGGTCTGCTACGATCTCTACATTCGGATAAGACTCCTCGATCACTGACTTAAGACCTTCTACACGCTCACGTACTGCCTGAAGTGTTGACCAGTTGATAACTACGATCTCACCTTCGCCGTCAATGGAATCACAAAGTGTCTGCGCTGCCATTTTTCCCATTGCCACATTATCAGATTCTACAATAGATGCGATCAGATCTTTATCTTCTACGTTGGAATCAATCGCAATTACAGGAATGGAAGCTCTCTCTGCTTCCTGCAGTGCAGGTTTGATTCCATCTTTGTCAAGAGCATCTACAAAAATAACATCTACGCCTCTGGCAACCATCTGTGTGATATCCTCTACCTGTGTGTTGATATCATTTGCCGGGTCAGGTGCGATCACTTCTGCATCAATACCGCCTTTTTCCAGTGTAGCTTTAACACCGTCGATCTCTGCGAGGAAAAATGCATTTGCATGTGTCTGTACAGAAACACCAATTGTTTTGCCTTTGCTCAGTTCGGTAGCAGCAAACGGCAGTCCATCTTCCGCTTCAAGAGGGTCTACATAAACCACATCTTCATCCCCTGCGGCTTCTGCGGTCTCTTCTTCTGCAAATACTGATACTGCGGACACACTTCCCATACTGCATACCATTGCTGCTGTCATTAAAACTGCTACTAACCTTTTTTTCATCCTTGAATCCTCCCTTGTTTGTTTTTTATATTAATTTTTTATTTTTTCTTTATCTGAAGATCAACGAATACTGCCCCGAGAACTACAACGCCCTGACACACATACTGCC
>OGOW01002971.1_pt1 | contig 12729 bp, 6 predicted proteins | sample 1552781 | NCBI WGS metagenome assembly OGOW01 (sample SAMEA2580145, study PRJEB22360) | human gut metagenome | biome: human gut; feature: human-associated habitat; material: faeces | place: Denmark | collected 2008/2010
TTAACTTTACATTAATTGTTTCTTTACTCTAACAAAATGCAAATATATTAATAAATATGAAACAAGCAATTGTTTTTGTAAAAAAACCATGTGTTAATAACAATTTGTTATCAAAAGGTGTAAAATAATGCTTAACAGCATATAATCATGGATTAAAAAACCTAAATAGTACATCTGTTACTAACATGTTGCGCTGACAAAAAGCACATTCTAACTGTGTATTTTCTGTTATTTACCGCTAATTTTAGCTAAAACGAATCCTTTTTGATCGAAGAGAAAGCTTTATAAACAAAAATTCCGCATTTTTTTTAAACGACTATGGATGATTATCTAACTGGCTTTGCTGGCTTTTAGCAGATATTAAAACTTATTCAGTTCTTATATTGCACATATATACGTCTTATTTGTTTATAGTATTAATACAAAATCAAATTTATGGAGAAAATTATCTACAATTTAGTGTTTAACAGAAAGAAAAACCTAAATAAAAGGGGAATGGCATTAGTTCAGATAGAAGCTTATCTGAATAGAAAGAAAAAATACTTCTCAACTAAGGTTTATTTAAAACCGGATCAGTGGGACGCTAAAAGGAGAAGGGTCCGGAATCATCCGAATGCAGATGCGCTTAACCGAATGATTTATGAATACATGGCCGAAATTGAGAAAAAAGAGTTAGGCATGTGGCAGCAAAAAAAATCAATATCATTGGATGCCCTAAAAGATGCATTAGTAACCTCACAAGGAGAGGAAGAATCTTTCCTTGCTTTTTTTCGTAAAGAAATTCTAAACTCCCGATTGAAAGAAAGTACTAAACAGAATCATCTTTCGACGCTTGAACTATTGAGAAAGTATAAGAAGGATATCTCATTCACAGAATTAACTTTCGAATTTATATCTTCTTTTGACCAGTATTTACAGAGTAAGGGATACCATGTGAATACAATAGCTAAGCATATGAAGCATCTGAAGAGGCACATTAATGTAGCTATAAATAAAGAATATATGGAGATACAAAAATACGCTTTCAGAAAATATAAAATAAAGAGTGTAGAAAATAAACATACTCATTTATCGCCAGATGAGCTTTATAAGATAGAAAAATTAAGCTTGGGAGATAAATATGCGCGATTGGAAAAAACAAAAGACGCTTTTCTGTTTTGCTGTTATGCCGGAATGAGGTATTCTGATTTTGTGAATTTGACTGCTGAAAACATTGTAAAAATACAAAAAGATACCTGGCTTATATATAAGACAATCAAAACCCGTATAGAAGTACGGCTTCCTTTATATCTGTTATTTAAAGGTAAAGGACTTCAGATTCTGAATAAATATCAGGATAATCTTTCTGATTTTTTTAAACTCAGAGATAATTCAAATGTGAATAAGGAATTACTTATTATATCAAGACTGGCTGGAATAAACAAGAAAGTATCTTTTCATACAGCCAGACACACGAATGCTACTTTATTAATATACAATGGAGTAAATATTACAACTGTCCAGAAATTATTAGGCCACAAAAGTGTTAAGACTACCCAGGTCTATACAAATGTTATGGATATGACGATTGTGAGGGATCTGGAAAAAGCTAAAAGTTCAAAACGTTCTCCATTATGAGAATGTATGGGTATAATATGACATTTTAAGTAAACAGTTATTTGGATTAAAGGCGTTCATTGGTTACGAAACAGTCAACAAATATTTGTGCAAGGGTAAATATTACTGTTTTAATAGTTAAACGTTTGCAATACAGTGCAGTTACTTTATGAGAAACACCACGACTCTCTACGAAAAACCAAATCTCACTCCCCGAGAATCAAAAACTTCCTTATAGAGAAAACTATGCTGTATGGGATAGGGTTTTGCGCAAAAGCATTTCAACTTTTTATATGCCTGTTTCTTTTCGATATGAGAAGCTTATCAAAATAACATTTATCTTACTGTTTTAAATTTAATAAATAGAGTAAAACGATGCAGTATCCAATATATAAAAACGGGTTATATGCATAGTTATCAACACTCTGAAAGTATGCATTATATTCAGATCAAAAGTACGTATTTAAAGCATTCTAAAATACGTACTTTTCGATACAAAACTATGCATTGTTTTATCATATAACAATGCATAGTTTGCTACTCCATACAATATGCTTTAAAATATTGATTAACAATGTTAATTAATAAGTGAACGGAAATGTTTTACCGAATCAATATGTCCTTACATAAATTAAAAGGCTTACATTATTATAATGCTTTTATAATTTACTGCAAATAAACAGGTTATGAACATGATAAAAATTAACCTTAAGTAAATTGAATAACTGCAAAGTACTATAATAGTATCTCAGATACTATTGGGTATTGAATATTTATACTTGTATATCAAATCATTACCCCTACAATTCGATAATAAATTAGTATCTCCAATAGATAATAACAGGTAATGTTTAAAACGTATATATCTCTAATTACCAGCGATATATACATGTGTTTGATTTAATAATGCCAAGTCCTGAGTATGTTTTATAATCATCTTATTATAAGATGATTAATTAATATTTAGTTCTGCAAAGACTTTGCAAATTTCTTACATCGGAATGCAGACACAAGAGGTGGCTATTAAACCAACTGTAAAAGTAATATTAAAATCTGACGCACAGGTAATTGATGAAGTGATGGTAGTAGCTTATGGTACTGCAAAAAAAACATCATTTACCGGTTCTGCCGCAACAGTAAAATCGGGTGAATTAAAAAAACGCCAGATGTCCAATGTGACGAAAGCAATTGACGGATTAGCACCAGGTGTTCAAGCAACAACCGGTAGTGGACAGCCGGGTTCTTCATCTTCTATTTATATTCGTGGTATGGGATCAATCAATGCCAGTAAAACCCCTCTTTATGTAGTGGATGGTATACCGTATGATGGTTCTATAGCGGCTATTAGTCCTGATGATATCGAAAATATTACTATTTTGAAGGATGCTTCTGCTGCTGCATTATATGGTTCACGTGGAGCGAATGGAGTTATTATGATAACGACCAAAAAAGGTGTAAAAGGTAAGACGGAAGTTAATTTCAAAGCTTCTGTCGGCTTATCGAGTCGGTCGCTCCCCAGATATGAAACAATGGATTCCAAACAATATGTTGAAGCTTTATATTCGGCTTTTTACAATCAACAAATAGCGGATGGAATTCCATCTGGACAAGCGGGAATGGCTGCTTTGCAAGAAATGGCTTCTGGTGCGACTAAAATATTTGGAGAAAAAGAACAATATAATCCTTTTAATTATGCTATTTCTGATTTGATTGATATTAATACAGGTAAAATACGTAATGATGCCACCTTAATGTGGGAAGACGATTGGATGGATGAGGTAACTCGCAATAATGCATTGCGTCATGAATATACTTTCAATTTGAACGGAGGTACGGAAAAAACACAATATATGTTCTCGCTGGGATATGTAAATGAAGATGGGATATTAAAAACAACAAACTTCCAACGTTATTCAGGGAGAACTAATATTGAAACTAAACCTGTCGAATGGTTAAGTGCAGGTTTGGGAGCAAATTTTGCACGTAACATATCTAATACTGCAGCAACTGCTACAAGCTCTTCAAGTAATGTATGGTACTCAGCTTCTCTTATGGGACCTATTTTTCCCGTGTATCAGAGAGATAAGACTAACGGTGGAGCATTTATTTTGGATGCCGACGGAAATAAACAGTTTGACTATGGTGATAACCGTCCTACCGGACAGCAGCAGAACTTTAACTCTGTCGCTACATTATATGATGATAAATACAGTACAGTTGCAGATAACTTGTCAGCACGTACTCATTTAGATTTTGGTGATTTAAAGAATGGATGGGCTCAAGGTCTTAAATTATCACTTAATTTTGGTCTTGATTACTACAATGCAAATGCTTTGGTTTATTATAATCCGTTTTTTGGGAATGCGGCTACTTCCAAAGGGCGCGCTATTAAGCAGAATTCTAATTCGTTAGGATATACATTCAATCAGATATTAACATACAACAGAGGTTTTGATAAGCATAATTTTGATATTTTAGCCGCCCACGAATGGTATGCATATGAGAGTAATACTTTAAGTGGAACAAAAACCGGTTTCCCTTTTGGAGGGCTTTATGAATTGGATGCTGCTTCAACTGTTTACAGCACAAGTGGGGCAAGTAAACAGTATCGTATTGAGTCATATTTTGGACGTATAAACTATAATTATGCGGATAAATATTATCTGTCCGGCAGTTATCGCCGTGATGGCTCTTCACGTTTCTATAAAGATAATCGCTGGGGAGATTTTTGGTCAGTTGGTGCTAATTATCGTATCTCAGAGGAAGAGTTCATGAAAGATTTCACTTGGTTGAATAATCTTTCTGTAAAAGCGAGTTATGGTGTGCAAGGTAATGATGGACTTTTGGATGCCGATGGCTATAGTAATTTTTATGCATGGCAGTCTCTTTACGACTTAAGCTATTCTAATGGTAGTGAGTCGGGGGCAATTGTAAGTTCTGTGGCCAATAAAGAAGTTTCTTGGGAAAATAATCATAATTTTAATATTGGTGTGGAAGCTGCTTTTTGGGATCAAAGATTGCAAGTGGGACTCGAATGGTATACACGTAAAACTACAGACATGTTACTTTACTATCCTCTTCCGATGTCATCCGGTTTTGAGGGATATTACAGAAATTCGGGTAGCATGAGAAATAGTGGCTTTGAAGCGAGTATTACAGGACGTTTAATGAAAACCAATGACTTTCAGTGGGATTTGACGGTTATGGCTTCCACATTAAAAAACAAAGTGTTGAAATTGACGGATGACGGAAAAGACATACTTAGCGGTAGTCAGATAATTCGTGAAGGTGAGCCTATCTATTCTTATTATGTTTCTCGTTCAGCAGGTGTTGATCCGATGACGGGTGATCAACTTTATTGGGCTACGGTTGATGGTAAAGGTAATACAGTTGAACCTTATATCACTACAAATGAAACTTATGCTCAAGCTTCTCGCGTTGTTGCCGGTAATAGAATTCCGGATTTATTTGGATCTATTAGTACGCAATTACAATATAAAGGTTTTGATCTGTCAATTGCAACCAATTACTCTATTGGTGGAGAGATGATTGATGGTGTTTATCAAAATCTTATGAGTTTTTATTACGCAGGACAAGCTAAACATATCAACTTGGAAAGGGCATGGAAGAAACCGGGAGATGTAACAGATATACCGCGTTATCAAATCGGTAAAAATTATGCTTCGACAGATGATATGCTGATTGATGCTTCTTATTTCTCCATTAAAAATATTACATTGGGGTATTCACTTCCTGTAAAAGTTGTTAAAAGAATAGGTTTTCAGAATTTGCGATTTGCAGTAACTGCTGATAATTTATATGTATTTACACATTTAAAAGGCATGGATCCTCAATATAGTATGACTGGCGGTACTACGTATGTTTACACTCCTTCACGTACTATTTCTTTTAGTGTTGATGTGAAATTCTAATGTAAATCAAATGATTGAAACTATAAAAATGTCAAAGATGAAAAAAATATTATATATATTGACTTTAGTGGGGATTTGCTCGTTTAGCTCTTGTAGTGACGCGCTTGATACAAATCCTACGGATAAAGTGTCCGGAAGTCTTATTTTTGGGAATGCCGATGCTGCACAGGTGGCTATGAACGGAGTTTATCGAAGTTTATTTATTAATGGTTGGTCTGACAATTGGAGCCATGAAAATCCCGGTCTTATGGCGATGACACTGGTTAAAGATATTCAAGGGGAGGATCATTTAATGGCTAATCAGGGACAAGGTTGGTTTTTCTATGATTATTCATTCTCGACAGATGGTGACTGGACAACTTCCAGTGGTCGTCAATATGCTCAATGGAATTTTTATTATACCATAATCTCACAAGTAAACTATGTAATTGACGCTGCCGATCAGTTGAAATCATTTGGTGCCAAAGGGCAGTCTGTATTGGCACAAGCATATACAGTCAGAGGCTTTGCTTATTTTTGTTTATACAATTTTTTCTGTAAAGGAAATTATCCAGTAAATAAACAGACCCCGGGAGTACCTATTTATACGGAGGCTACTTCTGCTAATACTGTAGGACAACCTCGTGGAACTGTTGAGAATGTTTTTGAAAGAATTAACAATGATTATCAGACAGCGGTTGATTTGTTTGAGGCCGCCGGTATAGCACAGGCGAATCCGACGAATGTCGATCTCTATGTTACTTATGGTTTATGGGCACGGGCTGCTCAAGTTCAGGAGGACTGGGTGGCGGCTGCCAAATATGCGAATGCCGCTCTTGAAAAGCCTGGATTGACCCGAGTTGCTTCTATGACAGATCTTGGCCAGTTTAATAATTGTAAAGCTCCGAGTATTATGTGGGGATTCCAGGTTATAGCTGACCAGACCGGACCTTACGGAGCATTTTTGTCACATATGGACCCGGAGGGTGGTTATGGCAAAATAGCTCAACAGTGTATTGATGCATGGCTTTGGAAAGTGATTCCAGATACTGATATCCGTAAAAGAACTTGGTGGGAAGATCCGGAAACTTCTAAATACTATCCTTATGGCCAAGTTAAATTCCGCTACTCTGATTTCTCAACTTATTTGGGAGATGTTATTTATTTGCGTGCGGAAGAGTTGGTATTAATCGCAGCCGAAGCTGCATGTCGGCAAAATGATTACCCGACTACCCGTAATTTGTTGAAAGAATTGGGAGATAAGCGTGATACCAATTATGGTGCTGTATTAGAAGCCCGCACTAATGCAGCAACTTACAATACGGATACTCACGGAGCATTTATGACATTAATGGATGAGATATTATTCCAACGCCGTGTAGAACTATGGAGTGAAGGTATGGGACGTGCTTTTGATCTTTGCCGATTAAATTTAGGTTATGATCGTAATTATAATGGAACTAATCATCCTTCTAAAAAAGCATTGAAACCTGGCGACAACCTGTTCGTTACTTTGATTCCTCAAAAAGAGTTTGATGGCAACACCAATATAAATATAGCCGATCAAAATCCTAGATAACGAGATATTATATTTAATATAAGAGATTTTTAAAGTATGAAATTATGAGAAAAATAAAATATTTTGGTGCCATTGGTTTTATAATGCTCTTTTTGATCGCATGTGATCAAAATGCAACAGATGGTACTATATACAATGCGACTAATACAGAGGTCGCTTTTAATGAGGCCTCTGCTAATTATACATTTGGTACGGATGATCCGGAAGAATTCGAAGTGTTACTGCTCCGTGCTAATTCTACTGGGGCAGCAACCATTCCGTTAGTGAAGGAGGATGTTAGTGGATTATTTACAGTTCCTACTAATGTGGAATTTGCTGATGGTGCTTATGAAGCTGCTATAAAAGTGTCTTTTGATAGAACCAAATTAACTGTTGGAGAAGATTACTCTATAAAATTAAATGTTCCGGAAAATCCGATTCAGGGAAAAATCAGAACATTCACTTTGACAATAAATAGAGATTATAATTGGCAACTTTTTGCAACTGGAACTTTTACATCCGGATTATTTGGTTCGTGGCCACAAGAATTATATAAAGCAGAAGGATTTGACAAATATAAATTCCCGGGATTATTTGCCGAAGGTTATGATTACAAATTTTCTGTTGCAGAAAATGGTAGTATTTCATTGTCTGGCGGATTGAATTCTAATGGTTTATATGATTTTGTAACTGGATATATTCATCCTACTTACAATATGGTATCTTTATATTTGGATCCAGATATTAATTATTCTTCTTTTGTAGAAACTACGAAAACAGCATATTTTAGCCATTATTATTATGTAGATGCCGGCAATTTCGGTTGGAAAGATGACTCGTTTACATGGTAAGTGATTATTTAGAATAATATTAAGGTCCTCTTACATTTTATGTAGGAGGACTTTTGTCTCTATAAATAATCACAGTTTTCATTATTAGAAAAATAAAGAGTTATGAAATGTTTTTTATTTTTAGTGTTCTGTTGTATTCCATTTTCTTTTTTTGCAAAAAATGTCGATGTGATAACAGCAGAGAAAATAGCCAAATTTGTTTTGACCGGTACCGATGCACAAACAAGGACTAATGAAATAGATGTAAGTTTGATTTGGACAGGTGAAGATATGTGTACTCGAACGAATGACTCTCCAGCTTATTATGTATTTAATAAAGTTGGTGGTAATGGGTTTGTTATTGTTTCTGGAGATGATATAATAAAACCAATATTGGCATATAGTTACGTCAACAGTTTCCATGTAGAAAATATGCCGGATAATCTAAGAGCCTGGATGGCATATTATCGTGAGCAAATTAATTGGGCACGTGAGGAAAATATTGTATCTGATGAAGAAACGATTTGGGCTTGGGAAAGATTAAGGGATGAAATAGATTCAGCAAAGAATTCGGAAGAGGTATTGATTGAAACCGCTTTATGGGATCAGACTGCACCTTATAATTTGTTGTGTCCGACTATAAACGGTACACAGGCCCCAACCGGTTGCGTAGCAACAGCCCTGGCTATTGTCATGAAATATAATCGATGGCCTGATCAAGGAAGCGGAATGACTTTTCAGTATACAACGAAACAATATAAACAGACTCTTTCTGCTACTTATAATATTGTTTATGATTGGGATAATATGTTGAATAAATATGAAAAAGGAAATTATTCGACTGAGCAGGCAGAAGCTGTTTCACAACTAATGTATCATTGTGGAGTATTCTCAGAAATGGACTATACTCCCCGATCAAGCGGAGCTCTAACCCTAACAGCAATGGGAGGAATGGTTCGGTATATGAAATATGATAAAAGTATGACTTTGCAATCCCGTGAATGGTATACGGAAGCGGAATGGAATAGTCTTTTAAAGAAGGAACTTGATGCAGGACGCCTTATCATATATGGTGGTAGTAATAACAAAGAGGAAGGACATCAATTTGTGTTAGATGGTTATAAACAGAATGATTACCACGTCAATTGGGGATGGGGTGGCACTGCGAATGGTTATTATTCATTGTCGGCACTGGATCCTGATTCTCAGGGAGTAGGAGGTAATACAGGAGGAGGGTTCACTGTAGGCCAGGATGCTGTTATAGGGGTGAAAAAAAGCGAAGAGGGATCCGGTTATTGTGATAATTTAGCTTTTATGTCTGGCTCTACGGAATCTGGTGAAATGTTTTCCGGATTGACAACCACGGAAACAAATTTTATTCCTCGAGTTAGATTTACTGTAAAAGCCGGTTTTTATATAAATTATGGTATACGCAATTTTTCTGGCGCGATTGTTTTAGCTTTAGTCGATAAACATGGGAACATAAAAGAATTCATTACTCGTGAAGTTTCTGTGAATAGCCTAAAAATAGGCTATGGAAGTGGAAATGTATTTTCATGCTCAATAGCTAATATTCCTGAAGAGGGTGATCGGATTTGGATGATGTATAAAAGTCAAGATGGGAATGAATGGAAGAGAATACGAGGAGATAGAGATACGATAACAGAAATTATAGTAAAAGAGTTGCCTGTTTCTGTGGTTGAAAACGTTGATTTTTCTGATGCAAATCTTATTGCTGTTACAAATGACATGACTAAAACTATTTATATAAAATCTCCAATACCTATCCTTGAGCTTTCTTTGGTTGACATAAAGGGACGAATAATCAAAAAAACGGAAGGACTTGAAAGTGTAGATTATACATTATCATATTCCAATTGTATTGATGGGACATATATTGTACAAGTTGTCACATCTGCTGGAATGAGTAGTACTAAAGTAATAATAAAGTAAACGGGATAAAAATTTGTTTGGGTTCCATTCGGCATTTGAGGGTATTTCAGTTTATCGATATCCGCGTTTTCTTTATTGAGAGAAAACTTCCCGTCATCCAATTACATAAATGTAGACGGGACACAAAACATCGTTTATGAATTAGTAAGAATACATTTCCATAAGCAATAGAATTAACTAAGCCGGAGCATATATTATAACAAACATAAGGGGTTGATCAAAGTTTAGCCATCCCTTATGTTTGCCATAATTGATGATTGAATTCCAAATGCTATAAACAAACTACTGAGTAAAAGTAGTAATATTCAATGTAATTGCAATTTTAAATTAACATTTTATCATGCTTGTGATTCTTGTCTCGGATATTAAATATCGGTATATTTTATACACACATCACAAGGTGTTTACAAAAATATTAATTTAGTAATAAACAACAAAAATGTAACATCAAACTTAAAAAAAGAAATCATAATAGAAGACGACAACATATATTTATCAAAACAAGATTTAGGAAATTTTTTTGATAAGTACATATATGAAGATACAGAGAATGACAATATAGTAACAACATACCATAACAAAATAGCATCAATAAGTTTAGAAGAAAACAAAATAAATATAAATGGATCAAATAAAGAGACATATGCGCATGCAGAAAATAGAGATGGAATAATTTATATTCCAATAACAGAACTAGAGGATGTGTATGGAATAGAAATTAAGTACATAGAAAATTCAAAAGTATTGACAATAGATTCAACATCAAAAGAACAAAAAAAAGCAATAATAACAAAAAATGTAGCGGTAAAATCATCAACAAAATTTATAGCAAAGACAGTAGATAGAGTGAAAAGGGGAAGCTATGTTGTAGTTGTATCAGAAGATAATGGTTATGCAAAAATAAGAACAGAAAACGGAAAAATAGGATATGTAAAATCTAATAAAATTGCAAATACAGTTGTAGTAAGAGAAGAGATACAAGAACAAAATCAAATAAACGGAAAAGTGAATTTAGTTTGGGATTATTACTCAGAAGTAGCTTCTGCACCTAATAGAACAGGAGTTACAATGGATGGTGTAAATGTAGTATCACCAGCATTCTTTCACTTAAATTCTAAAGGAAAACTAACAGAAAATATTGGACAATCTGGACAACAATATATAGAATGGGCACATAATAATGGATATAAAGTTTGGGCGATGGTACAAAATGCTGGAAATGGAATGATAAATGTAACATCAGAAATAATGAATGATTATAATAAAAGACAAGAGTTAATAAATGAAATAGTATCTGCATGTGTTAAATACAAATTAGATGGAATTAACTTAGATTTTGAAAATATGAAACAAGAAGATAAAGATATGTATTCAAGATTTGTAATAGAATTAACACCAAGATTAAAAGACATGGGAGTAGTAGTTTCAGTTGATGTTACTGCACCAGACGGATCAGAAACATGGTCAATGTGTTTTGACAGACATGTAATAGGCGATGTTGCTGATTATATAGTATTTATGGCATATGATCAATATGGAACATCAAGCAACAAATCAGGAACAACAGCAGGATATAATTGGGTTGAATTAAGCCTTAATAAATTTTTAAAAACCGAGGAAATAGAAAGTCAAAAAATAATTTTAGCAATTCCATTATATGCAAGATTATGGACTGAAGATAGCTCTGGAAAAGTAGTAAAACAAACCACAGTTCCATTAAAAAATATGAATAGTATAGTTCCAGAAAACACTAACAAACAATGGAATGATGATTTAAAACAATACTATGTAGAATATAAAGATAATTCATACACTAAAAAAATATGGATTGAAGATGAAAAGTCATTGGAAGCAAAAATAAGTCTAATAAACAAAAATAACTTAGGAGGAGTTGCTTCTTGGGAAAAAGGCATGGAAACAGATAATTTTTGGACATTTTTACAAGAAAAGCTTGACTTTTAATGGATAGCAAATATATAATGACAAAAAGCGCATTTGGAGGTATTTTAGACACATGCAAAAAGAAAACATATATTATACAACTGACAAATATGGAAATTTAACAGATGAACAAATAATATCTCAAATAAAAGAAGGAGACGAACAAGCTTTATCCTTTTTGTTAGACAAGTATAAAGACTTAGTAAATTCAAAAGTAGGAAAATACTTTATAATTGGAGCAGAAAGAGAAGATATTATACAAGAGGGAATGATAGGCTTATATAAAGCAATAAAAGGCTTTGATAAATGTAAACAAAATACATTTAAAACATTTGCAAACCTATGTATAGAAAGACAGTTAATAACAGCAATAAAAAGTTCTAATAGACAAAAACATATGCCACTTAATTCGTATTTATCATTAAATACAACAGCATATGAAAATGATGAAGATTCAAATTTAATAGAAATATTCAACTCACATCAAATAGAAGACCCATTAGATACAATTACTAAAAAAGAATATTATGAATCTGTGGAACATGCAATAGATAAGTCTTTAAGTGATTTTGAAAAAAGAGTATTAAATAGATATATGCAGGGAGAAAGTTATACTCAAATTGCTGAAAAACTTGATGCTCCAGTAAAATCAATAGACAACGCTATTCAAAGAATTAGAAAGAAGGCAATCAAAAATATGGAAAATGATGCCTAAAAAGAGTGCAATTTTAAGCACTCAGTACATTTGCTACTATAGCTCAGTAGGCAGAGCGCTACCTTGGTAAGGTAGAGGTCACCAGTTCGATTCTGGTTAGTAGCTCCAAAAGTAAATACCTGCATTTGCTTATATTTAAAGCATTTGCAGGTGTTTTAAAATTATAATTGTTTGTTCATTATATTCAATATTTTATATGTTTTCAATAAAAAAGTAGTCAAAAAA
>OGOW01002987.1_pt1 | contig 12687 bp, 8 predicted proteins | sample 1552781 | NCBI WGS metagenome assembly OGOW01 (sample SAMEA2580145, study PRJEB22360) | human gut metagenome | biome: human gut; feature: human-associated habitat; material: faeces | place: Denmark | collected 2008/2010
GTGCAGGAAAAGCCACACAAGAATCATTAGACCATCCGGCCTGTTCCCACTCATCCCAAAGCACTTCGGGACGAATACCATGAGGACCGTCTGTCATCCAGAATTCGGGAATTCCCAAACGTGCCACACCCGGTGAGCAAAACTTGGACTGGGCATGTGTCATCGCCACTTTCTCTTCCAAAGTCATACGGTTGAGCGCATCTTCTATTCTTTCCTCTACAGGTTTTGTATTATCCAAATAAACGGGAATCGTTTGTGCCTGAACCGCACTACCCAACAATAGGGCCAACATGCCCGAAATAATCATACTTTTCATGGTCATCCATTTTTTATTTATTAACCCACAAGCCCAGCGAACGGATATAACCCGTTTGCGGCATACAATTTTCACATTTACTATTCTCTATAAACGCCGACATCGCTTTCTTTGCCACCTCCTGATCAGGGCGTGCATCCCGTATCTCTTTGTAAGTAGCGCGAGGTGCTTCCGAGAAAGCAACTACTTGCTCCCAACCTTCCGGCACCTTGATACCCATAAACGAAGAGCCATCTATCTTTTTATACGGCCAGAAAGTGTACCCGATGTTGTTTTCTTCCATCACCTTACAAAAAGCCGCCTGCCATTCATCAGTATTGTGACCGATTTCACCCATATACATCGGCAGGTTCACACTGTCACGGAAATTGATAAGAGTCCGGATAGCTTCCTTTGTAGGATCACCTCCGTAACGATGGCAAGTGTACATCAGTTTATCGTCATAAGCAGCATCCTTGAACGGCTTGAAGTTACCATTCCACTGTGCTCCTCCGATCAGGACAATATGATTGTTATCCACCTCACGAATAGCTTTCAACGCACGCTTGTGCAGAGGTTCCAGCTTTGCGTTCAGTTCTTCCATATTTTCAAAATAGGGAGCGATAGGCTCGTTGATTAACTCATATCCCAATATTACAGGCTCATTCTTATAATAATCGGCAATCTCCTTCCAAATATCACAGAACAACTGTTGACTTACCTCGCTTTCAAACAGCCAGGGATAACCGTAACTGTCATCAATATTATCACCTGTCTGTCCGCCCGGAGCATCGTGCATATCCAGAATCAGGTAAAGATTATTATCACGACACCAGTTCACGACACTGTCCACACGGGCAAATCCGTCCTGCCCCCCTGTCAGCCCCATATAGTCCTCATCAGTGAAGAGTTTATAATGGAAAGGAAGACGAATGGTATTTGCCCCCGTAGAAGCGATAAATTCCACATCCTTGCGGGTGATATAGTTGTCTTTAAACTGTTTCCAAAATTCTGCCACAAAGTCCGGACCTACCATCTGACAAAACATCTCATTGATGAAACGTCCGGAATTAGTTTTATTGAAGCCGAACATATATCCTTCGGGATTCAACCAGTTACCCAGATTCGTACCTTTAATAAATAGTTTGCTGCCGTCCGGCTGAATCAAGTCCTGTCCGGACACACGCACGAATGCTTCAGGAGCAGGCGCAATTTCCTGTTGCTGCGCCTGTTTTTGCTGACATGAAGCAAATCCCCCCACAAACAATAATACATAAATTATATATTTCATACCTATTTCTAACGATTAATTTATTACTTCAAAATCAGCGGAAAGTCCTTCCTCACTGTTTGTACCCAACCACAACTTAAATTCTCCGGGCTCCACCACCTTCTTCATATCAATGTTCCAGAAAGCCAATTCACTGACGGGCAATGAGAAAGTTACAGTCTTGGTCTCTCCCGGCTGTAAAGTGACACGCTGGAAACCTTTTAACTCCTTCACCGGACGGGCTACAGAAGCCACCTTATCCTGCACATAGAGCTGGACAACTTCTGTTCCGGCATACTTTCCGGTATTCGTCACATTCACTCTCGCCGTCAATGTAGCATTTGCCGCCAACTTATCAGCCGATAATTCCAACACATCATAGGCAAAAGTAGTATACGACAATCCGTAACCAAAGGGGAACAAAGGACCAAAACCTGCATCCATATAAAAAGAAGTGCAACCCAACGAGGTCTGCCCGGCTTCCAATGGAATATCATCAATCAATGTTTCCTTGCCGCTGGGAGCACGTCCCGTGTGATGATGCGCATAATAAACAGGGACCTGTCCCACCATCTTCGGAAAAGTAACCGGAGTCTTCCCACTCGGAACAACCTTGCCGAACAGTAAATCTGCAATAGCCGGACCACCCATCGTTCCCGGATGAAAGGAATAAAGCACGGCAGCCGATTCATCCACTTCTTTACCAATAGTGAGCGGACGACCTGCCATAACCACCGTCACCAGCGGTTTACCGGCTTTTGCCAACGCTTCAATCAATTCCGATTGCGCTCCACGCAAGTTCAAATCAGCCAAGGAGTGAGCTTCGCCCGACAGAATAGATTCTTCACCGACAAAAGCCAGTACCATATCCGCCCGCCGGGCTGCTGCCACCGCCTTTGCTATACCCGAAGTCTGTTTGTCGCGGCTATAGGCCAATCCCGGTTCATAAATAATCTGAACCTTGTCTCCATACATTTCCCGCAATGCCTTCAGCGGAGTCTGTGTATGTTCCTTTTCACCATCAAACACCCACGTCCCCATCTGGTCATGAGGGGCATCCGCCATCGGACCGACTACAGCAACCGTACGCACCATCTCTCCCAAAGGAAGAACCTCGTTATCATTCTTCAATAAGATGACCGACTGCTCTACTGCTTCTTTCGCTTTCGCCAAATGACTTTCCGCATATTTTACTGTTTGATCTGATACCACATAAGGATTATCGAACAACCCTAAGCGGAACTTTAAACGTAAGATATTACGAACTGCATTATCAATAGTAGCTACCGAAACCTTTTTTTCTTTTACCAAAGTCTCCAGATTTTCCATAAAGGAACCGCTTACCATCTCCATATCTATACCTGCATTGACCGACTTTTCAGCCGCTTCCTTCGCATCTTTGCAGAAACCGTGCGCAATCATCTCGGTAGCCGACGCCCAATCCGTCACAACTACGCCGTCATAATTCCATTCTCCACGCAGCACCTCTTTTAATATAAAGGAATTACCGGTAGAAGGCACTCCGTCATTATCATTAAAAGAAGTCATGAACGTGGCACACCCTGCCTTGGCAGCCGCCTCGAAAGGAGGGAAATAGACATTGCGCAATTCACGTTCCGGTATGAATGTCGAATTATAATCCTTGCCACCTTCAGCGGCACCATAACCCACAAAATGCTTGGCACATGCCGCTATGGCTGTCGGATCGTCCAAAGAATCCCCCTGAAACCCCTTAACCATCGCCGCTCCCATCACAGCAGACAGATAAGGATCTTCGCCACAACTTTCCGCCATACGTCCCCATCGCGGATCACGGGAAATATCAATCATCGGAGCAAAAGTCCAGCGAATACCATCGGCAGATGCCTCAACAGCGGCTATGCGGGCTCCATCCTCTGCAATTCGGGGATTAAAGGTTGCCGCTTGTCCCAATGGAATAGGAAATATAGTTTTGTATCCATGAATCACATCACGCGACATCAGGACAGGAATCCCCAACCGGGATTCCTTCACAGCTATTTCCTGCACTTTATTCACCAATTCAGGGTCAGTCAGATTCAACAGAGAACCCACTTTCCCTTCTTTTATCACTCCGGCTATCTGATCAATGCTTCCATTCGGACTCAGCTGATTCATCTGCCCTATTTTTTCCTGCAAAGTCATCTTACCCAGCAGTTCTTCGACCTTATTATCTATGTCCCTATCCTTCTCACTACCTGCTTGCGGTGTGCAGGCAAAGAAAGAAAGCATAAGCAAACAGGCAGAAGACAGTTTGAAATGTTTCATCATATGTTATTCTTCTAATTTGATTATGCCTTGCTCATATCGCGTCAAAGGCGTGGCACAAGCAAGGCATTCTAAGGAAATATACTTATTAAATTAGTATGGATTCTGCGTAATCGAGCCTTGTGCAGCTTCTATTTCACTCTGAGGAATAGGAATGTATTTCTTGTTTTCTGTCCAGTCAACACGTTCCGGGATAGCCTGTCCACCCCAAGTATTTTCACCTTCCCACTGATTCTTGTCAAAATTATAGGTACGCTTAGTCCGTAGAAGCACACCGGCTCCGGCTTTGAGTACGGTAGCAGCCTTCCCGGAGCGGACAAGGTCGAAATAACGTTTTCCCTCACCCACAAATTCAAGTCGACGTTCATTAATGATATTATCCATGGTAACAGGGATAGAAGCTACACCGGCACGCTCACGGACAAGATCGAAATAATCTTGCGCAAGACCGTCACCCGTAGCCAAAGCCAGTTCAGCCGCATTGAGCAATGTCTCGGCATAACGGTAAAGATGAAGATTTTCATCATGGTTCAAACCGGCATCACCTACACTACCTTCCGTATCACCCGGACGGGGCAGATATTTGCGCAGGAAGTAACCGGTGTTCTGATAACGGCCACCATAAGTGACAGTATCCCCTTCAGCGAATTTCGCCCTTGCATATTTATCCAGATTAAGAATAGCAACATCGCGACGACGGTCATTGTCTTCAAAGGCATCATACACTTCTTTAGAAACAGAGCCGAACCCCCATCCGCTTGTAAATTCAGGAGTATGCCCCTCTGCACATTTGATAGTCAAGCCATCAATACCAATCATTTCAGGATATACAGTACCACCTGTAAAATTGGCATCCCCCCAAGTACGTTTACCTCCTTTAGCTATATAATTTACATCGAATATGATTTCTTCGTTCCATTCCTTATCAAGCGCATAAAGATCATTATAATTTTTAACCAAGTCATACTTATGCGAATTGATGATTGCTTTCATATATCCCAAAGCCTTTCCGTAACGGGACTGGTCTTTCTGGTACATCACATAATCAGCGTAAATCATGGAAGCAGCAGCTTGCGTCATACGTCCGGCCCATTCGTCGGGTTGTTTCATCGGAAGTACTTCACTGTCCAGCACGCTTTCCAAATCGACAACCACCTTTTCATAAACCTGATCTACAGTTAATTGATCAGCCAGATAAGGAAGGCTGGTCAAGTTCTCTTCATAAAAAGGAATATTGCCCCATGTTTTCCAGAGAACGAGATAATACCAGGCACGCATCGCACGGCCTTCGGCTATAAAAAGAGCCTTTTTATCATCGGATAGATCGGAAGCCTTTGCATTATCAATCAACCGGATAGACCGATTGATACCTGAATAACTTGTTGTCCACGCTCCATCGATATTATTACGGGGATCGGACTTGTACTGGGAAATCAGGTGAATCTGTGACTGGTCGGATGTGTTGCCGCCACCGACATACATATCATCAGCCATAGCGTCCCATACCAAGCTCAAGGGTGCCCATCCACCAAAGTAGTCATACCATTGCATCGGATCGTAAGCAGCCACTGCTGACTCCATCATTCGGGATTCTGTAGTATAATATCCGTCAATGGGCAAGCTGCTTGAAGGCTCAACTGACAGGAAGTCGTCGCCGCAAGATGCTGTACCCAGCATCAAAGCCAGAGCGGCGAAGCTATATAATGTAAACTTTTTCATATCTGTATGCTTTATATTCATTAAAAATTAAGATTAACACCTACGGTAAAGGTACGCGCCTGAGGATAGTAACCACGGTCGATACCATTGGAACGTTCGTCACCATTGAGTTCCGGATCAAGACCTTTATAAGAAGTCATTGTCAGCAGGTTCTCGGCAGCCACATAGAAACGAAGCTTCTGAATAAAGATCTTCTGAGTCAGGTAGGACGGCAATGTATAACCCAACTGAATGTTCTTGATACGTGCGTAAGAACCATTATGGACATAAAGATCAGAAACACGCCAGTTATCATTGTTGTTTGCCCAAGAAAAACGAGGCATTGTATTGGAAGTTCCTTCACCATGCCAACGATTCATAAACTCTGCGGGAAGATTCACATAGCGGCAGTCCAGACGACGGGTTACGTCCATGATTTCCTGCCCCATAGCACCTGACAGCAACATGCTGAAGTCGATATTTTTCCAGGAAGCATTGAGGTTCAAACCGAATGTCCAATCAGGAGTTCCCTTACCAATCATTGTCTTATCCTTATCATTGATCTCTCCGTTCTTGTCAAAGTCTACAAAGATTACGTCACCCGGCACTGCATTGGGCTGCAGCTTCTGCCCTTTATCATTCACATAAGCATCAATCTGCTCCTTGTTCTGGAAGATACCGTTTGTTTTATAACCATAGAAATAAGGATAAGGCATTCCGTTTTCCGCACGGGATACGTTACCAATCTGGTGCACATTGTCATACATCTCAAAGCCATCGGCATTCCCCAGATTAATCAATTCATTTTTCAGATAGCTGGCATTAGCGGATATTCCGAAGTTCCAGTCACCTTTATTGAACTTATACCCCAGCTCCAATTCAACTCCCTCATTCTTCATCGAACCAACGTTACCCCAAGGCTTGGACTCACCCAAGTAAGAAGGAATACTCATTTCCTTCAGCATGCCATTCGTCTTCTTGTAGAAATAATCCACCGTGAAAGTCAAAGCATTGTTGAAGAAGCCGAAATCCAGACCGGCATCATATTGTTCCGATTCTTCCCATTTCAAGTCCTTATTGGGAGTACCGGACGGCTTACTACCCATGACGATGCTCTGGTATCCCGGAGTGCCGAACACATAGTTGTTGCCGATAGCTACATTGGCCATATAACGGAAAGCTCCGATATTTTCGTTACCGTTCTTACCCCAAGAGAGGCGCAGTTTTGTATTAGTCAACCAAGATGGACGTTGATCCATCCACTTTTCATTTGTTATGTTCCATCCTAAAGATACGGAAGGGAAGGTAGCCCATTTGTTATTAGGACCGAAGTTAGACGAACCGTCACGACGCACAGTAACCTGTAACATATAGCGTTCATCATAGTTATAGCTCAAACGACCGAAGTAGGAAGCCAACGTTGTCGGGTCAAATGCCCCACCGGTGGCATTACGTTTACCTGCAGACTGCAAACCGGTTGTGAAATCCAAGTTTGCCTTGTCCCCAATATATTCAATCATATCCATTGCATCGCCCTTTAATCCGCGTCCTGTATACTTCTTGGCCGACTGTCCCAACACAACCGCAAACGAATGAACACCAAACGTTTTGTCATACGTCAACACATTCTCAATCTGCCACGTATAGCCACGATTCATTTCAGACCACACTTTCGATTTGTCATTCGTAGCATTTTTATTCAGATAGTGAGGATGATTCCATCCGTCTTTTCCCCAGAATGCGAGGTCGGAACCCCAAGAGAATTTATATTTCAAATGATCCCAAACACTTAGTTCGGCAGCCAAAGTAGCGATAATCTTATCAGAATTATTCTTTTCATAGGGTAAGGAAAGTCTTGCAAGCGGATTAGCAAGTTCATTGAAATCACTGCTCGGCATGGAAAGCAACTGTCCGCTACGTTTGTCGTAGATAGGGTCACCATAAGTATTCCGGTCATAATTCTGAAGTTCGCTTTCATCTTTAGCGTAAACGGACATGGTAGGATCCATGAACAAAGCGTCGCCGAGCGGAGATCCGGTCAGACTGCCGGCAGTGACACCCACACTATTCACACGAGAATAAGCTATGTTCATAGAGAATGTCATCTTTTTCAGCCAATTACGTTGTTCCGATTCGTCAAACAGCGTATACATTGTGTTGCTACGCAGTGACAGACGTTGGTAGTTGGAAGCATCGTAATTTCCCCCAATGATACCGTCCTGATCATAATATCCTAATGAAAAATAGTAATTTACCTTCTCGGAAGCACCGCTGATACTTAACTGGTGATTCTGGACCGGAGCATTATCATAGAACAAGGCGTCCTGCCAATTGGTACCCGAACCTAAAGAAGCAACCTGTTCGTAACGGGGAGCCTCGCCTGCATAATCGGCAGCCTCATTCATCAATGTAGCATATTGGGTAGCATTCAGCATATCCCGCTTCTTCCATGCACTTTGCCATCCATAAGAGAAGTCATAACTCACTTTAGTTTTGCCGATACTACCTTTCTTTGTAGTAACGAGAACAACACCATTTGCCGCACGAGCCCCATAAACGGCTCCGGAAGCTGCATCTTTCAATACTTCGATACTGGCAATATCAGCGGGATTGATATTATCAATACCACCGTCTACCGGCATACCATCAATAATGTAAAGCGGGTCGGAGTTGTTGATAGTACCAATACCACGCACACGTACTCTTGAGCTCGCTCCCGGCTGACCATTGAGGGTAGTAACCTGAACACCGGCTGCCAGACCTTTCAACGCATTGTCCACACGTGTGGGAGATGTTCTGCTCAAATCTTCGGAAGAGACCTTGGCAATAGAGGCCGTTACCACACTCTTCTTCTGAGTACCATAACCAATCACTACTATTTCATCCAAAGTTTTCGTATCTTCCCGTAAAATAATGTTGAGCGGAGCGATAGTAGCTTTCACAATTTGCGGAAGATAACCTACGTAGGTTATTTCAATCTCTACCCCCTCTTCTACATTGGAGAGAGAAAAAGCACCATCAAGATTAGTAATAGTACCGTTATTAGTACCTTTTACCAATACACTCGCACCGATAATGGGCTCACCGGTTACATCTTTTACTACTCCTTTCACAGTCTGCTGCTGGGCAAACATACCGATAGAAAAGAAAAACAGCAAGCATCCGACAGATAACATATATCTGAACGCTTGCGTCTTTTTTAAATCATTTCTCATAACACAAAATATTAAAGTTAACACTCAAATTTCTTATGACTTTTGTCAACGCAAAGATAAAACAAGTGCATATAGCCTGTATGAGCAGGTAAAGCGCAAAAGTAAACCACCGTTTTTGATAAAAATCTAATTATTAACATATTACTATAAAAAGAAGAGAGCAAAAAGTAAACTTTAATAAATAAAACGGGAAGAGGTATTCATCATCAAACGATTATATAACCTAACTTTTTCCTAAAGAACATCCGCCATATTTAAAAGGATTGACTTATATTTGTACGTCTAACCAAATATAGTACAATGAAACATCTGCTTACCTTATTACTTTTATTTACTTCTACCTTTTTGTCTGCTGACTCCCATAGTATGGAAATTGAGTCTCTTCTATCAAAATTAGATTCTTTAATCGCGCGAAAGGATGATTTCGTCGCTGCTAAAGAGGCCAAAATAAACCAACTCCATAACCAGGGACGGAATATCCGTACATCAGAAGAACGCTATTGGCTGAACAAGATGTATTACGATGAATATTCCGTTTACAATTCCGATTCCGCCATGATTTATGTAGACCAGAATCTGGACATCGCCGACAAACTAAATAAAAAAGAATGGAAAGCGGAATGGAAAATCAAGAAGTCTTTTCTTCTGGCTGCTACCGGTTTGTTGAAGGAGGCATTAGATGAATTACGCAATGTTTCGAGCCAATTACTCACCCCTGAACTGAAAGTGGAATATTACGGACAGTTGATGTATCTGTACTCCCATTTCAGACAGTATTCAGGAGATAACAATACAAATATCCGTGAAGGATATTATGAGAAAGAAAAAGCATATAAAGACTCTATCTATGCCTACATCACTCCTCAAGACCCTTTCTATTTATGGTACAAAGGGTGGAAATTTCTGGGAACCACTGAAACGGAATCCATAAAGAAAGAACTCTTGAATGAAGTAGAGAGGTCATCCCTGGAAACTCGACGTGATGCAATGAATGCCTATATCCTAGCCTGCCTTTATCAGGATAGCAATCAACAAAACGAGTATTTGAAATATATGATTTATTCGGCAATGGCGGATGTGAAAACAGCAAACAAGGACATTGCTTCGCTGGAAGAGCTGTCAAAAACATTGTATGAACTGAATGATATAGACCGTGCCTATACCTATATTAATTACTGCCTCCAAAACGCCCAACTTTATCGCAACCGGGTACGTGTTATCGGCATTTCGGAAACACAAGACGCCATTCATCGGGCCTATCAGGAAAGAAATATCCGACAGGAAGCCCGTTTGCATACATTCTTGTTTCTGGTCAGTATTCTTTCAATCATCTTATTGATTGCCATTCTCTATATCTATATGCAAATGAAGCGACTGGCATATTCACGCTCCCAACTGAATGAAAGCAATCAGTTGCTGAACAAACATGTGGACGAACTGTCGGAAACCCATCAACTGTTGGAAAAAGCAAACGGCCAGTTACAGTCGTTAAATGAACAGTTGAAAGAAACAAACGCCCAACTTCGCGAATCCAATTATGTAAAGGAAGAATATATAGGTTACGTATTTTCCATCTGTTCCAACTATATCAGCAAGTTGGACGAATTCCGTAAAAGTATTAACAGGAAAATGAAAGCCAAACAATTTGATGACATAAAAGAATTGACAGACTCTCCGATTATGGCACAGAATGAGTTGAAAGAGCTTTACCATAACTTCGACGCCATCTTTCTACATGTCTATCCCAATTTTGTCGAAGACTTCAACGCCCTGCTGCATCCCGACGAGCAGATTTTACTAAAAGATGGAGAATTACTGAATACCGAACTACGCATATATGCGCTGGTACGTCTGGGAATTAACGATAGCGTGAAGATAGCCGAATTCTTACATTGCTCTCCGCAGACGGTCTACAACAACCGACTGAAGACACGCAACAAAGCCATTGTACCAAAAGATGAGTTCGCCAATACAGTGAAAAGTCTGGGCAAAATGCAAGAATGACCACTGTGCATACTTCCTTAAAAAAGGAATATTAAAACACACGAGAATGCAATAGATTGGATCACCCGTGCGGAAGATTAACTAAATGCGTAGCATTTTCCTTCAGCGGAATCCTATATTTTACATTTTAGAACGTTTTTCTTTCAACACAAAAGTAATTTACCACTATATGACTCTTTTGGAAAGACAAATCATCGGTATACGGTCTTTTTGCCATTTTCCTTTTATCACCCGGCGAAGACCAACCAGCTCAAAAAAAGTCCCTTTTTATGCCTTCGCAGCTTCCTCACCGAGAAACCAAAGGTTTGTCGGTGAGAAACAGAAGGTTCATCGGTGAGAAACCAAAGCTATATCAGTAAGAAATGGAGGCTTTACTTACCCCCCAAAAGTGCATATTCCTCGTTAAAACATACAAAATAAGCCGGAGTTTCTGCATATTCTTGCATTTGTTTATGCAATTTGTCTTCTGGTTTAATCATGTTGAAGTATTCTTTTTCGATGGAAATCTTAAAAACAGAACATGATCCTCTTTCCAGCTCATCCTTTCCCGAACTTCGCAAATTCACCATTTGAAACTCCGGTAACTGAAAAAAAGATGATTTTTTTGATAAAAATAAAAAGAAAGTTATCTTTGTCTTCAATACATGTATACTTCAATGCACATACATAAGTTAAACGAAAAATAGCAAGTCATGAAAACGAATATAAATATCCTATTTACTTTGTGTATTCTCCTTCTTTGTGCCTGCAAAAGTGGAAACGCTTCCAATCAATGTGAAAACGAAGCTCCCCGGGATACTATTACAACCTTCACCCTGCCCGCCATCCCGCAAATGATGACAGCTCCGGAGCAACGTGCAGAATTCCTCGTGAAGCACTATTGGGATCATGTCAACTTCGCCGACACCAATTACATCCACCACCCCGAAATAACCGAACAAGCCTGGGCGGACTATTGTGACATACTGAATCACGTCCCGTTGAAAACCGCACAAGAAGCCATGCGGAAAACAATCGAGCAAACGAACGCAGACAAAAAGGTATTCACCTACATCACCGATCTGGCCGATAAATATCTCTACGACCCCAACTCCCCCATGCGTAACGAAGAATTCTACATCCCCGTATTAGATGCTATGTTAACTTCCCCCCTGCTAGAGGAAATAGAAAAAGTACGTCCCAAAGCCCGCCGGGAATTAGCCCAGAAAAACCGCATCGGCACCAAAGCCCTGAACTTCAACTACACGCTGGCTTCCGGCGCGCAAGGTTCCCTCTACCAACAACAAACGGATTACATCCTGCTATTCATCAACAACCCAGGTTGCCATGCCTGCACAGAAACGATAGATGCCCTGAAAAACGCCCCTATCATCAATCAACTTCTGGAACAAAAGAAACTAACAGTCCTCTCCGTCTATCCTGACGAAGAACTGGACGAATGGCGCAAACATCTGAACGAATTCCCCAAAGAATGGATCAACGGATACGACAAGAAATTCGCCATCAAAGAACAACAACTATACGACTTGAAAGCAATCCCCACCCTCTACCTTTTGAATAAGGAAAAAACTGTGCTCTTAAAAGACGCCCCCGCACAAGCCATCGAAGAATACCTACTAATGAAAAGCGAACAGTAAACATACACTATACGAACTAACATAGGACACTTGATTAACATAGAAAAAATAGTGATGGTATATGGCAAGGATACCGTTAGTATCTTGAGCATATACCGTCACTATTTATATCGGATAGCGTCACCATTTTTCCAAAGTCCCACCAACGCTTACCCCTCCCCCACACCCACCTCACGAACACACCGCATGGTTTCCCGGCCTCGTTTTTCAGCGTCAAGCGCAGGTATTTTCTTTTTGGTTCTTTCTCTTTCGTATCAAGACGAAAGAAAAAGAACATCCCTT
>OGOW01002988.1_pt1 | contig 12680 bp, 6 predicted proteins | sample 1552781 | NCBI WGS metagenome assembly OGOW01 (sample SAMEA2580145, study PRJEB22360) | human gut metagenome | biome: human gut; feature: human-associated habitat; material: faeces | place: Denmark | collected 2008/2010
GTTAAGACACCGCCCTTTCACGGCGGTAACAGGGGTTCAAATCCCCTTGGAGTCATTATGTAAGATTTCTTACATATAATAAAAAGTGAATATGGTGCCATAGCCAAGTGGTAAGGCAAAGGTCTGCAACACCTCTATCCCCGGTTCAAATCCGGGTGGCACCTCTTAGAAAGCCCTGGAAAGATGAATTTCCAGGGCTTATTTTTTCTATAAAAATGTATTTGCTGAAGACCGTGAAGACAGACTTCTGGAAGATCGGACAGCATCAGGAATTTTTTTCCGTAAGCAGGATTCGTTTACGATTATAAACCAGGTGAAGGTACATGGCATCCTGAGCACGCAAAGCGTCATGCTCTGCAATGGCAGCTCCTTATACAGGAATCCGTTTTATGCCTACCGGCGGGATCAATGCGAAAAACCTTGAGGACTATCTTTCCTGTGACAAAATCCTCTGCTGCGGCGGAAGCTGGATGGTAAAAGGAGATCTTGTGAAGGCAGGAGAATTTGACAAAATAAGAGAACTGACAGCAGAAGCAAAAAAGCTTGCGGATTCCATAAGAAAGTAATCAAACTTAATACACATATTCAATAAAAAAAGCAGAACCCTGCACAACCAGGCAGAGTTCTGCTTTTTTGTCAATTATTGTGAAAATAGATCAATGAAGTAGGATCGGCAGAAGCTTTTTCCGCTTCAGCTGCCAGATCAGCTACAGGATCCGCAGAAGGTTTCCGAAGATCCATTCGGTAAAGATAAAAGATCCCACCGAAGAAACCGGGAATCAGTCCGGCGTATCCACCGGCACATAAGATCACAGTCAGCTTCACCATCAGTTCTGTCTGAAGTTCCAGACAAACAAGTAATCCTGCAAGAATTCCGGCTGCACTCCATCCAGCTGTCAAAAGTGCAAGAAAAACAGCTGGCGCAGGGGCCTTTTTTAAATTTTGATCTAAGTGATTCCACAGTACTTTATACATAATCCATTCCTCCTGTTTTGCTGGAATTATACTTCTGCTGTTGTCAGCAACAGTCAGCTATAATATTGATTTCCTTTATTTGTCTGTATTATAGAAAAGAAATGTAAAATACAAATGCGCAGGAATGAAAAATCTTTGTAAAATATAAGTAGAAATTGCATTTTGAATTAAGAACCGATATACTTATAAATATAGTTATTGATAATATTCGATCACAGCCGAAAACATTTTTCTACAGCTGTGATACGTGAGTGAGAGAATTAAAAGGGGGCAGATAAAAGCCCCCTGAAATCATATAGAGAGTAAAGAGGAGGGGTGGAAATGGAGCATACGGAAGAATATGTGAAGCTGGAGAATGTATCCAAAATCTATGGCTCAAAAGAAGTGAAGATCATAGCTGTGGATGAGATCAGCTTCCGGATAAAAAAAGGAGAATTTGTGGTTGTGGTAGGACCAAGCGGTGCCGGAAAGACAACGGTGCTGAATATCCTGGGCGGAATGGATAAGGCCACATCCGGCAATGTCTGGATCGATGGAAAAAATATTGCAAAATATACAGACCGGCAGCTGACCGGATACCGACGGGAGGATATTGGATTTGTATTCCAGTTTTATAATCTGGTGCCAAATCTGACTGCATTGGAGAATGTGGAGCTTGCTCTTCAGATCTGTAAGGATCCTCTGGATGCTAGGACAGTTCTGGAGGAAGTAGGGCTGAGGGAGAGACTGACCAATTTTCCGGCACAGTTATCCGGCGGTGAGCAGCAGAGAGTTTCCATAGCCAGAGCGCTGGCGAAGAATCCAAAGCTTCTGCTCTGTGATGAACCTACAGGAGCGTTGGATTATCAGACCGGCAAGGCAATCCTGAAGCTCCTTCAGGATACCTGCAGGGAACGGGGCATGACGGTTATTGTCATTACTCATAACTCTGCATTGACACCTATGGCCGACCGTGTGATCAAGATCAAAAACGGCAAGGTTTCCAGGATGACTGAAAATGCACATCCCACACCAGTGGAAGAGATTGAATGGTAGGTGACGGAATGAAGGCATTACACAAAGATTTCTGGATGGAGATCCGGAAAAGTAAAGCACGTTTTATCTCGATCTTTCTGATCGTGGCACTGGGTGTTGCATTTTTTTCCGGGATCCAGGCGTCTTCTCCGGATATGAGATATTCCGGAGATGCTTATTATGAAGCAGCAAAGCTGATGGATCTGAAGATCCAGGGAACCCTGGGACTGACGCAGCGTGATGTAAAAGCGGTATCGGACATTGACGGTGTGGAACTGGCTGAGGGCAGCTACTCTACGGATGTTATGAGTGGAGAGGACGATGCCAGGAAGGTTCTTCATCTGGAAGCCATCAGCAGCAATTTTAATTTGCTTACAGCAGATGAAGGAAGGATACCGGAAAAAAGCGGCGAGATTTTTCTGGACAAGCCATTTGCAAAGAATCGGGGGTATAAAATCGGGGATACCATATCTGTCAGTGAGGATGGAGACAGTGAGCTTTTGAAAAAAACAACCTATACAGTTGTGGGAATCGGGAGCAGCCCTCTTTATATTTCATTTAACAGAGGAAATACGACTCTTGGATCCGGTGAGGTCAGCGGCTTCGGATACATTCTTCCAGAGGATTTTGAACAGGAGGCTTTTACCCAGATCTATATTATGGTTCATGAATCCGGGGATGTGATCAGCTATACCGATGCTTACGACAATCTTATCAAAAAGATCCGGAAACGCGTGGAAGGTATCGAAAAAGAACAGTGCAGCCTGCGCTACGAGGAGATCGTCGCAGAAGCCAATGAAAAACTGGATGATGCCAGAAAAGAGCTTGAGGACGGAAAGAAGGAATCAGAGGAAAAACTTGGCGACGCGAAGAAAAAGCTGGATGATGGGCAGAAGAAGTATGAGGATGGAAAAAAAGAGTACGAAGATGGAAAACAGCAGCTCAGTGATGCAAAAAAGGAGCTGACCGATGGAAAACAGCAGCTTGCTGACGGAAGAAAACAGATTGAAGATGGATGGTCTCAGCTTAACAGCGCAAAACAGCAGGTGGAAGACGGTCTGTCCCAGTTAAATGCTGCCAGATCCCAGCTTGCTGACTCCGAAGCACAGATAAATGAGAAGCAGTCAGAGCTGACTGCCGGATATGAACAGCTGACTGCCGCAAAACAGCAGGTAAGTGACGGCGAGGCCCAGCTCCGGGAAGCGGAAAAAACACTGGAAAGCAAACAGGCTGAGCTTGACAGTGGAAGAGAACAGTTGGAAACGGGAAAGAATACGATCAAAGAAACAAAGACTGCTCTCACCGGTCAGAAAGAACAGTGTGAGGCAGGACTTGTACAGGTTTCCGAGGGCGAATCCCAGATCAATTCCAGTGAAGAAGCCCTTTCCGGGCAGCAGGCACAGCTGGATGAATTGACCAGCCAGAAAGAGGCATTAAGCAGTCAGGCGGCGGAGCTGCAGGCGCAGTATGACGCCGGTGCGGAAGCAGGAAAAACCGAGGAAGAGCTGGCGGAGCTTTCCACGCAGATCCAGACTTTAAATGGTCAGATCAGTGCAATGGAAGAACAGATAAATGCCGGTCAGGCCCAGATCGACGGGGCGCAGGCAGAGCTTACTGCAAAAAAATCAGAGCTGGCCCAGACAAGAGCTACCTTGGAGAGCAGCCTTGGTCAGATCAATGAGGGCTTCAGCCAGATCAAAGAACAGGAAGAGACACTTTCCAGGACAGAGGCACAGCTGAACGAAGGCCAGGAAGAACTGGATAAAGGGAAAAAAGAACTGGAAACAAAGAAAGCAGAGCTTTCCGCGGCAAAAGAAGAAATTGCGGCAAACCAGGCAACTCTGGATGATGGCCAGAGCCAGCTGGATTCGGCCAGAGCCCAGCTCAGCTCAGGGCGGCAGCAGCTGGAGGAAAAACAGGCCCAGTTAAATGCCGGTCAGGCAGAGATCCAGGCCAATACAGAAAAGCTTACCAGCAGTCAGGCAGAACTGGATGCAAATGAACAGAAGCTTCTGGATGGTGAAAAAGAGATCCGGGAAAATGAACAGAAATTAAAAGACGCCAAAAAAGACCTGGAGGACGCCAAAAAGAAGCTTTCCGATGGAAAGAAAGAATATCAGGACGGCAAAAAAGAAGCCGATGACAAAATTGCGGAAGCCCAGCAGAAGATCGAGGATGCCCAGAAAGAGGTGGATGATATTGAAACACCGGAATGGATCCTCTCAGACCGCAATGACCTTCCGGAATATTCGGATTTTGGTGATAACGCAGAGCGACTGAAAAACATCGGAAAGGTTTTTCCGATGATATTCTTCCTTGTAGCGGCTCTGATCAGTCTTACCACGATGACACGAATGGTGGAGGAACAGCGAACCCAGATCGGAACCATGAAAGCGCTGGGATACGGAAAAGCATCCATTGCATCCAAGTATCTCAGCTACGCATTTCTGGCTACAGTAGGCGGAAGTATCGCAGGAGTACTTTTCGGAGAAAAGGTTCTTCCGTTTATCATTATCCAGGCGTATGGAATCATGTACTGGAATATTGGCGATCACATGCAGTTGGATTATGAGTTACAATATGCACTGATCGCTTCCGGGGCAGCGGTGATCTGTACTATGGGCGCTACACTGTTTTCCTGCGCAAAGACCCTGGCAGAAACACCGGCATCTCTGATGCGTCCGCCTGCACCGAAAGAAGGAAAACGGATCCTTATTGAACGGATTAGCTTTATCTGGAAGCATCTGAGCTTTTCCTGGAAATCGTCCATGCGAAATCTTTTCCGTTATAAAAAGCGTCTTTTTATGACCATTTTCGGAATTGCAGGAAGCATGGGACTGATGCTTGTAGGATTCGGACTTTATGACTCCATTATGGATATTGCGATTCTCCAATATGACCAGATCCAGCACTATGATGCCATGGTGATCAATGATGAGGATGCCACAGACAGCCAGGAAAAGGATCTTCTGAAATTCCTGGACGGAAACAGCGAGATCGATCACTATACCCGTGCGCAGCTCACCAAGATGACGGCACCAAAAGAAAAGGGAAGTGTCAGTATCTATGTGTATGTTCCGGAAAATACGGAAAATTTTAAAGAGGATGTAACGTTACGTGACAGAAAGTCCCACGAGCAGTATGAGCTTACCGATGATGGAGCGGTGATCTGTGAAAAAACGGCTTCTCTTATCGGTGTGAAAACAGGAGACGAGATTACCCTGGAGAAAGACAACAGAAAATATAAAGTAAAGATCACTGCTGTCACGGAGAACTATATGGGACATTACGTTTACATGACCCCACCCTGCTATGAAAAAACATTCGGAGAGAAACCGGAATATTCAAGTACAGTATATACTATGAAAGAGGATGCAGAGAGTGATCTGGAAACTCTTGGAAATGCGATCCTGAAATATCCGGCAGCTTTAAGTATCAGCTATACAAGCAGCACAGCAGGTCAGGTAGAGCGAATGCTGGGATCCCTCGGAGCGGTGATCTGGGTCCTGATCATTTCTGCCGGAATGCTGGCATTTGTGGTACTGTATAATCTGAACAACATCAATATCACAGAGCGTCAGAGAGAGCTTGCAACATTGAAGGTCCTGGGATTTTATGATGGCGAAGTTTCCCAGTATGTATTCAGGGAAAATGTCCTGCTGTCCTTCATAGGGATTCTGGCAGGCGCAGTGTTCGGAATCTTCCTCCACCGGTATGTGATCACAACCGTTGAGGTAGATGCGGTGATGTTCGGAAGAAATATCAAGCCAATAAGCTTTGTCTACAGTGGGCTCATTACCTTCGGATTCTCCATGTTTGTAAATATGGTGATGCATTTCAAACTGAAAAAGATTGACATGGTAGAGTCGCTGAAAAGCGTAGAATAAAATACGGAAATGAGAAGAAGGCCTGCATACAGGGAAATATGTGAAATCCCCGGAAATGCAGGCCTCCGTCTTGACAAAAAAAGAAAATTTCATTATAGTAGGAACATGGTAAAGGCGTTGAATAAGAGGAGTATGCAGGAATACGCTGACAGAGAGAGATGCACGGACGCAGAAGGAGCGCAGGCTGGAAGGCATTTTCAGATGGAAGACTGCAGAAGGTAGCTTAGGAGCCGGGAGACTGAAGGCAATAATTTCTGGGAGTGCTATAAGAACAGACACAGAAGCTGCTGCGTAGGTTTTCACGTACCCCGCGTTAAGGGATAAGAGATAGACGGGAATAACAGATAAAATAGTTTTCCCGGATAATGAAGGTGGTACCGCGAGAATGATCGCCCTTCGCACATTAGTTATTGGCTTTTGTGTGGAGGGCGTGTTTTTTCTTGCAGAGAACAGGAGCATTTTAAGGTTCCTATAATCAGAAAGATTCAGGAGGAAAACATGAGTAAAGAACTTGCAAAGACTTATGATCCCAAGGGTATTGAGGATCGTCTGTACAAAAAATGGATGGACAACGGATACTTCCATGCAAAAGTAAATCCGGACAAAAAACCTTTCACAATCGTAATGCCGCCGCCCAATGTAACCGGACAGCTGCATATGGGCCATGCACTGGATGAGACCATGCAGGATATCCTGATCCGTTTCAAGAGAATGCAGGGTTATGAGGCTCTCTGGCAGCCGGGAACAGACCATGCAGCCATCGCTACAGAGGTTAAGGTAACAGAGAAACTTCGTAAAGAAGGTATCGACAAGAACGAGATCGGCCGCGAGGAATTTATGAAACATGCCTGGGCATGGAAAGAAGAGTACGGCGGAAAGATCATCAACCAGCTGAAAAAACTGGGTGCTTCCGCTGACTGGGAGAGAGAACGTTTCACCATGGACGAAGGATGCTCCAAGGCAGTACAGGAAGTATTTATCCGCCTGTATAACAAAGGATATATCTACAAAGGATCCCGTATCATCAACTGGTGTCCGGTATGCCAGACTTCTATCTCTGACGCAGAGGTAGAGCATGAGGATCAGGACGGATTCTTCTGGCACATCAACTACCCGGTAGTCGGTGAAGAAGGAAAATTCGTAGAGATCGCAACAACCCGTCCGGAGACGCTGCTCGGCGATACCGCAGTAGCAGTAAACCCGGAAGATGACAGATACAAAGATCTGGTAGGAAAGATGCTGAAACTGCCTCTGACCGACCGTGAGATCCCGGTGATCGCAGATGCGTATGTAGACAAAGAGTTCGGAACCGGATGTGTAAAGATCACACCGGCACATGACCCGAACGACTTTGAAGTAGGAAAACGTCATAACCTGGAAGAAATCAATATCCTAAACGATGATGCAACCATCAACGATCTGGGTGGAAAATACGCAGGCATGGATCGCTACGAAGCAAGAAAAGCAATGGTAAAAGATCTGGAAGATCTGGGACTGCTGGTAAAAGTAGTACCGCACAACCACAGCGTAGGAACCCATGACCGTTGCGGCACAACCGTAGAGCCGATGATCAAACCGCAGTGGTTTGTAAAGATGGACGAGATGGCAAAAGCAGCGATCGACACCCTGAAAGACGGCGATTTACAGTTTGTTCCGGAACGTTTCGACAAGACTTACCTGCACTGGCTGGAAAACATCCGTGACTGGTGTATCTCCCGTCAGTTATGGTGGGGACACAGAATCCCGGCTTACTACTGTGACGACTGCGGCGAGACCGTAGTGGCAAAAGAGATGCCGAAGATCTGCCCGAAATGTGGAAAGAATCATTTCCATCAGGATGAAGACACCCTGGATACCTGGTTCTCCTCCGCACTGTGGCCATTCTCCACACTGGGCTGGCCGGACAACACCGAAGAGATGGAATACTTCTATCCGACCGACGTACTGGTAACCGGATACGATATCATTTTCTTCTGGGTAATCCGTATGGTATTCTCCGCTCTGGAACAGACCGGAAAAGCACCGTTCCATCATGTACTGATCCACGGTCTGGTAAGAGATTCTCAGGGAAGAAAGATGAGTAAATCCCTGGGTAACGGTATCGATCCGCTGGAAGTCATCGACAAATACGGCGCGGACGCCCTGCGTCTTACTCTGATGACCGGTAATGCACCTGGTAACGATATGCGTTTCTACTGGGAGCGTGTGGAATCCAGCAGAAACTTCGCAAACAAAGTATGGAACGCTTCCCGTTTCATCATGATGAACCTGGAAAAAGCAGAAGTTCCGGCTTCCATGGATCTGTCCGAACTGACAGCGGCAGACAAATGGATCCTGTGTAAGTTCAACGATGTGGCAAAAGATGTGACCGACAACATGGAAAAATTCGAACTGGGTATTGCCGTACAGAAAGTATACGACTTTATCTGGGAAGAATTCTGCGACTGGTACATCGAGATGGTAAAACCGCGTCTGTACAATGACGAGGATACCACAAAAGCAGCAGCATTGTGGACACTGAAAACGGTTCTCGGCGGCGCACTGAAACTGCTGCATCCGTACATGCCGTTTATCACAGAGGAAATCTACTGCACTTTGAATCCGGAAGAAGAATCCATCATGATCGCTTCCTGGCCGGAATGGAAAACCGAGTGGGATTTCAAACAGGATGAAAAAGATGTCGAGATGATCAAAGAGGCAGTCAGAAGCATCCGTGGCGTGCGTACCGAGATGAACGTACCACCGAGCAAGAAAGCTACCGTATATGTAGTGGCAGAAGATGCATCTGTAAGAGAAACCTTTGAAAAAGGTAAAGTCTTCTTTGCAACACTGGCATCTGCAAGCGAAGTTCTGGTACAGACCGACAAGAGCGGTATCGCAGAGGACGCAGTATCCGCAGTGATCCCGCAGGCAGTGATCTACATCCCGTTTGCGGAACTGGTAGATATTGAAAAAGAGATCCAGCGTCTGGAAAAAGAAGAAGGACGTCTGGAAAAAGAATTAGCCCGTGTCAACGGCATGCTGAGCAACGAACGTTTCATCAGCAAAGCGCCACAGGCTAAGATCGATGAGGAAAAAGGAAAACTGGAAAAATACACACAGATGATGGAACAGGTAAAAGAAAGACTGGCACAGCTGCGGTAAGGTATGCGAGCAACGAGTCAAAGTCCATGCAATCACATGAGACACTGACGATTGCCGTGATATCGGTTCGGAACATGTAGCGCGTGTTTCAAACCGATTTTAGGGGCGTATCTGAATACGATGAGATTTCAGGTACGCTTCTGTATTTACGCAGCAGATAGGAGCAGAAAGAAAACATGAAAAAAATCAATCTGAAAAAACCTACCCGCAATCAGGTGATTCGGATCTGTAACTTGTTGTCAGTACCCCTGCAGTTTCTGGGGTGCTGTGTACTGTATCTGGTAATCGAGGCGCTTTCCCGTCATTCCCTCTGGGAAGCCTGGCAGTATATGACCGGAAGTCCTCTGATCTTTTTATACAATGCATTTTTAATTTTTACCACAAGCCTTGTGGTATATCTGTTTAAACACAGAATCCTTGCCAGAACTATCGTGGGATGTTTCTGGTTTCTCCTGGGATGTGTGAACGGATTTTTGCTGTTAAACCGTGTAACGCCATTTACCGGACCGGATCTGAAACTGCTCAGTGATGCTCTTCGGATCCTGAACAAGTATCTGTCACCGGGGCTGGTAGTGGCAGTACTGATCGGACTTGGGATCCTGGTGTTATTCTTCATCTGGATGTTTCGGAAAGGATGGAAGTTTCAGGGAAAGATCCGTTACTGGCTGAATATCCCGTTAATTCTTCTTGGTGTGGCAGCTTTTGTACTGACCAGTAAGCTGGCGATCGATAACCGGCTGTTATCGACGTACTTTGGAAATATCGCTTATGCGTACCAGGATTACGGATATCCGTACTGTCTGGCAGTTACGATCTTTGATACCGGTATCAGTGAGCCGAACGGATATTCCAAGGCACTGATGGAAGATATCGTGGACAGCGAAGGAGAGATCAAGAAGACCAAGGAAAAGAACACGGATGTCAATATCCTGTTTTTACAGCTGGAGACATTCATCGATCCAACGGAAGTGAATTTCCTTTCTTTTTCCGAGGATCCGATTCCGAACTTCCGGAAATTGAGTGAGGAATATTCCTCCGGATACTACAAAGTGCCTGCTGTAGGAGCGGGAACCGCGAACACGGAGTTCGAGTCGATCACAGGTATGAGCCTGCATTATTTCGGAGCGGGTGAGTATCCGTATAAGACAATCCTGAAAGAGACAACCTGCGAGAGCGCGGCGTATGATCTGAAGAAACTCGGCTACAGCACGCATGCGATCCACAACAACGAGGCGAACTTCTATGGAAGAAGAACGGTATTTTCCAGACTGGGATTTGACACCTTTACTTCCGAGGAATACATGCCGGATATCAGCGATACCACGCCGATGGGCTGGGTAAAAGACCACATTCTGACCGATGAGATCTTCAAAGCGATGGGATCCACAGAGGGTCCGGACTATGTATACACGATCTCGGTACAGGGACACGGCGATTATCCGACCGAGCCGGTGCTTTCCGATCCGGAGATCAAGGTGACCGGTGCGGAGTCCGAAGAGAAGAACAACGCATGGGAATATTATGTAAATCAGCTTCATGAGATGGACCAGTTTATCAAAGAGCTGACCGATCGTCTCTCCGAATTTGATGAGCGAGTGGTTCTGGTCATGTACGGCGACCATCTGCCGACGATGGATCTGAAAGTGGAAGATATGAAAAACCGTTATCTGTTCCAGACGAAATACGTGATGTGGAGTAACTTTGATATGAAGAAAAAAGACAAAAACATTGCCGCTTACCAGATGGCAGCGGAAGTGTTCAACCGTCTTGGCCTCCACGAAGGAACGGTCTTCAACTATCATCAGACCAGAAAAGGAACCAGAAATTATCAGCTGGATCTGCAGGCACTGCAGTACGATATCCTGTACGGAAAACAGTATGTCTACGGCGGAGAAAATCCATTTGCGGCAACACAGATGCAGCTGGGTATCTATCCGGCGACACTGGAACGGCTGGAGTCCATCGGAAACGGCAGTTACTATGTCTACGGAACCAATTTTACGGCGTCGAGCAGGCTGGAGATCAACAAAGAACTGCAGGAGACGCAGTACATCAGTCCGACGCAGCTTCTGGTGCAGAATGTAGAACTGGCGGACGGCGACCAGGTATCGGTTGCGACACAGAGTAACAGTTCCACGAAAAAAGTACTGTCACGGACGGATTATCTGACCTATAACGAAGATAATGGCGAGCTGATGTCGCAGGAAAGTTATCAGGCGAAAAAGTCGGCAAAAGCGATGATTGAGCGGCTGAAAGAACAGCACGAGAAAGCACAGGCGGATGAGCAGGCAGATGACGGACAGACACAGGAAGAGACGACAACGGAGGAAACAACCCCGGAACTGTCTCTGACTCCGGCACCGGCATCCACCCCGGAATCCTGAGAAAAGTCTAAAGTTGCGACATAATTTACTTGATTATTACCACCACTATTATATAATGGAAAGTACCGGGAAACCGGACAAATACATTAGATAAAGTGGTGGTAATTTTGAATTATAGAGAAATCGTAGATTATATTGAAGAGATACCGAAGTTTACATCGAAAAACCCTCTGGATCACACAAAAGCCTTGCTGAAACGCCTGGGCGATCCGCAGAATCAGATGCAGGTGATCCATGTGGCGGGAACGAACGGCAAGGGAAGCGTCTGCGCGTACCTGGACTCCATGCTCCGGGCAGGAGGCTACAAAGTTGGTTTATTTACTTCGCCGCATCTGGTAAAGATCAACGAACGTTTTAAGATCAACGGAGAGATGATCTCCGACGAACAGTTTGTGAAGGCTTTTGAAGAAGTACAGACGATCATCCGACAGGCACAGGAAGACGGACTGGATCACCCGAGCTATTTTGAGACACTGTTTCTGATGGGTATGGTGGTCTTTAAAGAAGCAGATGTGGATTATGTGGTTCTGGAGACGGGACTTGGCGGAAGACTGGATGCGACGAACACGGTAGACCGTCCGCTGGCATGCATTATCACATCGATCAGCCTGGATCACGTGGAATATCTGGGAGATACTATCGGAAAAATTGCCGGAGAGAAGGCGGGAATCATCAAACCGCAGGTTCCGGTGATCTATGACGGACACCAGCCGGAAGCCTCCGAAGTGATCGAAAAACGGGCAAAAGAACTGGGTTCCCCGGCATTTGCACTGACCGAGGATATGTATGAGATGCAGAAAAATACAAGAGAAGGCATTGATTTTTCCTTCCATTGTAAGTATTATAATACTGTTCAACTGTCGATTCCGTATATCGCACCGTACCAGATGATGAACGCTTCTCTGGCATTTTTCACGATGGAACAGCTGCGGGATGTGCATAAGATTCCAGTGGAAAAACTGATCGAGGGACTGAAAAATACCCATTGGGAAGGCCGGATGGAGACGATCTTACCGGATGTCATCGTAGACGGTGCACACAATGCAGACGGCGTGGCACGGTTTGTGGAGACGGCATGCCATTTTGGAAAAGAGCATCCGATCACGCTGTTATTTTCCGCAGTGGCTGACAAAGAGTATGAAAAAATGATCCGCACGGTCAGCGAAAAGATCCGCCCGCGGGCAGTCGTAGCCACGGAAGTGGGCGGCAGCAGAGTTGTACCTGCGACCGAACTTGCACAGTTTTTCAAAGAAGACGGATGTGAACAGGTGATTGC
>OGOW01002993.1_pt1 | contig 12665 bp, 9 predicted proteins | sample 1552781 | NCBI WGS metagenome assembly OGOW01 (sample SAMEA2580145, study PRJEB22360) | human gut metagenome | biome: human gut; feature: human-associated habitat; material: faeces | place: Denmark | collected 2008/2010
AAAGGAGCCTTTTCAATGAAACTAAATAAATTATCTTTATCCTTGGCAATTACATTAGCCCTCGGTTCCACATTCGGCATGGCTCACGCCGAAACAACTGCGGCGCACGCAAAAGCCGAAGTATCTAATGTTGCTACAAAAACTGATACTGCAGCTAAAACTGATGTTAAACGTGTAGATACATCTGTAAAAAATGACGCTAAACGCGTTGATACGTCCGTTAAAAACGATGCTAAACATGCAACTACAGTTGTAAAACACCATACTAAGCATGCTGATGCATCCGTTAAAAGCGATGTAAAACATGTTGATACAGCTGCCAAAAATGATGCTAAACGAGTTGATACATCCGTTAAAAACGACGCTAAACGCGTTGATACATCTGTAAAAAATGATGTTAAAGAAGATGCTGCTAAAGTAGAAGGTAAAAAAGCTGTAAAAGCTAAAGAAAACTTACCTGCTGGTGTATATCCTGACACTAAAGATAACTGGGCTCGCGATGCTATCCAAGCAATGACACAAGCTGGTTACCTTTCTGGTTACGCAGATAACACATTCAAACCTGGTGCTCAAATCACTCGTGAACAAGCAGCTGCTATTTACGGCAAAGTATTACAACATAACTTAAACGAACAAGAATTAGCTGATATCGTAACAAAAGAATCTTCTACATCCTACTCTGACGTAGAAGCAGATCGTTGGTCTAGCTCCGCTATTAAATTGGTAAGCGCTGCAGGCGTAATGGAAGGCACATCTAAAACAGCTTTCACACCTAGCAAAACTATGGACCGCGAACAATTCGTAGCATCCGCAGCAAGCTTGGCTAAGAAATTAAACCTTTCTACACCTGTAAAAACAGAAAAGGTTACTTTCAAAGACGAAGCTAGCATTTCCTCTACTTACTTGGCAGATATTCAATACATGGCACAACGTGGCATTGTAGCATCTGGGGCAACAGAAAACTTTAACCCTAAACAACCTGTAACAAGAGCACAAGCGGCAACAATCTTAAATCGTATGCTTAATGGTGCTGGCCTTGCAACACCAAAACATACTACAACTGCAACTGAAGCTAAAGCTGAAACAGCTGTAAAAGAAGATGTAAAAAAAGCTGATACAGCAGCAGAAAAAGATGCATCCAAAGTAAGTAAAGATGCAAAAAAAGATGTAGCTAAAGCTGACAAAGCCGTAAACGCTGATGCAAAAAAAGTTGAAAAAGACGTAAAAGGCAATAAAAATGCTGCAGTAGCTCAAAAAACTGAACCTACTCGCACAGTTCGCCCTGTTCGTCGTAGCACTTTAAAAGCACTTGATCAAAAACAACAAGCTGCTTTAGAAGATAAAGTATTCAATGAATTGAATAAAACATATAAAACAGAAGATGCATTCCAAGATTACGGCGTAATGTACTGGCGCGATAATCAATTGCACGTAGCATTGAAAACAGATAGCGATATCTCCACAGTAAAAGCTAACCTTGCTGCACGTGGTGATTCCACTGTAAACAACTATGTTGTAGTTGAGCCATCCCAATACAGCCAAACTGAATACGATGCAATCGATGCAAACTTCCGCAACTACTACAACAAAAACGAAAAAGCTGGTACAATCCTAGCTACATTCCCTGATGTAGAAAATAACCAACTTTATGCTGTTGTAACAACTGCATCTAAAGAAACTCAACAAGGAATGTCTAAATTATTCGGTTCCAAAGTAAAAATGACAGTTAAACGCTAATAGGCGTTCACTCAACTAGCCAAGGCAGCGTATACGTTTAGTATTACGCTGCTTTGTTTATATCACTATGCATGCCTTATTATTCGCTATATAATGGATATAGATTTTATTGTTGGTGAAAGTTTATATTCTTCGGCTATAGAACGGTAGCCATTTACCATAATTAGGAAGGATTTTTATGTACAAGAATACCCCTTATGTATTACGTGCCCTTGTTTTAGGCACACTATTAGCTACAACAGGCCTCAGTTTTGTTTCTGCTAATACTACAACTCATGTTCCTGCAGTAGCCTCCACAAAAGCTGAAGCGTCTACAGTAGGCAATACAAAAGCAGTTACACCAAAAACAGATGTTTCTAACGTAGAAGCAACTAACGTAGAGTCTCCTAAATTTTATGCTGCTAAAGCTGCCACACCTATGGTTGTAAATACATCTATCGGTACGCCTCAAGATATTCAAAAAATCCGTGCCCACATCTTCTCTGATGTACCTAGCGATTTCTGGGCTGCCAACTCTATCAGTACTGTAACAAAAGCAAATCTTATGAAAGGTTATTCTGACGGTACATTCCGACCTAACCAACCTATGACTCGTGAAGAAGTAGCTGCTCTCTTCAACAACATCACAGATGATGGTACAGCAGCCTTCTTATCTAGCAAATTTAAAGATATTACATCTGATCGTTGGTCCGCTCTTGCTATCGAATCTGTAGCGCGCAAAAATATCATCAGCGGTTATGGCGATAACACATATAAACCTGAAAAATATATGTCTCGCCAAGAATTTGCTGTAGTAGCAGACAACTACATTCACTACTTAGGATACACAACAGAGGATCCAACAGCACTTGATAGTATTGCTTATGGAGACCAAAAATTCGTAGCTCCTTGGGCTCAAGACGCAGTTCGTGAACTTGCATACCTTGGTTTCACAAACTACGCTCCTGGCACATTGTTCAACCCTGAAAAATATGTAACTCGTGCTGAAGCAGCTGAGATTGCATACCGCATGACACAAACAGAGCAAGCACTTGCCTTCCACAATACATTGTTCAAACAACAAGTAGAAAGCAAAACAGCTACTATTATCGACAAAACATTAGGCTATGGTAATGACTTCACTAAATTCCGTCAAGACGGTGCCCTCTTCTGGGATGGTGGAAAATTACATGCTTCTTTAACAGATAAGAAAAAAGCTGATGCTGTGGCGCATGCAATTTCTGAAACTCAAGATCCACAACTTGAAAGTGCTCTTGTAGTATCTCAAGGTAAATTAAATCAAGCGCAACTTGAAGATTATCAATCCGATGCTCTTGATTTATACAAAGCTAAAGAGCCAAAAGGTAATATCATTTCCATCCGTCCTAATGACGATACAAGCGCTCTTATCATCACAGCAGACTCCGTTCAAAAGGACACTGTGAAAGCTTTCAAAAAGAAATTCAAAAACAATGTAGTCGTAGAATTACCACAACCGGAGGCAGTAAAAGCGGATGCAGCAATCCAATTCCCATTGCCTCCACGCGTAAACTACTACGATACAACAAATAAATAATTAAATAAACTCAATAATAAAAAGCCGTGTTCTTACACGGCTTTTTGTTGTATCCCCATCAAAATGTATTATAAGACTACTATTAAATCTATAATGCAAAAAAAAGAACCGCCCCTAAAGGAGCGGTTCTTTCACAATTAAACAGCTGTTACTATACACACATAATCGAATTTACACAGTTCGATTATTTTTTTGTTACATCATTTTGGCGGTCACGTAAGTTACCAACTGGTACATATACGGTACCTGCACTGTGGATTGTATCCACGTCTTGTTGCAATACCATTACAACAGAATAGTCATCAGTTGTGTAGAATTCAGTAGGCATTTTGTCGATGTTTACTTCGCCGCCCAATTGATTCTTCACATCTTGATTATTCTCAATAGCATTCACTAATTCTTTTTTGTTAAGACCACCAAGGTCATACAAGGATAATTGACGACCTGTTGTAGTGTTGAATGTGAAGCCTTTTACATAATTGACGCCATTAGCATCACGATCACGCATTGTGTACGTATGAATCAATACACTGAAAATACCATTTTTGTCTGTTTTAACATCGTAGTACATAACTACATTTGTTTTATCAGCGTCTTTGGCATTCAATTTTTCTACGTCATTTTGTACTTTAGCAACGTATTTTTTAATAGTATTATTGATTGCTTTTTCTACAATTGGACTAACAGATTTAACTGTTGGGAACACTAAATCAAGATGATCTGTTGTGGATTCCACTGGAGATACAGCCACCTCTTTGCGGTCCATATAGCGGTCCGCATTAGGTGCTACTACTTCAACTGCATCGCGATCTACCTTAGATGCTACAGAGCGCAACGCACGGTTTTGCTCCGGTGTAGCAGTACTAGAGATACGGTATGTTAAATCGTTGCGATTTACTTTATTCGTATCAGCTTGAACTGTTTGCACTGTTGCAGGGTCTTTGGTTACAGGAATTTCGCTTGCTGCGAAAGATACTACTGGCAATGCAGCAGCCATCATGATGAGTACAGACTGTTTTAATTTCATTGTTTACCTCTTATTGTTGTTCTTGCTCAGCTTTCATTGCTAAAGCTTCTTCTTTATTGAATTTGTGAGTTACAACACGACGAACAAGGTAGAGACCAGAGAATGCAAATGCAAGCAATCCTAACCATTGTGCTGTGCTTTCAAAATCAGGACCTACTAATTCAAGTGGAGATTCACCGCCACCAGTTGTAACAGACAATACAATAATAACAGCTATGATTACACCAATCAAGCTTTCACCAACAATCAAACCAGAAGCGAAGAGAACGCCACGGCGGTTAGATTGTTCAACATCGTACTCAGCGAGTTCGCCAGCACGCATTTTAGCACGAGCTACTAGGTAACGGCCTACGAAGTAGCTAATGAAAGAACCTATGATGAGAGGCACTTCCAATGTTGGTGGTAAGTAGATACCCATACCAACTGCCAATGGAGGCAATGTTAAGGAAGCTGTTGTGCTCTTAAGAATCAAGTTAACGATAATTGCTACTACGCCAACACCAACGCCAATCAAGATATAATCCCATTCCATGCTGGAGTTGAAGATACCTTGAGCGATTGTAGTCATCAAAGTTGCTTGAGGAGCGGATAATGCAGCATTAGGATCCATTTCAGCACGTGGTAACGCACCTGTGAAGCCGTATGCTTGATAAAGCAAGTTAAGAACTGGAGCAATTGCAACTGCACCGGCTACGGAACCAAGTAACAACGCAATTTGTTGACGCCAAGGTGTTGCACCAACGAGTTGACCAGTTTTCAAGTCTTGCAAGTTATCGTTAGAAATAGATGCAATTGCGATAACTACGGAGGTCATGAAAATAGCCATAGCTGTAGCGAATTGAACCCCTGCTTGTGTAGCGAACAAGTTATTTTCAGAAGCGATGAAGTACACCACCAAGGAAGAAATAATAGTCGCCAAGATACCAATACCAGAGATTGGAGATGCAGATGTACCGATAAGACCTGCCATGTAACCACATGCAGCAGCTACGAAGAAGCCGATTAGCAATGCTACGAGAACACCTACGATAACAAGTGTCCACATTAAGCCTGCGCTAATAGGTACTGCAGAAACGAATTCCCAGAATGTGAATACTAAACCAATAAGAATAACTGCGAACACGCCTAAAACAGATTTTGTGCTCATATCTGTATCCATACGATGCAATTCACGTTCAGCGGAACTGCTGTTCATGGATTTAACAGAAATTTTCATACCTTCGATGATAGGTTTGATCAATGTAATCAAAGTCCAAATCGCTGCGATACCGATAGCACCTGCACCGATGAAACGAACTTTAGACTTCCAAACAGCCATTGCAAACTTAGCAGTAGCACCACCATCTGGAGCAAAGATATTAGTGAAATAAGGTACGAAGCCAGCCCAAGCGATGAGTACACCAACTAGGATAGCGATACCAGAAGCGATACCGATAAGGTAACCAGCACCTAACAACGCTGTAGAGAAGCCCAATGGAATTTGAGTAATACCTTTGCTACCTACAGGAAGCCAGAAGCTCATGCTGTCCCCAAGAACTTTGAAGCCGTTCGCACAAAGACTGATGAGACCAGCTACCAAACCACCGGATACGATATCGCCCATACCGGAGCTAGATTGAGGGCCTTGGCCACCATTGTGAGAACCAACCTTCAAGATTTCTGCTGCTGCACGGCCTTCTGGATATGGTAGATCACTATTTACTACCATGGCACGACGCAATGGAATGGTGAATAACACGCCAAGAGAACCACCGCATGCGCAGAGCAAGAATGTTTGCCAGAATGGGAAACCATTCCAATAGCCAAGCATTAGTAGACCTGGCAAAATAAAGATAATTGCGGACAAAGTACCAGCTGCGGAAGCCTGTGTTTGTACCATGTTGTTTTCAAGAACGTTAGAATCCTTGAAGAAACGTAAAATTGCCATTGAAATAATGGCTGCCGGAATGGATGACGAGAATGTCAAACCAACCTTCAAACCGAGATATACGTTAGATGCTGTAAAAATAACAGTAATTAATGCACCAAGTAGCATCCCACGTACCGTCAGTTCCGGCAGATGAAGGTCATGGCTCATAAAGTCATGTTTCATAAGTACTTACCTCCTCTGTGAAACTAGAGCTTAAAACAATATAATAAGCTACTTCCATTTTATCGTGTTAAAGCGATGATTTCAATATATATGCGATATTTATAATGTATACATATTTCATTAGACCATTAACTATGTAGGAAAAGGCAACCTTATATGAAACATGTATACAAATTAATATAAATCATCGCATATATATTGGGAGAGGGGAAAAGGTGTATATGCACAAATCGCATATACAGCTCTCTTCTATATGAAAATAGAAATCATTATCTTTTATCCTGTACAAATATACAGGATTTTATATAATTAAAGTACCGACGATAAGGTCGGCATGTCTTTTAAGGAGGTTGTAAACATTATGGAAACAAGAACTGAATATGATTCAATGGGCCCAGTCGAAGTCGATGCTAGACGAATTTACGGACCTCAAACGCAACGCTCGTTCAATAACTTTAAGATTGGTGATCACCGCATCCCTATTGAACAAATCAAAGCGCTTGCGCTTGTCAAAAAAGCATGTGCTTTAACTAATGCTAAGTGTGGCGCAGTAACTGAGGAAAAAGCGAAACTCATCGCTCAAGTAGTAGATGAAATCGTGGAAGGCAAATGGAATGATGAATTCCCATTAACAGTATTCCAAACAGGTTCTGGCACACAAACTAATATGAATGTGAACGAAGTAATCGCTCACCGGGCTAAACAGTTAGATGAAAGCAATCCGCTCCATCCTAACGACGATGTAAACCGCGGCCAAAGTACAAATGATACATTCCCTACGGCAATGCATATCTGCGGCTACTTTGAAATTACAAAACGCGTAATCCCTGCATTAGACGGCCTTATCGCATCCTTCGAGAAATTGCAAGAAAAAGGTAAAGGCTTGCAAAAAGTTGGTCGTACACACCTACAAGATGCTACTTTCATCATGGTAGACCAAGAAATTAGCGCCTTTGTGGACGGCTTAAAAACTGCAAAAACTATGCTCCTTCAAAACGCTGACTACCTACTCGACGTAGCCCTTGGCGGCACTGCGGTCGGCACAGGTGTAAACACGCCTAAAGGCTATCTAGACGTTATGGAAACTGTATTGCCAGAGGTAACAGGTGCTCCATTCCGCGTGAAGAACAACAAATTCCAAGGACTCGCTCTTAAAGATGCGTTCATGATGGCTCACGGTGCACTTAACACATTGGCTACAACACTATTCAAAATCGCTAACGATGTTCGCTTCTTAGGTTCTGGCCCTCGTTGCGGTTACGGCGAATGGCATCTACCTGAAAACGAACCGGGCTCCTCCATCATGCCAGGCAAGGTAAATCCTACTCAATGCGAAGCCTTGACCATGGTATGCGCCCAAGTATTTGGTCATAATACGACTATGACCATCTGTGCAGGCAGCGGTGCATTCCAATTGAACGTATACATGCCTATCATGATCTATGACTTTGTTGAAAGCTGTCGTCTCCTCGCAGATGCGATGAATTCTTTCACAACACACTGTATCGACGGTGTAGAATTCGTACCTGAAAAACTCAACTTCTTTGTAGAACAATCCCTCATGATCGCTACATCCCTAACACCATACATCGGCTACGATAAGAGTGCTAAGGTTGTAAAAGAAGCGTACAAACGCGGTTGCTCTATTAAAGAAATTATCTTAGAAGAAAAACTCATGACCGAAGACGAATTTGCTGAAGCAGTTCGCATGAAATAAACTCTCTCATCTCTATGACATATCTCTAACATCCTCTCATACCTCAAATGAACGGAAAAATCCCCGATACAAAACGTATCGGGGCTTTATTTTAAATTTTACTGCTCCCATAAAACAAAAGGACTCTATATAAATACTCTTTTATATTCTACATTTTACTATTCTAATATCTCACAAGTTTAATGGTCATTAACAGAATTAAAGATATGATAAAAACTATCTGTTTCGTACTTAATAGTTCATAAGTCTCGTCAAATGTATCATTCTTGAATGCTTGTATTATCAATTCTTCTTGTTTGCTAAGTTCCAGGTATATATCTAAATGGCATCCAATTGCCACTAGTATTGCTATTTTGAGATATCCCTTATATATATCCGCTGTCATATCATAGAGCAGAGAGATATCAAATAGAGCAAGTAGAATGATACATATAAGAAATTTATGGATAAAAGATTTACTATACATGATTGTATCCCTATAATGAGCTCACTTTTTATTCTAATGAGCTCACTTTTTTATTCTAAGGAACTCATCTTTAATTCTAAGCTACTCCATCAAAGAATGTAATGACTGTAATTTCTCGTGGGCAGTTGATACGGATTGGGAACCAGTGTCCTGATCCGTTATTAACGTAGCACACGCTTTGTTCTTCTACGTATCGACCTTTTGTATATGGTGTACCTGTTGGTACCAACGGCATGCCCATGAATACGATTTGTCCACCATGAGTATGCCCAGAGAGGGTCAATGGAATTTTACGTTCAATGGCTTCTTCAAAGAATTCAGGGTGATGGGCCAATAGGATAACAAAGGCATAGTCTGGAATACCAGATAAAGCCTTATCAATCATAGCTTCACGTTTTTCTTTTTCTCGATCATTGTCGTACGCAACACCTGCAATATATACAGGTTGTTTACCGCCCATAATTTGAATATTGCTATTCACAAGAATATTCATCGGTGTATTATGTTTTAGTTCGTCTAATACCTTATTTACATCATGATGGTATTCGTGATTACCTAAGATGAAATCAACGCCATCAGGGATTTGTTTTGCAAAGGTTGTCAGTCTTTCACAAACTTGAGGCAACCAAGCTAGTTTATCGATTAAATCACCAGTGATAACAACGCGATTAGGCTTTTCTACAAGGGCGAGCTTTAAAATTTCATCAAGATCATCTAAGTCGATGCTTGGGCCTACATGAATATCGCTGAGTTGAACGATTTTATAATCCTTTAACCCAGTCGGTAAGTTCGTATAACCGAAGCTTTCATGAGTAACCTCAATCTCATGTTGACCTACATAGGCAGCATAGCTAGAACCACCAATTGTTGCCAACGGTACCACTGTTGCCGCGGTTCTAAAGAAGGCGCGACGGCCCGATCTATTTTCCTCTGGCGTTTTACTCCAAATTTTATTAACCGCCCAGTATAGTAAACCTAGGACAATGAATACAGGAATAGCCAAGAATAAGCCAAAGAGAAAACCGTAACTTTCAGTACGGAATAGATTCATCAACGGATAATACATCGTTCCGTATAGATCCACTTGATTGAGTATATAGTATCGGATGGCAGCGAACCACGCACCGATAATAATTAGATAACCTACCCAAGCAGGCCATTTCTTTTTGGGCTTCCACAAGTTGAGGAATAGAGCCCAAAATCCTACCAATCCTATTACGAGGATAGCAGAAAAAATGATATTAAATAGAATTCTCATTCATTGCTCCTACAAATTATTTTGCCATCTCCGTCAATTTACCATGAGGACCTGCCCAAGCATAGTTGGCGAACTCGTCGCGCTTGATGAGCATCCAATCCTTCGGCAATTGCTTTTGGATAGCTCCGATCGTTATATTCTTAGCATCTCCTGCATACGTTAAATCACCGCGAAATGCTTTCATAAACCATTTTCGATGAGAGAAAATATGTGTTATTTCTTTTACCAATACAGGTTGTAAAGCTAGTTCAAAGCCTAGCTCCTTAACTAATTCTTCAAGGCCTCGTTCACCCTCATCAAAGGTAGATACCATTTCCACCGAAGGGAATTCCCACATGGACCGTAACAACCCACGATTCGGGCGTTTATGCAATAGATAATAGTCTTCGTATTGCAAGATACCTACAAATAGAGGCACCTCTACAACCTTCGTTTTCTTGATGCGCACAGGTAATTTGTCCGTATCCTTATGTTGGTATGCTTCGCACATATTTACAATAGGACATTCCCCACAGCGCGGAGTTTTTGGAATGCACACAGCAGAGCCGAAATCCATTAAGGCTTGGTTAAAATCACCAGGCCGATTGTGAGGTAATGTTTCCTCTACGATAGCGGTTATGTCCTTCTTACCTTTAGTGCTCAAAATATCATCAAAGATGCGATATAAACGAGCGTAAATGCGCAGCACATTACCGTCTACAGCTACCTCTGGTTCGTTGTACGCCATAGATAGCACGGCCCCAGCTGTATAAGATCCTACGCCCTTCAAGGACTCCATCGTCTTGCGGTCACGAGGCACGATACCACCGTAGTTTTCCACGACGTCCTTTACACCAAGGCGCAAGTTGCGAGCCCTGCTATAATAGCCAAGCCCTTGCCAAGCGTGAACCACCTCATCCTCAGAGGCCTTTGCTAGGTCCTCTAAAGTTGGGAATAAACGCATCCAATTGTCATAATAGGGCTTCATCGCCTCAATGCGCGTCTGCTGGCTCATCACCTCAGACACCCAAATCTTATAAGGGTCTCCGCAATCGCGCCACGGCAATTCCCGTTTATGCACATCATACCACGCCAATAGCTGTGGCACCCACTTAGGGTTCTTTTTATCAGTCATATTACCTCAAAATATTATAAACTTAGGACTCTAGTACCACTTTCTTGACTATAGGCATATTACAAGCATATTGCATATATATTGCAGCCAATAAGGTACAGGTTATCCATTAATATACAGATCAATGCGCGCCAAGTGTTCGCTTTCAAGAACGGTATCCACAGTGGTCAGATTCATCTTATCTACCGTACTGTTGTCTCGGCCAAATACGATAGGCCCTTTTAACTTCTTGCCTTCTAGCAGCATTGGCAACCATTGGCGGTCACCATCCCACATGTGCTCATAGGGAATTTCATCGATCGTTAGCCAATGAGGTTCCATTTCGTCTGTTTCCTCTACATTGCCTGTGAAAGTACGCAAAAAGTACACATAACCTACATGTGTTAAGCTTTCATCAAAAGGAAATTGAAAATCAAAAGCAGCCACACATTCTAAATCTTCTGGGCGACCATGAAGTCCAGATTCCTCAAATAATTCGCGAATAGCACAGTCTCGGAAGCTTTCACCAGCCTCGAGTTTACCGCCAAATCCATTATATTTATCAGCCCCGAAACCACGTTTCTTACGACCTAGCAATATGCGATTTTGTTCATCAATAGGAAATACGAGCGTCGTCGGTTTCATAAGGCCTCCTTAATCGTTAAAATAATACCCTATTATTATACCATTATTTCATGTATGAATGGGCTAATTATGGTATGATTAAGAGTATAGATTTTCTTATACGGAAGGAGGCACATGATGAATAAACCACTACGATTTAACATCGCACTAGGGCGCACAAAGCCTGTTAATATTCGCAACGAAGAAGTGCGCTGCCCCTTCTGTGATCGTTCAAAATTAACGGACATCCTAGATACATCAGGTCATATCATATGGCTCATGAACAAATATCCTGTATTAGATAAAACATGGCCAACGGTTATTATTGAAACAGAAACGGACGAAGGCGAATTTTCTACATTATCTGCCGATCAAGCGGCTCGTATTCTCCAATTTGGCCTAGATAAATGGCGTGAAACACGAGAACGGAAAGAGTTTAAATCAGTACTCTTCTTCAAAAATCACGGATACATGTCTGGCGGTTCCATCCGCCACCCTCACAGCCAAATTATAGGCCTTGAGGATTACGATTACCACGAAGATATTACGGTTCAAAATATGGAAGGCTGGCTCTTGCACGAAGATCAGGATGTGCGCATCACCTTGTCTACCCAGCCCATCATTGGTTTCTTCGAGTACAACATTCGATTCAAACCAGATGCGCCCGTTCGTTCTGTAGCCGTCCGATTGCAACAAGTGCTACGTTATGTTTTGCGTAGCATCGCTAATTACAGTCAGTCTTATAACTATTTTATATATAATCTTGAGGATGGTTACGACTATATCAAGGTAGTAGCCCGTTATGTCACAACACCACTTTACGTGGGTTACAAAATTCCTCAAACTTGCGACGAAGAACGAGCTGCAAAAATCATTCAAGACATTGCGCCGTACTTCCACGCCTCTAAATAGTTTAATTATACATATTGTATCTAAATAATTTTGATATATTTGAAAGGATGTTTATGAAAGTATTTGCCATCGGCGATCTCCATCTATCTGGCAATCCTCCGACGAAGCCGATGGATATTTTTGGCCCCCATTGGGATAACCACTGGAGCCGTATCAAAGAAGATTGGATCGACCGTGTAACAGA